>Ga0315273_10004339_pt1 | contig 17362 bp, 17 predicted proteins | sample YL17G02_0_MG_FD_205753 | JGI IMG/M metagenome (GOLD analysis project Ga0315273, IMG submission 205753) | Sediment microbial communities from Yellowstone Lake, YNP, Wyoming, USA - YL17G02_0 | ecosystem: Environmental > Aquatic > Freshwater > Lake > Sediment | place: USA: Wyoming | collected...
CACGGAAAAAGCCATCCTCTATTTCCGTCAAGTCATGGACTCGTTCCCCAAGAGCTTTTACGCCCAGCGGGCCAAGCTCCTCATCGCCGACGCCTACTTCCGCAAGGGCGACGAGAGCAACCTGCTCCTGGCCGCGGCCGAGTACCGGGAGTTCATCCGCACCTACCCCTACTCCCCTTCCGCCGCCTACAGCCAGTACCAGGTGGCCATGACGTTCTACAAGAAGATCCTGAAGCCGGGGCGCGACCAGTCCAAGACTTCCCAGGCCCTCGCGGAATTCAAGAAAGTCATCACCGATTTCCCCGCGAGCGACCAGGCCAAGACGGCCCAGGAGAAGATCAAGGACTGCGAGGAACGGCTGGCGTCCCACAGCGCCGAGATCGCCATCGGATACAACAAGAGGCGGGCTTACCGGGCCTCCATCAGCCGGCTGTCCGAGATCATGACCAGCTACCCCGACTATTCCCGCCTGTACGAGATCTATTACTACCTCGGCGACTGCCATTTCATGGTGAAGATGTACGACCAGGCTGTCCCGTTCTTCACCAAGGTGGTCACGGATTACCCAAACCTGGCCCTGGCCAAAGCGGCCACGAAGCGTCTGGTCGAGATCGAGAAGCTTAAGGCCCTTCCGAAGGACATCAAGGACAATAAAGACAAGAAAGGCTGAACCTCGGGAGGGTGCGGGAGGTTTCCTCATGAGAAAGCGAAGCGGAGGGGCTTGGCGCCTTATTTCCCTGGGGACCGCGCTGGTGCTGGCCGCCACGCACGCGCCGGCGGCGGAATCGAAGGTCAAGACGTTCATGGCCGGATTGAATATCGACCATTTTTCGAGGACGATCGTCTGGGACGGAGACACGGCATCTTCCCGGCTCCGAGCCAGCTTGGTTTCGGCCCGCGCTGATTTCGGGTTCGGGAAGGGCCTGACCCTGAGCCTCTCCGCCGGCCTGTCCCTCACCGACTTCGAGGGGCTCGCCTTCGGGACACTCCCCATCACCATCGAATACAACGCCTCGCCCATGAAAGGCCTTGTCCTGGGGGCTGAACTCGAGACCCTTCTTTTTAAATCCGGCAACTTTGAGATAAAGGCCGCCGGCCGGTTCGTCTCTTCCTTCGGAATGTCCAAGACCTGGCCGCTCGAGGGGTTCGCCGTCCAAGGGGAGGCCAAGGGCCGGTCGAACTGGATGGAGGCTTCCGCCGGTCCCCGGTTGGCCTACGTGTTATCCGGCGCGTTCGTCCCCTATCTCGAAGTGAACGCCCGCTGGCTCCGGACCGATTTTCGGATGGAAGAAACCCTGGAGGACCTCCATGGCCTGGAGACGAAGCGGATAAACGGTGATCTCTCGTTCAGCGTCGCGCTCGGCGGGGACGCCCGGGTGTCCGATCGGTTGACGATCAAGGCCAAGGCGGGATTCGTCCCCTATGCCGGAGGGGCGGACATTCTGGCTTCCGTCGGCCTCATGTATATGTTTTAGAGTAAGGAGAGGAACATGAAGGTCCCGGCTAAAAGGTCAGTCCAAGCGATCCCGGCTCTACTCGTCCTCCTAGTCTTCGGACAGGGCACCACGGACGCCGGCTGGATCATGCAGACGAAACGCGGCGACCGTCTCTCCCAGCGGCCGGCCCGGACCCTGCGCGTTGAGAGGCCGGCCCTCCGGCGCGGCCCCCGTTACGCCGCCGACCGCGTCCTCGTCCGCTTCAAGCCCGCTGTAGCCGATGCCTACGCGGAAGGACTGCTCCGATCCTACGGGTTCTCATCGGTCAGGAAGATCCCGCGGATCGGCGTCTACAGCGTCCGGACATCGCCCGGGGCCTCCGTGGCCGAAACCCTGGCCATGCTCCGCCGCAACGCCGACATTCAGCAGGCCCGGCCCGACTACAGGACTCGCCTGGCCGATACCCCCAACGACACGTTCTTCGTCCGGTATCAATACAACCTCCGTAACCGGGGCGGGGTCCTCGACATCGGCCCGGGCATCCAGCCCCAGACGACCGCCGGCGCCGACATCAAGGCCACGACCGCTTGGGACTCAGCCAAAGGCGATCCCGAAGTGATCATTGCCATCCTCGACTCGGGCGTCGACATGACACATCCCGACCTCACCGCTAAGGTCGTCTCCCCCGGCCGCGACTTCGCCAACGACGACGACGACGCGACCGACGACCACTGGCACGGCACACATGTCGCCGGGGTCGCCGCCGCTGACACCAATAACGCGGAAGGCATCGCCGGCGTCGCCAGGAACTGCAAGATCCTCCCCGTCAAGGTCGCGGGCGCCGACGGCACGGGCTTTTACAGCTGGATCATCGAGGGCATCATCTGGGCGGCCGACCAGGGGGCCGACGTCATCAACCTCAGCATGGGCGGGGATTTCGACGACCCCTTCCTCGAAGACGCCTGCAAGTACGCCTTCGACCGGGGGGTCGTCGTAGTCGCCTCGGCTGGAAACGACTTCGGGGGCCCCGTCCTCTATCCGGCCGCCTACGACAGCTATGTCCTCGCCGTCGCCGCCACGGATTACAACGACGAACCGGCCGATTTTTCGAGCTCCGGCCCGCAGGTGGACGTCGCCGCGCCCGCCGTCTACATCCTCGGCCCGGCGCCCCAATGGTACGTCGGGGAAGCCTACCTCCCCTATGTTTTCGCTTCGGGGACCTCCCAGGCGGCGCCCCACGTCTCCGGGATGGCCGCCCTGATCAAGAGCCTCAAGCCCGAGCTCAAGCCCGTCGATATCATGAAGATCATCCGATACACGGCCGACGACGTCAACGCATCGGTCGACCGCGGCCGCGACGACCACATCGGCTACGGCCGGATCAACATGGAAAGGGCCCTCGCCCCGTACATCCTCAAGTAGTCTCCCGGAAAACATGATCAAGTTCCTGAGGGTCAGGAATCTGGCCACGATCGAGGACCTCGAGGTCCACCTCGACGAAGGCTTCTCCATCCTGACCGGGGAGACGGGCGCCGGAAAATCCATCATCATCGACGCCATCCGGCTCATCTTAGGAGACAAGGGCTCGCCCGACCTCGTCCGCACGGGCCGGAAAGAAGCGTTCATCGAGGCCGTCTTCGACGTTTCCCGACAGCCTATCGATCTGGCCGGCCTCCCGGAGCCCGAGGACGGCGAACTCCTCATCCAACGCTCGATCACCGGCCAAGGGACGGGCAAGGCTTTCATCAACGGCGTCCTCGTGCCCGTCCGCCGCCTGAGGGAGCTCAGCGGCCGGCTCATCGACATCTACGGCCAGAACGACCACGTCTTCCTCCTCCATCTCGAGAACCATGTCGGCTACCTCGACGACGTCGTCGACAACCCCGGTCTCCTGCGGGACACGGCCCGGTCGGCCCAGGACCTCCGGCATCTCATCCAGGAGAAACGCGACCTCGAGGCGAGGGAGAAGGAGCGCGTGCAAAGGCTCGATTTCATCGACTACCAGGTGAAGGAGATCGAGGCCGCCCGGCTCCGGCCCGGCGAGGACGAGGAGCTTCTCCGGGAACGGGAGATCCTGAAGAACGCCGAAAAGATCGCCGGCCTGGTGGACAAGGCCCTCGACCTGGCCTACCTCAGCGAGGACTCCCTCATCCCCCGGCTCGCCCGGCTCCGGTCCGTCCTCGGAGAGCTTTCCGTCTTCGACGCCGCTTTCAGCGAGTTCCATCACGGCCTCCAGGAGGCTTCCATCCTGCTCCAGGACGCCGCCGCCGCGCTCGACCGGTTCAAGGACCGTAAGGCCGAGATCCCGGATAACCCGGAGACGATCGAAGAGCGGCTGAGCGTCATCGAGAAGCTCAAGCGCAAGTACGGGGGGACGATCGAAGCGGTCGTCGGGCACGGCGAGGCCCTCCGGCGCGAGCGGTCCTCGCTCGAGGCCGGCCGGGAGCGGCTCCAGGAGCTCGAATCCTCCATCCACTCGAAATTCGGCGAGTACTCGGACTTCGCTTCCCGCCTCGGTGCCGAGAGGGCGAAGGCGGCGGAAAAGCTCGGCCGCCTCATCGAAAAGGAGATCGCAGTCCTCGGCATGAAGAAAGCCCGGTTCGAGGTCCATCTGACCGACGTCCCCCCTTCGCTCGACGACGGCACGACGATCCGCGACCAGGGCGCCCAAGACGCTGAGTTCCTTCTCTCCCCCAACCCGGGCGAGGAGCTCAGGCCCCTGAGAAGGATTGCTTCGGGCGGCGAGCTGTCGAGGATGATGCTGGCGCTCAAGTCCGTGGGCAAGGACAAGGAGATCCTCAAGACGCTCGTCTTCGACGAGATCGACGCGGGGATCGGGGGACATACAGCCGAGTTCATCGCCCAGAAGCTTCGTCACCTGGCCGCCCGTCACCAGGTGATCTGCATCACCCACCTGCCGCAGATCGCCTCTTCCGCCGCCCACCACTTCCACGTCGAAAAGAAGGTCGAAAAGGACCGAACCTTCACGAGCGTTCGCAAACTCGGCCGCGAAGAGCGGGTCGAGGAGATCGCCCGTCTCGTTGCGGGAAGCCGGCTGACAGCGGCCTCCCGGGAGGCCGCCCGGGAGATGCTCGATGCCAAATGCGATAGAGGATGACACTATGACCAGAGCCACCGACGCCGTCTCTCTTTTCCGCCAGGGCTTCAGCTGTTCCCAGGCGGTCGCCGCCGCTTTCGCCGGGGACTTTGGCCTCGACAGGGACACAGCGCTTCGCGTCTCCCAGCCCTTCGGCGGCGGCATCGCCCGGAGGGCGGACTGGTGCGGCGCCATCACCGGCGCTTTCCTGGCGATCGGGCTCAAGCACGGCCGGACCCGGGCCGAGGACTACGCCGCGCGGGAGCGGACCTACGCCCTCGTCCAGGAATTTATCCGCCGGTTCACGGACCGGCACGGCCATATCCACTGCAAGGACCTCCTCGGCTGCGACATCGGGACGCCCGAGGGACAGAAGAAAGCGGAGGAGCTGAACCTCCACAAAACGCGTTGCGAGGATTACATCCGGGACGCCGTCGTGATCCTCGAAGAGATCTTATAGCTCCCCCCATGAACGACAGCCTGAGCGGCCTAAAGTTTTTCGTCCGGACGTTCGGCTGTCAGATGAACGAGAACGATTCCGAGCACATCGCCGGCGTCCTCGCCGGGGCTGGGGCCGGAAGGTCGGACAGACCGGAAGACGCCGACATCGTCGTCGTCAACACCTGCGCCGTCCGGGAAAAATCGGAGGAAAAACTCTACTCCTATCTCGGGCGACTGTCCAGCCTGAAAAGGAAGCGGAATTTTCTTCTCGGCGTCGCCGGCTGTGTCGCCCAGGTCCGGAAGGCCGATCTTCTCAAGAAGAGGCCGTTCGTAGACTTCGTTGTCGGGCCCGACAACTACCTCGACCTCCCCGCGATGGTCAGGAACGCAGCCGAAGCCCCCGCGGTCCTGACGGAATGGGTCCGGGATTGGAGGGAGGTCGGGGCGGAAGCGACGGTCCGGGAGAACCGCTGGAGCGCCTTCGTCCCGGTGATGGAAGGCTGCGACAATTTCTGCGCCTACTGCATCGTCCCCTTCAGCCGCGGCCGGGAGAAGTTCAGGCCCCTCCCGAACATCGTCGAGGAGGTCCGCCGAGCGGCCGGGGCGGGCGCCCTGGAGGTCCAACTGCTGGGACAGAACGTCAATTCCTACAAGGACCCGGAGTCGGGACTCGGGTTCGCCGGGCTCCTCGACCAGGTCTGTGCCGTTCCCGGGGCCGAATGGGTCCGATTCATCACCTCCCACCCGAAAAGCTTCGGCGACGGGATCGTCAAAGCCATGGCCAGGAACCCCAAGGTCTGCCGGAGCCTGCACCTTCCCCTCCAATCCGGCTCTTCACGTGTCCTCGAGCGGATGAACCGGGGATACACCCCGGAGGACTATCTCGCCCTGGCCGTCCGCATCAAGGCGGGCCTGCCGGGCATCCTCCTCAGCACGGACGTCATCGTTGGTTTCCCGGGCGAGACGGAGGTGGATTTCGAGGCGACCTGCGGCCTTCTCCGCGAGGTCCGTTTCGCCAACATCTTCTCCTTCCGCTACTCGCCCCGTCCCCTGACCGAGGCGGCTCACATCCCCGACGACGTCCCCTTCGAGGTCAAGAGGCGGCGCCTCGTCGCCCTCCAGCAGCTCCAGAGGACAATCCAAATCGAGCTCAACGACTCGTTCGTCGGCCGGGACGTCCTCGTGCTCTGCACCGGGCCGAGCGTTAAAGGCGGCGGCCGCTACGCCGGCCGGACGCAAGGCAACCAGGTCGTCAATTTCGACGCCGCCTCGGACCCGACCGGACGCTTCGTCACCGTCCGCGTCACCGGCTCCGGCCCCTACAGCCTCCACGGAAAGTCGCTTTAGGCCTTCTCCCTCCCAAAAGGAAATCGCCCCGAAGTACTCAGGCCCCAACTATGTTGCCAATCCGGGGGATATCCTAGTTCTGTGCTAAAAGAGCGATGGCCCAGAGGCATGGGCAACCTGAGGCCGCGGGAATATGGGGGGAGGGTATCGTCGGAGGGAGCATAAAGCGGGGATTTAGTCGGCCCGGGCCGGATACGCGGCGTCCCCCATCGAATCCGGACCGGGCCGGCGTGAAGAATAAACCCATTCGGCTCCCCGGCCTTAAGCCCAGGGGCATGCGCAGGGTTAATACTGAGCGGCGCTTGGCGCCGGCGAACGTATCACCGCAGCGAACGAAGATGATGCCCGAGGCCCATCCGCGGCCAGCGGAATGGCAAGCCCCTGGCCAAGATGTCCTTGAGAGCGAGGTCCGCGTTTCCCCGGACCAGCGGGCGCGTTGCACTTTGGGGGGATTTCCGATATAATCACTCATCCCATGGATTCGCTCCGTCGGGAATTGAGAACAACGGATGAAAGTCAACGTCTGGAATACGATCCTGCAGCTCAGCAAAGAGCGATCCGTCGAACCGCGCCTCATCATCCAGGCGATCGAAGAATCCCTCCGGGTCGCTTCCTCTAAGTTTTACTCCCAGAAGGAAAATGTCCAGATCCTGTTCAAGCCCGAGAAGGGGGAGCTCCGCGTTTTCGCCGTCAAGCGGGTGACGGAGAGCCCCAAGAACATCGCCGAGGAGATCTCCCTCGACGAGGCCCGAGCCATCCGCCCCGACGCAAAAGAAGGCGAAACGGTCGAGGTCGACTTGCCGTCCGACACCCTAGGCCGCATCTCTGCCCAGGCCGCGAAACAGGTCATCTTCCAGAAGGTCCGCGACGCCGAACAGGAGAAGATCTACGGCGATTTCGCCCCTAGGATCGGCGAGATCGTCACCGGGGTCGTCCGCAGGGTCGAAGACAACATCATCGTCCTCGAGGTCAACAGGATCGAGGTCTCCTTCCCGCTGCGAGAGACGCTCCCCAACGAGGAGCACCAACGGGGAGACCTAGTCAAGGCCGTCATAGTCCAGGTCCTCAAGGGCTACCAGGGGCCCCAGATCATCGTCTCGCGGGCGAGCCCGCGGTTCCTGGCCCGGCTCCTCGAGACCGAGATCCCGGAGATCGCCAACGGGGCGATCGAGATCAAAGACATCGTCCGCCAGCCCGGAGAAAGAGCCAAGGTCGCCGTGGCCAGCCTTGAACGCGACATCGACCCCATCGGCGCCTGCATTGGCGTCAAAGGGAACAGGATCCTGGCCATCTCCAAGGAACTCCAGGGCGAAAAGGTCGACATCATCCAGTGGTCGCCCGACCTCGTCAGCTACGCCAAGGCCGCTCTCAGCCCGGCCAAGGTCGACCGGCTCCAGGTCGTGAGCCAGACGGAGAAAGCCATGCTGGCCATCGTCCCCCAGGACCAGCTTTCGCTGGCCATCGGCAAGAAGGGGATCAACGTCAAGCTGGCCTCCCGGCTCGTCGGCTGGAAAATTTCTATCAAGCAAGAAGACGCGAATGAGTGAACCAACCAAGAAACCCGCCGTGAAGAAAGCCCCCAAAAAGGCCCCCGCCAAGCCGACTGCGCCTGCGCCCGCCGTGCACAAGCCGGAGGCGCACAAGCCGGTGGCCCCCGCTCCTATTCCCCCTAAGCCCGCTACCCCTAAGCCCGCGCTCCCCACGCCGGCACCGCCGGCTCCTAAACAGGCGGTGCTGCCTCCGAAGCCGGCAGCGCCTTCCGTTCCGAAGCCGGAGCCCCCGAGGCCGACCACTCACAAGCCGGCCGCGCCCGCACGCGTAGTCCCCAAGCCGGCGGCGACCGCCCCGGTCCCGCCCAGACCTACAGGACTGCCTCAGCCCGCACCCCCCAGGCCGACGGTCCCTGCGGCCGCTGCGCCCACGGCCTCGGTCCCTGTCAGACCGACTCCTCCCCCGCCGGTTCCACCGAAGCCGACGACTCCCCCCCCCGCGCCCGCCAAGCCGCGTCACAAGGTCGAGCTCCGGGAAGGCTGGTTACTCAAGGAGGCCGCCGAGGCGATGAAGGTCAGACCCAAAGACCTTTTAGACAAGCTCGCCGCCAAGGGCTTCAGGGCCGACCTCGAAGAATTCGTCGACGCCGAGCTCGCCGCGGTCATCACCAAGGTCACGAACTTCGACGCCGAGTTCATCACCCTCGACCTGGCCATGCGCCGAAAGGCCGAGGGCCGAACGGCCGAGCTCGCGCCGCGGTCCCCCGTCGTCACCATCATGGGCCATGTCGACCACGGCAAGACGACCCTCCTCGACGCTATCCGCTCTTCGAACCTCGTCGACAAGGAGTCCGGCGGCATCACCCAGCACATCGGCGCCTACCGCGTCGCCGCCAAGAACCGCACCATCACCTTCATCGACACGCCGGGTCACGAGGCCTTCACCCAGCTCAGGGCCCGCGGAGCCAAGGCCACGGACATCGTCGTTTTGGTCGTCGCCGCCGACGACGGCGTCATGCCCCAGACGAAAGAGGCCATCGACCACGCCAAAGCGGCCAACGTGCCGATCATCGTGGCCATCAACAAGATCGACAAGCCCGAGGCCAACGTCGAACGCGTCAAGCAGCAGCTCTCGAAAGAGAACCTCCTCGTCGAGGATTGGGGCGGCAAAACGATCAGCGTCGAGGTCTCGGCCCGGGAGAAGAAGAACGTCAGCGACCTGCTCGAGATGATCCTCCTCCTCAGCGACATCCTCGAGATCAAGGCCAATCCCAAGGTTCCCGCTCAGGGCGTCGTCCTCGAAGCCCGCCTCGACAGCCAGAAAGGGCCCATCGCCACTGTCATCGTTCAGCAGGGCACCCTCCAACAGGGTCAAGCTTTCGTTTCGGGCCTGTCCATGGGCAAGGTCCGGGCCATGTTCGACGAGCACGGCAAGGTCCTCAAAAGCGCCGGGCCGTCCATGCCCGTCGAGATTATGGGCTTTTCGGAAGTCCCTGTCGCCGGCGATTTCTTCCAAGTCATGGACGATCCCACGGCGGCCAAACATGTCGTCGCGTTCAGGAGATCCCGGGTCAAGGGGAAGGAATCCCCCCGCGACAGCGGCATCACCCTCGACGAGATGTTCAAGAAGATCGAAGGCGGTCAGGCCAAGGAGCTAGCCCTCGTCCTCAAAGCCGACGTCCAGGGCTCGATCGAGGTCCTGACGGACGTCGTCTTGCCCCTCAGCACGGACAAGGTCAAGATCAAGGTCGTCCACGCCGCCACCGGCAACATCACCGAGACCGATGTCCTCCTGGCCTCGGCGTCCAAGGCCATCGTCATCGGCTACAACGTCAAACCGAGCCCCAAGATCCTCGACCTGGCCAAGAAGGAAGGCGTCGAGATTCGGACGTACAAGATCATCTACCAGGTCGCGGACGATATCAAGAAGGCCGTCATCGGCCTGCTCGACCCGATCATCAAGGAGACCTTCCAAGGCCGGGCCGAAGTCCGGAAGATCTTCCAGATCCCCAAGATCGGGACGATCGCCGGCTGCTTCGTCCAGGACGGACGGATCACGCGTAACGCCGAGGCCCGCGTCCTCCGCGGCCGCGAGGTCATCCACCAGGGTCGGATTTCCTCCCTTAAGCACCTCAAAGAGAACGTCACCGAGGTCAAAAAGGACTACGAGTGCGGCATCGGCGTCGGCGGCTTCAGCGATTTCCAGGCGGGCGATTCCATCGAGGCGTTCATCCGGGAAAAAGTCAAGGCCGTCTAACGGCCCGGGAGGGTTCCGATGGTCATCGGCGTCCTGACGCTCGACCTATTTTTTCCCTACGCCCATTCCCTCAAGGACAAGCGGCGCATCCTCCACGGCTTCAAGGACAGGGTTCGAAAGCGCTACAACGTCGCCCTGGCCGAAGTCGACTACCAGGACAAGTGGCAGCGGGCCTTGCTCGGGATCGTCAGCCTCAACAGCCAGCAGACGGTCGTCGAGGAGGTCCTCGGCCGCATCCTGGCCGACGCCCGGAACCTACAGGAAGCGGAGGTCGCCTGCCAGGAGATCCGCTATGTCTGAAAAAGATATCCGGCCGCGCCGCGTGGCCGAGCTCGTCCTGGCGGAGCTCAGCAGCCTCCTCATCAGCGAATTCCAGGATCCCTCTTCGGGGCTCCTGACCGTCACCCGGGTGGAGATGACCCCGGACCTCCGCTCGGCCAGGGTCTACTTCAGCGTTTTCGGGATGGCCGACCCTCGGGACCTCCTCGCCCGCATCGAGAAGAGCAAAGGGCACATCCGGCAGATGCTTGCCGCCCGGGTCAAGTTGAAGTATAATCCAAAACTATTTTTCGCCTTGGATCCAGGCCCCGAGCACCAGGAGAGGATCGACAGGCTGATCGAAGAGACAAAGAAGCATGGCCGCTGAACCCAGGGAACAGATCGCAGCCAGGATCAAGGCATCGCGGACGATCGCCGTGACCTCCCACCTTCGGCCGGACGGCGACTCCCTCTCGACGGCCATGGCTCTCAGCCTGATGGGCGGCCTCTTGGGCAAGGATGTCGCCATCATCAACCATGACCCGACACCCCTGCCCTTCACCGGCTTCCCCGGCTTCGACAAGATCCGGATCGGGCAGATCCACGCCGCTGACTTCGACACCGTCATCCTCCTCGAGTGCGCCGACGTCTCCCGGTCCGGACAAGAAGGCTTGGAAGGGGCCTACAAGATCAACATCGACCACCATTATTCGAACACGCCCTACGCCGACATCAACTGGATCGACCCCGAAGCCCCGGCCGTCGGGGAGATGGTCTTCGACCTCAGCCGCTCCCTGGGCATCACCTTGACGCCAGAGATCGCGGAGCACCTCTTCTGCGCCATCGTTTCCGATACGGGCTCGTTCCAGTTCTCCAACACCACCACCCGCGCCCTCGGGGCCTCGACCGAACTGGCCCGCCTCGGGGCCAGCCCCAACCGCGTCTCGGAGAAGCTCTTCAACAACAACCGGCCTGAGAAAATCAAGCTGCTCGGCCGCGTCCTTTCCACACTGACCATGAACGCCAAGGGGACGATCGCCGTCATCAGCATGTTCCGGAGCGACGCCGAGTCCCTCAACCTTAAGGAGGTCGACACCGAGGACATCAGCACCCTGGCCCGCACCATCAAGGGCGTCGAAATGGTCATGTTCTTCAAGGAAATGGGCCATGAGACCTTCCGGGTCAGCCTGAGGTCGAAGGGTAGCGCCAACGCGGCCCGGGTAGCCGAACATTTTGGCGGCGGCGGGCACATCCACGCCTCCGGCTTCACCGTCTACGGCCCTTATGAGCGTCTCATCCAAGAGGTCCCGGCGACCGTCGAGGCTCTCCTCGACGGGGCATCGCAAGGCCTTTCCGGCCCGTCGGACTGAAGGCCCCGGATAGCCCGGAATGCCCATCGACGGCCTACTCGTCATCGACAAGCCCGCCGGACTCACCTCCCACGACGTCGTGGCCAGGGTCCGCCTGCTCCTGGGGGTGCGGCGGGTCGGCCACGGCGGGACGCTCGACCCGGACGCCACGGGCGTTCTCCTCGTCGCCGTCGGCCAGGCGACGCGGTTTTTTCCCTACCTCTCCAAGGAAGATAAGGTCTACGAAGGCGCGATCCGGCTCGGCTTTGCGACGGACACCTATGACGCCTCCGGACGCCCATCTATGGAGGAATCGCGCGACTTCCCGGGCCACGAAGACCTGGTCGGAGCCATGAAAAACTTCGAGGGGCGGATCCTCCAGACGCCCCCGCCCTATTCGGCCAAAAAGATCGGCGGAAAGCCGGCCTACAAACTGGCCCGGGCCCACAAGGAATTCACCCTGAAACCGTCCGTCGTGACAGTCGAGTGGTTCAGGCTTCGCGATTACCGGCCGCCCCTCGCCGTCTTCGAGGCGAAATGTTCGGCCGGGACTTACGTTAGGTCGCTCGCCCACGACCTCGGTCAACGCTTGGGCTGCGGCGCCCATCTCGACGCCCTCCGGCGGACTTCCGTCGGCCCCTACGCCCTTGGCGACGCGGTGTCCCTCGTCGCGTTGGAAGAGGCGGGAGGGAAAGGCGAGGCCGCGGCGCTCATCCTGCCACTCGAGCGGCTCCTCCCCGGGGTGCCAGCCGTGGCCGTTTTCCCGGAGGCGGAAATGCTTGTCCGCAACGGCGCCGCCCTCGGGCCGGCTCATCTCGGCCCTTCCGCCCCGGACGCTCCCCCTTTCCCCCGAGAAGCGTGCGTCCTGCGGCTGTTCGGGGAGTCGGGCAAGCTCCTCGCTCTGGCACGGCCTTCCCCTGACGGTGAGAGTCTCCACCCCTTCCTCGTCATATCCTGACCGCGGATCGCCGAACCGCCTCCAAAATGCCGAAAAACGGCGATTCATCTTGAATTTTTGACGGGGGTAATGTATTGTATTGGGATTATGCGTCTGAACAAGAACCAGATCGAGCATCTCGGGTCGGTGATCCTGCGCAACCTGACCAAGGAAGGCAAGATCATCTTCGAGGACAAAGCCCGTCTGCTCGAAGAAGTGACCAACCTGCTCATCGAGGAGTTCCAGAAGGAGGACCACCTCGACCAGGAGGTCCGCGAACTGCTCACCAAGCACATAGATAAGATCCGCAAGGATAACCTCGAATACCAGCAGATGTTCAAGCTGATCAAGACCAAGCTGGCCCGGGAAAAGGGGATCGTCCTGTGAGCAACAGACTTTCGCGGGAGAAGATCAACTACTTGTCCCGCCAGGTCCTCAACGTTCTCGAGAAGGTCGACCAGGTCGATTTTCTGGACGACCCGAACGAGATCCGCCTGATCATCGTCAAGTCCATCGAAGAAGAAATGAAGCTCTACGAGTCCCTCGACAAGAAGGCCATCGACAAGATCCAATCCCAGAAAAAGCCCATCGAGGAAGGCAGCCGGGAGTACGAGATTCTCTACCGGAAGTATTACAACGACGAGCTGGCCAAGCTCGGCAAGCTCAGCGACTGAGTCCCGTCGGGCGCCGGGGAGCGAGCTTGGAGGCACGTACCAGAGGTACCTGTCCTCCTTCTTATTATTCAATTAAGATATTTCCTAAAAGCGCGGCTTCGAGTTGCTCCTCTCCGCTTTTGTCGGTCGCTTCTAAGAATCCGCTCCCTGCCGCCCCTCCGCTACGGGGGCTATACAGGTTCTCCATAACTGCCCGGGAATCGTCTGCGACGGGGGAGAGAAGAGAAGAGAAAAAAAAGGGCCAGAGAGTTCGCTCTCTGGCCCTTTAGGACGTTCGTCAAGGGACGAGCCTTCGCGGCGTAAGTGGACCGCGGCGGCCCGCCCCGGCCGCTGTTGACGGTTCGGCTTAGAACATGAACCGGAAGCCGAATCCCGCCTTGTAGTTGTGATCAAAGGACCGGAAGAAGGGCGCGCGGAACTCCACGAACACCTGACCCTTGCTCGTCCACTTGTCGTAAACCTCGAATCCGGCCTGGCCGACGAGGTCGAGACCGTCCTTGTGGTTCGCATCTTTCAGCTGGGTGGCCGTGCTGAAGCCGACGCCAGTGCCCATGAAGAATTTCTGGAAGTGGCCGTTGACCAAGGCGTCGGCGGTGAAGACGAAGCGCCACGGTGAACCCGCGAACGGGAGGGCTCCGCCGGCGCTCATCGTGAAGCTCCACTTGTCGGGGGTGATCCAGACGAACAGCCCGCCGCGCAGGAAGACGTAGCGGGCCGTGCTCCCGCCGAAGAGGCCGGGGCCACCGGCGACGGTCCAGAAGAGCTTCTTCTGGGTCACCTCGAAGGTCAGGCGGCAGGGGTCGGAGGCGGGCGACTGGGCGCCATCGTTGTCGAAGACCGTGACGTTGATCGTAAAGGTCCCGGCTTTAGCGAAGACCTTTTCCCACATCCAGGGCTTCCGCGTCGTGACGCAGGTGTCGATGACGTTGCCCTGGGCGTCGAGGAGTTCGAAGACGACCTTGACGATCTGGCCGTCGGGGTCGCTCGACCCGGAAGCGTCGAAGGTGATGGGTTTACCGACGTAATCCTCGCACGGCAGGCAAGATGTCCAAAGCTTGCAGATCGGCGGGAAGTTGATAGACACCTTCCCGGCGCAGGGGTTGACCGCCGCGATCCCTTCCATGTTGACGGCTGCGCCCTTAAAGGAGTATTCGCCCGGCTTGTCGAACTTCGTCTGCCACTTGGGCGATTGGGGCGTAAGCTCTTGGGTGGCCAGCCTCTGGCCCTGGGCGTTGAAGACCTCGACGCTCATCGTCTTGGCGTACTGCGTCCCGCTCATGTCGACGGTAATCGGGTCGTTGACGTTGGCCCGTTCTGGGGCGACAACAAGGCTGCAAACGGCCGGAGGGATGGCATCCACGACGTTCTTCCCGAGGGCGATGTTACCGCATCCCTTGGGAATGATGAAGTCGTAGATCTTCCAGTCCTTCTTGACCTTGACGATGAAGACCGGGAGGGGAGTCTTCCCCGCCCACTCGACGTTACGGGCGATCTTGACCTGATCGCGGGACTTGAAGAGCATCCACTGGAGAGTCTCGCCGACGGGCAGGGTCGTGTCCGACCAATCGGCCGTCTTGATCTGATCCATGAACGGCATAAAGAGCTCGCCGCTCCCCGCTTCGTCGAAACCCGTCTTGATTTCGGCGGAATAGCGATCGAAAAGGCCCTTCATGACCTCCGGGGTCGGAACCTGACCCTTGATCTCGACGAAGGTATAAAGCCCGATTCTCTTGAGCTTCGTCGTCTGGGCGAAAGACATTGCCGTGAGCACGACAAGTGCCATTACGACGAAAAGTACAATAGACTTACGTAATTTCATTAAAATCCTCCTGTTTATAGGTACAAATAAACAAGCTCTATGGTGATTCATATTAAATTCGGGCCCATTTGTCAAGCAAAATCGGGGTTTCACCCTTGAAGACGGCCAGCCGCCAGGAACGTTCTAACGATCCGGAGGATGAGCCCGGAGTCCCGAGGCGGCTGCCGGAGGGCCTCAAGGAGAAAATACCGGCCCTTGAAGCTGTAGTCGACGAGGTCTTGGAGGAATCTTAAGCCCGTGGGGATGTCCACTTCGGGATGGCACTGCAGGCCCCAGACCGGCTGGTCCCCGAGGCGGAAGGACTGGACCGGACAGGCGTCGGTCGAGGCGAGAATTTCGAAGGGGGCGGGCAGGTCCCGGACTTCGTCGTAATGGACGGAAAACGTGTACGGCGTCCCGGCCGGGCCAAGGAGTTCGTTCTCCTTGTCCACGCGGATCGGCACCCAGCCGATCTCGGGCCGGTCGCAGCGACGTATGTGCGACTCGCCGGCAAGGGCGAAGACGAGGAGCTGGTGGCCCCAGCAGCTGCCTAGCACCGCAGCGCCCGCGGCGACCGCCTCCCTGACGATCCCGGCCTCGACAGCCACCCAGGGCTCGCGTTCGAGGATAGAGGCCTCGGAGCCCGTCAGGATGAAATGGGAGTAGGCCGTAGGGTCGGGGAAACGGCCGTCCCTGGCGACAAAAGCGTCCCACGGAACGGCGAGATGACGGCCCCAATGCTCGACGGGCCGGTAGACATCGGGGTCGATGGAGTTGTCGATGATGGCAACTCTCGCCGCCCGTTTATCGTCCGACATGTTTCACCTCGCAATTTTATTATAAGGCACCCCGCGCAAAAGACAAGCCAGACTTGTCGCGACCCGCCGAAATCTGTTATAATTTCCTTCCATAAAGGAGAACGATCGTGATATCCGTAAATGAAGATACCGAACTCACCGTCACCACGCCCGACGAGCCCGGCATCTTCGGGCGCGTATTGGGGACCTTGGCCAACGCCGGCATCAACGTCAAGGCTATATACCTCTACTCGGAGACCGACCAGAGCCACTTCCACCTCGTCACCTCGGACGCCAAAAAGGCCGAAACGGCCCTGCGGACCCTGGGCTACAAGGTCAAGTCGAAGAAGGTCGTCACGGTCCTCTTGGCCGACCGGATCGGCGCCGGCGCCGAGATCGGGGCGCTCCTCGGCAACGCGGTCATCGATATCCAATACTGCTACGGTTCGTCCGCGGGAGAAGGCAAGACGCTCATCGTCTTCCACACGAACAACAACCGCAAGGCCGTCGACACCCTGAAATAGGCCGCCCCTTAAATTTCGTTGACAAGCCGGGGCAGATGTCATAAAATGGTTCTCTTAGAGTTGTATCAAGGAGGCTGTCATGTCAAAAGCCGAGCCTAACGTCGTTCCGCTGTGCGACGTCCTGCTGGTTCTTCTCATCATCTTCATGGTCATTACGCCTCTCGTCCAAAAAGGCATAGATGTCAAGCTCCCTGAGACGCAGTCCGACTCTTCCAACGCCGGACAGCCCACGGGCCTTATCGTTCTGACGCTGAAAATGAATGACGCCGCGGAGATCAACGGCATCAATTACGAACTGCGAGGCCTTCTCGAAGAGCTTCGGCGCCTCTACAGCGCACGCCAGGACAAGACGATCTTCATCCGCGCCCTGGCCAAGCTCCCCTTCGCCAAGGTCATGGAAGTCATTGACATCGTGCGCGGCGCCGGGATCGAAACCCTGGCCCTGATCCCCGAGTACATCGAAAACTAATCTTTTTAACGACCCTTGATCGGGCCGATCACTTCCCGCGAAATCACCAGCCTCTGGATCTCGTTCGTCCCCTCGTAGATCTGAAGCAGTTTCGCGTCCCGGACGAGTTTCTCGACGGGATAATCCTTCATGTACCCGTAACCGCCATAGATCTGCAGGGCTTCCAAGGCGTTCTTCATGCCCACGTCCGTGCCCAGGCACTTGGCCATGGCCGACTCCTTGCCATTGGGCTTGCCCCTGTCCATGAGCCAGGCGGCCCGCCAGACGAGGAGGCGCGCCGCTTCGACCTCCATGGCCATCTGGGCGATCTTGAAGGCCGTCGCTTGGAAGGTGGCAATGGGCTTGCCGAACTGGACCCGCATCTTCGAATACTGGATGGCGTATTCGAGGGCCGCCCGGGCGATCCCGACACCCGCCGCTCCGACAGCCGCACGGGTCTTGTCGAACGTCCTCATGGCCACGATGAACCCGAGACCCTCCCGCCCGAT
>Ga0315273_10004340_pt1 | contig 17361 bp, 19 predicted proteins | sample YL17G02_0_MG_FD_205753 | JGI IMG/M metagenome (GOLD analysis project Ga0315273, IMG submission 205753) | Sediment microbial communities from Yellowstone Lake, YNP, Wyoming, USA - YL17G02_0 | ecosystem: Environmental > Aquatic > Freshwater > Lake > Sediment | place: USA: Wyoming | collected...
TGACCGGCTTGCCGCGCAGGTTGGCCTCGCGGATAAGACGCTTTTGGACCAGCGGTACCTTTTCGAACGGCAACTCTACCCCGAGGTCCCCGCGGGCCACCATCACGGCATCGGCGGCATCGAGGATGGAGTCGAGGTGCTGGAGGGCGGTGTCCTTCTCGATCTTGGCCACCAGCTGGATCCGCTTGGGCACCAGGGCGCGGAGCTGGGTCAGGTCTTCCGCGCGCCGCACGAAGGAGACACCGATGTAGTCCACTCCTAGCGCCACGGCATGCGCGACCTCCTCCCGATCCTTGTCGGTCACCGCCGGGGCACTGACGTCCACGCCGGGCAGGTTCATCCCCTTGTGGGCGCGGAGGAGCCCGCCGTACCGAACCACCCCGTCCACCCGGTCGCCGCGGACGCCGGTCACCTCCACCGCCAGGAGCCCGTCGTCCAGCAGGATGGTCGAGCCGGGGCGCACGTCCCGGGCGAGGGCCGCATAGGTAGTCGGCAGTTCGGCGGGGGTGGCCCCCTCCTCCGGGGCAAAGGTCACGCGCTGGCCGGCAAGGAGTTCTCGCGGCTCGGGCAAGTCGCCGACCCGGATGCGGGGGCCGTGCAGGTCCACCAGGATGGCCACCGGCTCGCTCCGGCCCTTCTGGACCTCCTGGAGGTCCCGGATCCACTGGGCCCGAAGCTGGGGTGTGCCGTGCGAGGCGTTGACCCGCACCACGTTGACCCCGGCATCGAGGAGCTGGGTCATACGCGCCGGGTCGGACCAGGCGGGCCCCAGGGTAGCGACAATCTTGGTGCGACGGATGGAAGAACTCGGCAAGCGTGCCTCAGTGAGGGGAGTGAGGGGATAGTAAGGGTGACCACGCCCCTCGACCAGACTGCTCCTCCGGCACTGGCGGTCCCATCGGTGGGGAGATCTCGCGAAGGACAGGGACCTAACGTGCCGCCGGAGCAGCCCGGTCATCGGGACGTTAGGCTCTCCGAAGCAGGTGAGAGGGCGGCGAAGGGACTGGTCCGGAGGGCAGTCAGCTCGCGTCCCCCGGAGCGACCCAGGGCGCGGAGGGGGCGCGAACTGCGTCTGCCCGGAGGACTATCCCGAGCCAGTTGACCAACCCGCCGCCGCCGAGGTTTTCCACAGGAGGGACAGCTTGGAGGCTGGGCCGCTGAGACCAGTGGACCGACCGCCCCCTGCCTGGTCGGTCTTTCCCCAAATTGGGGGCCATGTTGATACATCATTTCCACTTCCCAACAGCGGTTCGGACGGCGCGCGAGGTGGCCGGACAGTGGCTATCCACGTGGATGTGGACGAGCTCAAATATCCCCAAATTTCAGCGTGGAAACCGTGGAAAGATCGTTTCTACTCGTTTCGAGACAAAGCACTAGAGCTATGCTGAAGTATCCACTTTAAGTGGATTTCATAAGTCTATTATTCACAATATTTACAACATCTCATAATATGTGGAAAAAAGAATAGTGACAGTGTCGTTACGAGGTCTTGTTCATGCGGATTCGGTGCATAAACAGCTCGAGAACCGCGATTTCTGGCGGTGTTGGGTCGGCCCGTGGAATTATGGTGTGGAAAGCGGTCGGTCAGTCGAGGAGTTCGAGGTCCACTACCTGTCCGGCCTTGAGGCCGAGTTCCCGAACGATCTTCTCGGGGAGGGTCACCCCTGCCCCGCTGGCAAAGCTCCAGCCCCTGGTCTTGAACCGCCGCCCGCCGACCATGACGGTCACCGGGACGCTCTTGCCGAGGGGGAGGCTCCCGGCGGGAAGAAAGACCTTGGCGTAGGTGCTGGCGCCGAACCGTTCGAGGACGATCCGTTCGTGGACCAGGGTGGTCATCGGGGCTCCCGCCTTGTGGAGCGGCTAACCTACCCCCGGGGCCTGGCCGCGCTAGGGGGCAGTTACCGGGAAAACTCTACCCGGGCGTCGCCACCCCAGTCCATCGGCCCGAACATCCGGATCGGGGAGGCCTTCAGAGCCTTGGCGAGGTCATCCTTGCCCTCGACCCGGAAGACCCCGGGGAGAAATCGGGTCCATTGGGGCTGGGCGGTAACGGCCGCGGTCCAGGGGATTTGCCGCTGGCCATCGAACACGAGCTGGCCTTGGCTGGCTTCGGTCGTCGCGGTGGAGTCGCGGCCGACGAGGTCTCCGTCCCAGTAGAGGATGGTCTTCCCGATCTTCACCTGATAGCGGTGGTGGGTGGATTCGGGAACGGGGTCCAGGGACCGCTTGAAGACTGACACAGGGATGTACGCCGCCTCGGTCAACTTCTGGACGTGCCAGTCGTTGGTCCAGAGCTTGACGGCAAACCACTGATCCTGCCGGGGAGCGCCGCCCGTCCGGGTGGCGGCGATGCCCCAGTAGCCCACCGCCATCCGGTCGCCCGTCTTCTCGCCCGGGGTGAGGATCCGGTCCCCCACGCCCATGGATTGGGATTCGAGGAAGCAGACCCGGGCGGGCACCCAGCTGGCGTGGACGCTGTCCCCCGCAATTTCCCGGCGCAGTACTGGAGAGAGCGGACTGAAACTGCCGGCAGGGACCATCCGGTACCCCTCCTCGAGCCGTCCCGCAGCCATGGTGGGGTCCATCAGGAAATCCACGCAGGCGGAAAACTCGACCCCCCGGAGGACCCAGATGAGGCCGCCCGACACCGGGGCGCCCGGCCGCTGGGCGGCCGCGGGCGCCGCCAGAACTCCCAGGAGGCCCAACACGGGCAGCATGGGCCGCAGGGTCATGAGGTCCCTCGGGCCGTGGCGATCGCCGCCTGGAGGCGATCATAGGCCTTCGGATCCGTCGCGGTGAACTGCATTTCCCTCCAGGCCACCTTCCCATCCTTCCCGACGACGTACACCACCCGGCGGTTATACCCCTCGGACCCCTTGGCGCCGTACTTGGCGGCGATGCGCTGCCTGGGGTCGGACAGGAGCTTGAAGGGCATCCCGAGGCTCTCGGCAAAGCGGACGTGGGTCTCGACGCTGTCAGTGCTGATCCCCACCAGCACGGCATCGCCGATGAGGGTCGGATAGCGATCGGTGAAGGTCCGCATCTCGGCGGTGCAGCCGGAGGTGAAGTCCCGGGGGTAGAACGCCAGCACCACCACCTGGCCCTTGAGCGCCACGAGAGAGAAGTAGTCGTCCGCGGGGCCGACGCCGTTCTTGTCCGCCCAGGGCGCGGTGAAGTCCGGCGCCTTCATCCCCGGCTCGGGCCCCGAGACCACGATGGCGGTGGGCGGTCCGGGGGGCGCCGGCGGCGCGTCCTGCGCCGCGGCCGAGGAGGCGAAGACGACCGCGAGGGCCAACGCAGTCAGGGCACGGAACGCGACGCGTGCGGGCATGGGCGCACCTCGATGGGGTTCTATTTGGCGGTGACGCGGCGGAGCGCGGCCGCGAAGGACTGGCTTCCACCCATCCCAGTATAGACGATCCGCCCCGTGCGGTCGATGATGACGACGTACGACGTGGCGGCGACGTCGTAGGCCCGCTGACTGGCGCCCTCATCGTCGTAGAGGGTCCGCCAGGGGGGGTCATTCTCCGCCAGGTAGGCGCGCACCGCCGCCCGCGGATCTCCCACGGTCACGTTGATGCCGACGAACTCCACCCGGGTGCCGTACGTGGCCGCGGCCGCCTGCACCGCCGGCCGGAGTGCCGCGCACGACATGCACCAGGTGGCCCAGAACTCGAGGAAGACGGGGGTGCGACCGATCCACTGGCCGAGGTCCACCGGCTGTCCGTCCAGATCGTGGACCGACAAGACGGGCGCGGTGTCTCCGACGCCGGGGGTCTGCGCGTCGAGCGGACCGGCGCACACCAGCGCGGCGCTGGTCAGCAGCGCGGCCGCTGGTCGGATCATCCACCGGCGCGCCACTTATCGCGCGACCGGTTCGGCCGGGGCGTAGCGGGCCTGGACGTACTCCTCGATCAGCGCCAGGAACTCCGGCACGATGCGATGGCCGCTCAGCGTGACGCGCAACTGGCCGTCCACGTACACTGGTGCGCGCGGATCCTCCGCGGTGCCCGGCAGCGAGATCCCGATGTCCGCGTGCTTCGACTCCCCCGGCCCGTTGACCACGCACCCCATGACCGCGACCCGCATGGACTCGACGCCCCGGCGCGATTCTTTCCACACGGGCATCTGGTCCCGCAGATAGCGCTCGATGTCCTGCGCCATGGACTGGAAAAAGGTGCTCGTGGTGCGCCCGCAGCCGGGGCAGCTGGTCACCTGGGGCGTGAAGCTCCGGAGGTCGAGCGACTGCAGGATCTGCTGGGCGATCTGCACCTCCTCGGTGCGGTCGCCGCCGGGGGCGGGTGTCAGCGACACGCGGATGGTGTCGCCGATGCCCTCCTGCAGCAGGATGGCAAGCCCCGCCGTGCTGGCCACGATGCCCTTGGCGCCGAGGCCCGCCTCGGTGAGGCCGAGGTGGAGCGGAAAATCACCCCGAGCCCCGAGCAAGCGGTACACATCTACCAAATCCTGTACCGCCGAGACCTTGGCAGAAAGAATGATTCGATCGTGCGCCAGGCCGGTGGCCTCGGCGAGCGCGGCGGAGCGGAGGGCACTCTCGACCATGGCCTCGAGGGTCACGTCCCGCGCCTCGCGCGGCGCGCTCCGCCGGTGGTTCACGTCCATGAGCTCGGTGAGGAGCTGCTCGTCCAGGGAGCCCCAGTTGACGCCGATCCGCACCGGCCGGTCATGCCGGAGGGCCACCTCGATGATGTCGCGGAAGTGTTCGTCGCGCCGCTTGCCGCCCACGTTGCCCGGATTGATCCGATACTTGGCCAGGGCCTCGGCACACGCCGGGTACTTGGTCAGCAGCAGGTGTCCGTTGTAGTGGAAATCCCCGATGATGGGGACGTTCACGCCAATCCGGTCCAGCCCCTCGACGATGTCCGGCACGGCCCGCGCGGCGGCCTCGGTATTGACGGTGACGCGGACCAACTCACTGCCGGCGCGCGCGAGCGCCGCCACCTGGCGCACCGTGGCGTCCACGTCGGCGGTGTCGGTGTTGGTCATCGACTGGACAACGATGGGGTGCGACGAACCGACGGCCACCTGGCCGATGCGGGTGGTGACGGTCTGGCGGCGGGAAGCGGGAGGCATGGGGGGAATATAAGGGGAAAGAGACAGGGATTCGGGACGTCGGACCAGGGACCGGGAACTGCGACTCACCTCCGGTCGAATTCGGCCTCGTCGAGATCCCGCAGCTCTTCCGGCGAAAGCCGGAGCCCTCCGGCGGCGACGGAGTCGAGCGCGTGCGCCGCGGTGCGCCCACCCGGGATGACGAGGATGTTGGACGCCTGTTCCAGCACCCAGGCCAGCACCACGGCGTGCGCGGAAGCGTGGTGGCGGCGGGCCACTTCCCGCGCCACCGGGTGGGCGGGGAGCTTCAGGTTGAGCCGTCCGCCGCCCACCGGGCTGTAGGCCAGGAATCCGATGCCGAGCCGCTCGCAGTGCGCCACCACGCCCTCGGTGAGCGCCTCGCGGAAAAAGGGGTTGAGCCGATTCTGGACCGTCACCACTTCCACGTGGCGGCGCGCGGCGTTGATCTGGTCGACCGACACGTTCGAGAGCCCGATCCAGCGGATCTTCCCGGCGCGCTGCAGCTCGGCGAGCATCCCGACGCTCTCGGCGAACGGCACCCGCGGATCGGGCGCGTGCAGCTGATAGAGGTCGACCCGATCCACGCCAAGGGCCACGAGTGAGCGGTCGCAGGCGCGCTGGAGGTGTTCGGGGCTGCCGTTCCGATCCCAGCGGCCGTCCGGCCGCGTCATCCCGCCCTTGGTGGCCACCACCACTTCGGCGCGCGGGCCCTTCCACTCGCGGAGGGCGCGCGCCATGAGGCGTTCGTTGTGCCCGAGGTCCTCATCCGAGAGGCAGTACACGTCCGCGGTATCGAGCAGCCGCACCCCGGCGTCGAGCGCCGCGTGGATGACCCGCACCCCCTCGGCCTCGGATGGGCGGCCGTTGATAGAAAGCGGCATGCCCCCGAAACCAACCGGGGGCACGCGGGCAGCGCCGGGACCGAGCGGTCGGTCCGTCACACCAGTCCGAGCTTCTTGGTCAGCCGGAAATGTTCCTCGGGGCGGAGGGTGCCGTCGGTGGCCAGCGGCGCCAGGGCCTGGAGGATGTCAGCCCGGTTCCCATCGATCCGGCGATCGCGGAGCTCCCCGATCATCCGGGCAAACCGGGCCTCGAACTGGTCGACGTTGAGTTCGCCGTTGGCCCGCATGTCGCTGATATTGTGCAATTCCTCGAGCAGGCGCGGCACGCTGATCGGGGTGAGAGGCGGCTGGTCGGACATCGGGACGACCTCGGCGGAGCAGTGGGAACGGAGGAGGAGTGACATCCAATATAGCGGCCGATTCGGGGAGGCGCGCCCCCGGATCAGCCGGTCGCTTCGCGGCGGGGTTCCACGGCGTTGGCGTCGTAGGCGCGGGTCCGGAGCGGCGAGGTGCCCCCGCGGGTCCATCCGCCGCGGAACTCGAAGTGTTCCTCCGGCAGGAGGCGGTCGCCGAGCGGCACGGTGCCGTCCAGCTCCAGATGCCAGAAGAGCATGCGCGCCCCCACCTCGACCGCGGGCAGCCACACTCCCGCGGTGAGCGGCGGATAGTGCGCCGCGAATTCCACGCGCAGGCGGGTCATCCGGATGCCAGTATCCATGGCGGTTCTAGCCCCAGCGCGAGAGGATGGCACCCATGGCCGCGAAGAAGACGAACTGGTACATCGCGTCGATGAGCCAGGCGCCGAAGCGCCGGTCGGAAAAGACCAGGCCGGTCAGGCTGACCGGCATCACGATGAACACCCAGAGATGAACGGCCTTCCACATCCCCTCGAGCGCCGGGCCGCCGTGGACGACGGCCGCGATGCCCACGCCCAGGACCAGGTACGCCAGGAACGAGACGCCGTAGGCGCGCGGGGCGCCCTTCCGCATCGCGGCCAGCTTGTCGGGCGTGTAGCCGTTGAGCTGCACCCACGGTTTGGCAAACAGGATGGGAGAGTACCAGAGCATTCCGAGGAGGAAGGTCGCGACGGCGGCCAGTACGACGCCGACGGGGTTCACGCCGAACGGAAGCATCTGCTTCTCCTCCTCAGATAGGTGCCCGAAGTCGGACACGCCTCAGGCGCAACCGGGAACTGCCGGGGTGACTTCGGGAACGAATCGGGCTCACACGAGTGGACCGGAGGTGGTCGGCGAAATCTGCGCTGCGAATCCGCGATGTCAACCGCAGGGTTCCCATCCCCGCACCTTCTGCCCCACCCCCTGTCCCCCTCTCCACCCGGTGGAGAGGGGGAACGCGGCGGCGCAGACCTCGCCCTACCATGATAGGATTCGTGCGCCAACCAATCCTTGATGCCCCCAGGAGCCCCCATGATCACCGCAACGAATCCCGCCACCGGCGAGCCGCTCGCCACCTATCCCGAGATGACCACGGCCGAGTTGCGCGCCGCGCTGGCCGCCTCCGACAAGGCGTTCCGCGCGTGGCAGCGCGTCCCCATGGCGGAGCGGGCGGTGCTGGTCCGGCGCGCCGGGGCGCTGCTCCGCGAGCGCGCCGAGCATCACGCCCGGCTGATGGCCCTGGAAATGGGCAAGCCGATTCGCGGCGCACGCGCCGAGGTGGAAAAGAGCGCCTGGGCCTGCGACCACTACGCCGAGCACGCCGCCGCATTCCTGGCCGACGACGTGGTCGCGACCGACGCCAGCCGGAGTTTCGTGGCGTACCGCCCGCTGGGCCCGGTGCTGGCGGTCATGCCGTGGAATTTCCCCTACTGGCAGATCTTTCGCTTGGCGGCGCCGGGCCTGATGGCCGGCAACGTCATCCTGCTCAAACACGCCGCCAACGTGCCGGGCTGCGCCCTGGCCATCGAGGAGGTGTTCCGCGAGGCCGGCTTCCCGGCCGGCGCCTTCCGCACGCTGCTAATCGATCACTCTCAGCTCCGCGCCGCCATCCGCCACAAGGCGGTGCGCGCGGTCACGTTGACGGGGAGCACGGCGGCCGGGCGGATCGTGGCCAAGCTGGCCGGCGAGCGGCTGAAGAAGACCGTGCTCGAACTCGGCGGCAGCGACCCTTCCCTGATCCTGGCCGATGCCGACCTCGACCTGGCGGTGGAGGCCTGCGCCACCAGCCGGCTCATCAACTCGGGGCAGAGTTGCATCGCGGCCAAGCGTTTCGTCGTGGTGGATGCGGTGCGGGAGGAGTTCGAGCGAAGGCTGGCGGCGCGGATGGGCCGAGCCAGGGTGGGCGACCCGCTGTCCGAGGACACCGACGTGGGGCCGCTGGCGCGGGCGGACCTCCGCGACACGCTCCAGGCGCAGGTCGAGGGCAGCGTGGCCAAGGGCGCGCGGCTCCTCCTGGGCGGCACGGTGCCACGCGGTGTCGGCGCCTTCTATCCGCCCGCGGTGCTCACCGACGTGGCCAAGGGGATGCCGGCGTATCACGAGGAGCTCTTCGGCCCGGTGGCCGCTATCATCCCGGTGCGCAACACGAAGGCGGCCATCAAGGTGGCCAACGACTCGGTGTACGGGCTGGGCGCCGCGGTGTTCACCCGGAACGTGGAGGAGGGGACCCGGATCGCCACCGAGGAACTGGAGGCGGGGGCGTGTTTCGTCAACGGGTTCGTCAAGTCGGATCCGCGGCTGCCGTTCGGCGGCATCAAGGAGAGCGGCTACGGCCGCGAACTCGGCGTGCAGGGGATCCGGGAGTTCGTGAACGTGAAGACGGTGTGGGTGAAGTAGGGACCGCGCCTCCGTTCCGCCAACCTTACCCCCTCTCCACCAGGTGGAACGGGGGAACGACTGCCCCGCCGCCCTGCTTCAAAACCGCGAAGCGCTGAGCTCCACGTCCGCCGACTCCGCCGCCTTGTCGAGCCGTAGCTGCACCGCCTCGGCCTCGACGGTCTTCCCCTGCGCCACGAGGCTCAGCTTCAGCCCCACCAGCGCCCAGACGTTCTCCGGGTAGAGGGCGAGGTCCTGCTCGTACGCCTGCTGCGCCTCGGCGGGCCGCCCCGCGGTGAGCAACGCCTGGCCCAGCGAAGCACGGACCGGGTAATACCAGAACGGCGGCTCGTTGTAGAGGATGCCGTCCTCGATGTCGCGCGCGGCGGTGAAGTGCGCCACCGCGGATGCCGCCTCGCCGCTCCGGAGTGCGATTTCCCCTTGCAGCGCGTGCACCGCGATGTCCATCACCCCCCGCCCCTCTCCCTCGGGGGTGCGGGCGCGCGCGGCGTTCACCTGGGCGAGTTCCTGCGCCGCGTCGCCGGGGCGGCCGGTGGCGGCGTACGCCACGCCGCGGGCATAGTGCACCAGCCCGGTGGCCATCGGCAGGTCGGCCGGCGGCATCGGCTGCATCAAGGCCTGCTCCCACAGCCCGAAGGTGACGAGCGAGAGCGTGTAGTAGGGGATCATGCTCTGCATGAACAGCACGTCCCGCGCGATCTCGGGCGACACCTTGCCGGAAAGCTGCTGCGCGGCCCCGAGCGCGACGGCCCGCTGGCCCGACATCGTGGCCGCGAACGAGAGAAAGTGATAGTTGTGCGGGTAATAGCCGGCGACGTAGATGCCAGTCGGCCGCTGGTCCTGCATGAAGGTCTCGTCCACATGGACGGCGTGCTGGTTGGCCTGGACCGCGTCCGCGAAGCGCCCCACCCGGATGTAGATGTGCGCCGGCATGTGGACCAGGTGGCCGGCGCCGGGCATCAGCCCCGCCAGCCGCTCCGCGCAGGGCACCGCCTTCTGGGGCTCGGCGGCTTCGACGGCGTGGATGTAGAGATGGCAGGCGCCTGGATGATTCGGGAGCCGCGCGATGACTGCCTCGAGCAACGCCAGGATCTCCATCGTGGCCGGCCGGGGCTGCCCGCCGGGCAGCCAGTAGAACCAGGGGCTCAGGTTCATCAGCGCGTCGGCCGCGAGGGTGGCGGCGTCGGGATCGTCGGGATTCTCGCGGGCCACTGCCACCATCGCGTCGGCGTAGGCGCTGTCGAGAGCCGCGCGCGGCGACGCCGGCGGATTCGAGTAGCGAGCCTGCATGGCGCGGAGGTACGCTTGCTCCCGCGCAGACGCCCCCCCGGCCAGGCGCGCCGCCTGCCACGCAGCACGATACGCCCCGACGCCCGCCGCCGAGTCCATCGGCGCGTTGATGTTCGGGCCCAGCGCCAAGGCGACACCCCACCAGCACATTGCACACTTGGGGTCCAGCGCGATCGCCGCCCGGAAGGAGCGGATCGCCTCGGGGTGGTTGAACCCGTAGGTAAGCCGCATCCCCTGGTCGAAGTACTGCTGCGCCAGCGGAACGCCGGTCGTGATGGGGACGTGCAGCGTGCCCAGGTCGGTATAGAGCGGGACCGTGTCGACGGGAGCCGCGGCCAGGGTGAACGCGGCGAGGAGGGACGCCAGGAAGGCCATCACAGGGGACTCCGTTCATACTCGTTTAGCTTGCGGACGTCCACCCGCAGCACGCCGTCGTCGCGCGAGCGGTCGAAGGCGTCCACGAATCGAGCGCCGAACACGACCTCGTCCCCCCGATACGACGTCCGGGCGAACACCGTCTGGCTGAAAGTCTCGTCCACGCCCGAGAGCAGGACGATGAATTCACTGTCGCAGGCGCCGAGCGATTCGGCGGTGGCGCCCCAGAGGGGACCGGTCGGCGTGATCGGGTGCACCACGGTCCAGGTGAGCGGGAAGAAGGCCACGTGCTCGCGCTCGAGGGCGAGCTCGATGAACTCCCGCTGCATTCGATCCGGGCCGATGCGCCGCGCCAGGAGCACGCGGGCGTGGACGTCCAGCATCTGGTTCTGCCGGGCGTTGGTGGTGCGGAACATCAGCCCGGTGCCTCCCTTGAAGGGGGCCACGAGCGCCCGCTCGCTGAAGATGAACCGTCCGACCGGCCGGGCGAATCGGGCGAAGGCGATGCCGCTCACCACCGCGAAGCCGACCAGTCCGGTCACCGATTCCACCGCCACCACGACGTTGGCGGCGCGGGTGGCGGGACTCACCACGCCGTAGCCGATGGTGGCCAGGGTCTGGACGCTGAAGAAGAAGCACTGCCAGAGCCGTTCGGCCTCGGCGGTGACGTCGGGGCCGTGCAGCGACCCGGGGCCGAGGCCGAAGTAGAGGAGGGCGAAGCCAAGGTTGGCGAGGAGATAGCCCAGGCTCACGAGGCCAAGGAAGCGCGTCCAGCTCGTGTTGATGAGGGTGTGGTACAGCGACATCGAATTGTACCAGGGCAGGCCGACGCGCTCGACGTTGAAGCTGCCGTCGCGATTGAGGAGGCGCTGGCGGCTCTCACGGGAAACGACCGCCCCGAAGCCGAGATCGTTGGGACCCTGCCCCGCCTGGTCGCTCACCGGCCGCCCCGCCCCACCGCGCTGGGCTGGACCAGCAGGACGACGACAAAGGCGATCAACAGCAGCGCGACCACCACGATCAGGAACCGTTCGAGGAGAGCGGATGGGAGGCGCAGACGTAGAGGCTTCATTGCCGCTCGATGGATGGGCACGCAGTGAAACTATCGCCGCCTGGCCTGCCGGGCGAGGGGGGCCTCAGTACTGCGCATTGGCCTGGTGCGCCGCCTGCTGCAGCAGGCGCACGGTCGCTTCCGGCAGGTTGAGCGCGGCGCCGTTCACGAAGGCGTAGGGCGGCAGTGTGCGCGGGTCGTGCCCGGTGAGCCGCTGGTAGATGGTGAGCGCGGCGAGGTAGGTGCCCAGCGGCGAGGGGTGGAAGCCGTCCTTGCCGTAGAGCGCAAGTGAGCCGTCACGTTGCCAGGCGTCCTGCCACGCGACGCCGGCAGGGAGAAAGACCCCGTTCACCGCCTGCGCGGCCATCTGGAAGGACACGCGCACCGCCTCGAACCCGCCCGGCTGGCTGGCCGGCGGCCACACCATGTAGAGCGCCGGCCGGGCGCCGACCGCCCGGATGAGCGGGTCGAACATCCGGGTCCACAGGATGAGTGAGTCGCGGTTGACCGGGAGCGTGGTGGGCCCCTGCTGGAGAACCACGAAGTCCCACCCGCCGCGGCGAATAGCCGCCTCGGCCTCGCCACTCAGGGTGAGGTGATCGATGAGGGCGTAGCCGGCCTTGGCGACCATCTCGACCAGCACGGAATCGCCGGCGGCGGTCGCGATGCCCGCCACGGTGGCGGGGAGGTCGTTGTAGTAGGTGAGGCTGTTGCCGATGAAGAGCACCCGCAGGGACACGGGCGGCGACGGCGCGGCGGGGGCGGCGGTGTCCTGGCAGGCGCCGGCGGCGGCGAGGAGGCCGAGGGCGAGCATCGATGTGAAGAGTGTGCGCCAGCGCTGCATCGTATGAGATCTCCCGCGGAGGTTCCAGTCGTGCCCCTTCCTGCCTGACGTCGTAATCGGGCGTGAGTTTCGCCTCACCCCCTGTCCCCCTCTCGGGAGCAGGGCGGCAGGGAGGCAGTGAAATCACCGCCGGCCTCCCTGGCCCGCTGCCGAGCCGCCCCGCCTTTACATCAGCCGCTTCAGGATCTGGATCTGCCCGGTGTGCCAGGCCTCGTGCTGGGCGGCGCCGAGGATGGTCTCGCCGAAGGTCCACTTGCGATTGCCGGGGGGGCGGCGGCCGTACGCAGACACCGGGATCGCGCGGATGGTGGCCGCCACCTCGAGGTGTGCGGCGCGCACCAGGGCGCAGTCGCGCTTCCACGCCGCCTCATCGGGTCGGGCAGGCGCGGCGGGCCAGTTGGCGGGACTCCGCTGGAAGGGTTCCCGCTCGCCGCCGCGGAGCCGCTGGGTGATGACGTGGTGCCAGTACGCGATGTGCAGCGCCAATTCCCAGATCGAATGCCGGCCCAGGGCGGGCCGCCAGAGGGCCTGGCGAACCGTCACCCCGCGGAGTGCGCCCACTACGGTGGGACCACCATGCCAGGAGCCGCGGCCGGCACGGGGCGCCACGTTTTCGGTGAGGAGACGTGACAAGGCGCGGTCGTTCATGGGTCACCTCCGGGGGGGCGGCGGGGCCGCGGGACGGGCGTCCTACTCGCCGCCGACGCCTAGAAGGTCAGGTGCAGCCCGAGGGCGACGCGCTTCCCCTCTGCTCCGGATGGATGGAGCGTCACGATGGGCCACACCGTGGGTTTCCAGCGGTCGGTGCGCTCGCCTGACCAGCTCAGCGCCCCGACCAGCGCGCCTATCAGGCCGAACGCGGCGGCCCCCCAGCTCATGCACTCACCCTGCGTCACGTTCCAGCCGTTGTTGTCGGGGCTGCAGGCGAGGGCGCCGGTGATCACTCCGCCCACCACGCCCACACCCAGCCCGATGAGCGCCCCGTCGGGGACCATGGATCGGGTGCCCACGGAGCGATCCACACCGGTGATCGAGGCACGGGGCACCTGGACGGTGTCGGCCGGGCTGGCGAGGATCGCCAGGCTCACGGAATCCGCGGCCACGAAGGCGCCGACCAGCGTGTGCTTTCCCTGCTGATGAATCCGGACCCGTTGGCCGGGCACCAGCTGGACGGTGTCCTGCTGCGCTTGTCCCTGGGATGCGCAGGCAAGCACGGCAAGCGTGCATGAGAAGATCCGGCAGAACATGATGCACCTCCCGGGAAGAGGCCGATCAGAATCTTAGCTGCACCCCGAGCGCGACACGATGGCCGTCCGGCCCGGCTGGCAAAACGCTCAGCGTGGGCCAGGCGGTCGGCGCCCACTTGTCGGTCCGCTTTCCGGAGCCGATAAGCGCCCCGATGCCCGCGCCGACGGCACCGAAGAAGAGTCCGGCGCCCACGGCGTAGGTTCCAGCGCCGTAGTCGAAGAAAAACGTGTCTTCTGCTCCGGACGCCGCCGCCAGGCCGAGCACGACACCCAACCCGCCGCCGATCAGCAACCCTGTGATCGCTCCCTTACCGGCGTTGGACTTCGAGCCCTGGGACAGGTCGAGCCCGGCAATGTCGCCCCGAGGCACCTGGACCGTGTCGCCGGCCGTCGTCACCAGCGCGAGGGACGCGGAGTCCATCGAGGCGAAGTTGCCGACCAGGGTGTGGTTGTCTTGCTGGTGGACGCGGATGCGGCGGCCGGGCACCAGCCCGGTGGTGTCCTGTTGGGCCTGACCACCCTGGGCAACGGCCAACGAGACGAGACTGAGGACCAGCAGCGTGCGGAACATGGCGACCTCCCGGTGTGGGTTCGGCATCGAATGCTCCGGGAGGCTACCGGCTAGGAGTCAAGCAGGAGTCAAGGCGGGTGGATGCGGCTAGACGCCGACCTTCGCGCTGCGTCGTTCGAGCAGCAGCACATCCCGCCACTGCCCGTGCATCTGGCCGAGCCGCTCTCGGCGGCCCACGAGGCGGAATCCCGCCCGTTCATGCAGGGCGACGCTGGTGGTGTTTTCGGGGAATACCCCCGCCTGCAGGGTCCAGATGCCGTGCTTCTCCGCGGCGGCGATCAGCCCGTCGAGCAGCGCGAGCCCGACGCCCTTCCCTCGCGCGCTCGCCGAGACGTACACCTGCAGCTCCGCCACCCCGCCGTACACGCAGCGGTCGGACACCGGACTCAGGGCGGTCCACCCGAGGACGCGGCTTCCCTCCACCGCCACGAGGCGGCAGGCGGCCAGGTGGCCCGTGTCCCACGCCTCCCAACTCGGCGCGTCGGTGTTGAAGGTGGCGTTACCGGTGGCGATGCCCTCGCGGTAGATGTCCGCGACGGCGGGATAGTCCGATGAATTCATTGCGCGAAGCACCATGTCGGGGCTACCGGAGGCGGGACAGCGGGGCAGCGGGGCAGTAACCACACCAATCGTCACCCCGGCGAAGGCCGGGGTTCAAGGCCGGATTCATCGTTAGGGGCGGGTTCACACCCGCCCCTGGCACAGCGGTATCGCGGATTCGCGCGCACATCAACGCTCCGCCGCCCACACGGGTTCGCCCATTCGCTTTGTTAGGGGTGGTCGTGAGCCCGCCCCTAGCTCGAGCCCACCCCAACCACCAACCCGTCCAATCCCGTCCAACCCCACACCGTCAATCTGGCCGTGCGGCCCCGCGGCCCCCCGGCCCCGCCGCCCCGCCCTCTCTCACTTCCGGATCCTCCAGCGAGAGCCGCTGGATGCTCCGCGCCTGTATCAGCTCGATAAACGGCAGGCTGAACACCGGATCGAAGTCGGTGCCGGACCTCTCCTGGAGGTACTCGATCGCCTTGGCGGACGTCCAGGCGTCCCGGTACGGCCGGTGGGTACAGAGGGCGTCGTACACATCACACACGTGGACCAGTCGGCTGGCGTAGTGGGTATCCCGCGCGAAGTGAAACGACGGATACCCGCCGCCGTTCAGCATGACGTGGTGCTCGTAGGCCACCACCGCCGGCACCTCGAGCCGGACGTCGCGGTCCAGGATGAGCTTGGCCCCCTCCGCCGGGTGGGTCTTCATCACCGTGAACTCCTCGTCGGTAAACCCACCCGGCTTGGTGAGGAGTTCCCGGGGGATCTTCACCTTGCCCAAGTCGTGCAGCAGGCCGGACACGCCGAGGACCCGGAGCTCCCGTCCGCCGAACCCCAGCTTCTCGCCGAGCGCCATGGCCAGCACCGACACGTTGGTGGAGTGGGTGGTGGTGTACTGGTCGAATTGCTTCAGCTGCAGCAGGGGGATGATGATCTCGGACTGGCTGTGCATGGCGATGGCCAGCGAGCGAACCACGGTTTCCGCCTCGAGGAGCGGCAGCTCGCCGGTCTCCTCGACGTGCTGGTGCATCCACTGGATGGCGTCCACGTCGTCGCGGAGCGAGTAGGCGATCGTGGCGGTGGCCAGCGTGGCCCGAGCCATATCGAGGGTCTCGCCGGAGTCGAGCGCGAGCGTGCCGTACCGGATGCCGGTGGCGCGGAGGTGCTGCGCCACGGCGGTGTCGAGCGCCTCGCCGCGGCTCCGCTGGAAGGTGTCGCGCAGGAACTGTTCGTAGTCGTCCCGCGTCACGGTGGAATCGATTTCCAGCCGCTCGATGCCCATGGTGGCCAGGCGGTTGGCCCATTCCCACTCCTTGAGCTCGCGCAGCACCCGCCGCTCGAAGACGACGTCGCCGCTGATGAACGAGAAGCGCAGCTTCGGCGTCGTGGCGAGGAGGTCGCCCAGCTCCTGGAAGGAATCGTCCAGCGCGCGCTCGCGGGAGGGATGGCCGCGGTTGTACAGCGCCATGGTGGCCATGACCTGGCCCAGCGAGGTGAGGAACTTGACCGGGCTCGTCATTCGAGCCCCGCCGCGACCCGGATTTCGTGCGCGCTGGTCCGGGCCGCCAGCTGCACCACGACCTGCACATCGGGATGCCGGGTCCACGTGGCGACCAGGCCGCGGAGCGCAGCCAGCATTTCGGGCGAGGGCTGACTGAGCCGAGTCCGCCGCCACCAGGTCTTCTTCGCGAGCGCCTGCTGCAGGAGCAGTTCCCGCGCCCGCCGGGTGCGGAAGGTGGCGAGCACCCGCACGGCCAGCACCCGGACCTCCACGTCGTCGTGGTCCAGCAGGGTGGCGAGGAGCGCCTCGGCGTTGGCGGGGCAATTCTCGAGGGCGGCCGCGAGCCCGATGCGCATGATGGTGTCGTCGCTGTCGGCAAGGCTCAGCAGGATGCCCTGCGGCCGGAGCTCCGGCCGCTGGGCCCCCTGCAGCATCAGCTTGATGGCCTCGCGCCGCACCCGGGGGTCATCGCCGGTGGCGTAGGCCTCGGGGCTGAACTCCGCCGGCCACTCGGCCAGGGCGCCCAGCACGATGAGCAGGTTCCGCTGCACGTACCACTCCGCCCGCTCGAGCCGGGCCAACGCCTGCGGTCCGGCAAGAGGCCCCAGCGCGGTCAGGGCGTTCAGCAGGCGGTGGCGCAGGGCGCGGGAATCGGTCGCGGCCAGGGCGTCGAGCATCGCGGGGATGGCGGACGCCCCGGCCTGGTCGAGGATGCGCTCGACGGCGTCGATGTTGGCGTCTCCATACGCCAGGATGATGCTCAGGAGCGCGGGATCGGCCAGGCGGGCCCAGAGGACCTGGGCCGCCGCCGACCCCGTGGGCGCCTCGTCCAGCGAGGTGATCAGCTCCTCCAGGCGGCCTTCCTTGACCAGGGTGCCCAGCGCCGTCACGACGGCCTCGCCGACCACATCGAGTTCCAGCGCCATCCTGAGGATGCGCGGGGCCTCCGAGAGGTGCGCCGTCTCCGGCAGGGACTCGACCTCCGCCGCGGCCGGCAGCGACAGCTGGTCCAGCACCATGGTGTAGTTGTCGGGATTGGGATCGTCGAGGGTCCAGTCGCTGAGCAGGTCCTTTACCGCGGTCCGGAAGGTCTCGTCGGCGTTGGCCCGCACGGTGGTTTGCCCCTGGTCGGCGTGGTCGGCCAGCTTGGTCAGCATCCGGAGCAGCGAGTGGGAAATCGTCTGCTTTTCCGCGGCCGCGGCCGCTTG
>Ga0315273_10004342_pt1 | contig 17357 bp, 12 predicted proteins | sample YL17G02_0_MG_FD_205753 | JGI IMG/M metagenome (GOLD analysis project Ga0315273, IMG submission 205753) | Sediment microbial communities from Yellowstone Lake, YNP, Wyoming, USA - YL17G02_0 | ecosystem: Environmental > Aquatic > Freshwater > Lake > Sediment | place: USA: Wyoming | collected...
AGAATGGCGGGGATGTATTCTCGCGGCTCGCACTGCACCTGCCTCTCAGCGCACAGCCGGTCGAATGCTGCGAAGTGGATACGGAAGCCGACCTCGCCCAGGCCGAAACCTTCGCCGCCAGCTTAAGCCGGGGACATAATACTTATCTCCGTGGACTCGGCAGATGAGCATTATGTCCCCGGATAAAGAAAAAGGCCGCTGTTGATTCCGTTTCCTTGACCCGATCCTTTCGGAAGCCTCGCATCCCGTTGCCCGGAACCGAGTATCGGCCAGTGGGCGCTACCCTTCATCGGATCTTTCTTCCGATGACTCCAGCCAGCTTCGAACTGGCCGGCTCCGACCGCCTAGTGCTACGAACAAACCTTTCAAGCCCGTCCGTTGCTCTTCTACCGGTGTTCAAGGTCACGTAAATCGCAGCGACCGATGTGCAATTTAAAAGAATCCCAAGATTTCGTCAAAGCCTTTTTCTTCAAAAAAGTTTTCCACAGGATATCCGCCACAAATCGCTGAAAATACAGAATCGAGATTTTTCCATTAGTTTCCATAAATGGAAACTAATGGAAATGCCGGCTACACAGAGGCATGTAACCTGTTGATTTTAAATCAGATAATCTTTCGGCCGCTTGGATCCAGGGTTCACGCCCCCTGCGCCTGCTTTATTCCGGGAAGTGAACGATCCCGGATAACTTCTGGGTTTTCAGAAGGATTGGGTGTGGAAAATCCTTCGTGGTTTGTTTTATTCAGCGTTCCTGGCCCCGAACTTGAGGGAGCGGCGCATGAGGTCCCTCACAAATCACTTTGGTCCGTTGCTGCAGGTTCGGGAAGGGGGTCTGGTTCATGGTAGAGGCCGTGATCGGTCTTTTCCCAGTAGTGCGGGCGGCGCAAGAGCTGGAGGAATCCTTTCCAGGCGGCTATCGAAATGAGGACCCAATAAAAGGGGCTGACCAGCGCGAGGAGCAGGTACCCGGGGCCGAGACGGCGTTTGAAACAACCCAGGAGGTTGAAGATGATGAACAGGAAGTTGGCCAGAAAAAGAACGGCGGTAACCGTGTAGAGAATCGGCGCCAGGATTTGCTGGGGATGTCCGCCGGCGGTGCGGGTGAAAAGTCCTCCCCATGCCGATCCCGCCATCGGGCCGGCGACGACCTCCCAGATCCGGTGCCCGGAAAAGACCTCCCGGCCTGCCGGTATCAGGTACCCCAGGGCAATAACCCAGAAGATGGGATTCACGAGCAGCAGGAATGAATGTCCTCCGACCGACATAAGAAAGCTGAGGGCTCCAATGGGGCCCATTTCGCGCAGCGCCCGCAGCGGCAGGCGCGTATGGACGAGATGCGTCTGGAGGTATCCCTTGACCCAGCGCGAGCGCTGGCGCACCCAGTTGCGCAGCCGCGAGTTGGCTTCCTCCCAGGTCGTGGTATCGAGCATCGCCGTACGGTAGCCCATGCGGTGCAGGCGGATTCCAAGGTCGCAATCTTCCGCAACGTTGAAAGGATCCCAGCCGCCGATCTCTTCGAGGACGCGGCAGCGGAAATGATTCGAGGTCCCGCCCAGCGGGATCGGGAAATTCAAGCGGTAGAGCCCCGGCAGATAGAGATCAAACCACGCCGCATATTCGATCGTGAACCAGCGCGTAAGCAGGTTCTGATCCGGATTGTAGTAGCTCAGTTTGGCCTGAAGGCAGATCACCTTCTCCCGCATCCGGCTGAAGGCGACCGCGGCCTTCTTGAGCTGGTCCCGATCGGGCCTGTCCTCCGCATCGTAGATCACCAGGAATTCGCCCTTTGCGGCCCGCAATCCCCAGTTGCAGGCCTTGGGCTTGGTGCGCGGCTGGCTGTCGGGCACCTCGATCACCCGGAAATAAGGCGGCAACTGCTCCCGGGCGAGAGCGCGCCGGGTCAGATCGTCATCCTGCTCCAGCAGCAGCAGCACCTCCAGCCGGTCCCGAGGGTAGTCGAGGCGATTGAGATAGTGCACGGTTTTCGCCGCCACCTCAGGCTCTTTGTAAAGGGGCACGAGGACTGTGTAAAACGGCCAGCCGCCGTTTCCGGGCGATGCCAGGTCGCTCTGTTTCAGAGGAGATGGCTCGAGCGCCACCAATCCCACACGGCAAGGAGCGCAAGACATAAAAACACGAGAGCATAGAAAACTTTCTCGCCCGCAGTCAAGGTGACGTCGGCAGCCTGCCCGGGATGACGGGCCAGAAAATTCGCGATCGTCGGATCCTTGCATTGCCGCTCGTTCCGGGAAGCCGTCTTTGTCATGAATCTTCCTGAGTAGAAGCTAATTATAATGCCGCAGTAGCGTCTCTCAAAGCCTTGCAGTCGACGGCACGGGATAAAAATTCTTGGGATGCGAGGCACGCATTTATGAGACTCTTAGGCTGTTCTCGCATTGCTGTCGTCATGGATTCAGCTGCGGCCCTATCGAAACAACCCAAAATGCGCGATCAGTGCCAGTACCGGGAAGCTGAGTAGGGATCAAAGCCGGATCATTTCCCGGCGCTTGCTTACGCGCGCGGCTCTGTTATGGCATGGTCCAGAGAGCCGCGACTGTGAGGGAGCGGTGGAAAATGTCCCTCATGAATCACATTGGCTTGTCGACTGCGTCGGCCTTGCCACCCTGTTCTTCGCCTGAAGGCGAGGGATCTACCCCATCCCCGATGGGAACACTAACCATCACTGGAGTCGCAGCATGAGCTTTCGATCCGCCCAAACCATCCTCGGCCTGATGCTGCTTCCCTGCGTCGCGCTGGGGGCCGAACCTTCGAATCCCGGCGCGCTTCCGGGGGCAAAACAAATTCTGGCCTATTTGTCGCAACTGCCGGCCCGCTACGACCGGCGTGTCATCTCCGGCCAGAGCATCGGGAGCGGGATCGAAGCCGGGCGACTTTTTACGGAGCAGGTCGAGCGTCTGCAGAAAGATTCCTCCAGGTGGGTGGCTCTGCTCGACGCGGTCTATGGGGATCCTCGGGATGTCTCCCCCGGGCCATCGGCCGGGAACCACACGATTCCGAACCGAATCCTCACGGATCACTGGAAATCGGGTGGCCTGGTACAGATCAGCTTTTTCCCCGGAAATCCCTGGACGGGCGGCAGCGCGCGGGACACCAGGGTGCGTAACCTGGAAGAACTTATCACGCCGGGGACGGCGTCAAACGCCGCCTGGATGAAGGGACTCGACGATGTCGCCCGGTCTCTTGCAGAACTGCGCGACGCCGGGGTCATTGTACTCTGGCGGCCGCTGAGCGAAATGAACTCCGGCTCATTCTGGTGGGGCAAGCGCGAGGACGAGGAATTCCGGCGCGAAGGCTTCCTGAAGTTGTGGCGTCACATGTTTCATTACTTCACCGGCACGAAACAGCTGAACCATCTCCTCTGGGTTTATTCCGCCTCCTCCGGCGCTCACAAGAAGACTTCGGCCACAGCCTACTTTCCGGGGAAAGAATACTGCGACATCGTGGGTCTGGACAGTTCCTCGACCGATGTCATCCTGGATGGCTACAATGAGATGGTGCAGTTGGGGAAGCCGTTCGGCGCGACGGAGTTGGGGCCATCCGAAGGCGAAGACGGGCCTATGGACTGCGAACGGATCGCCGCCAGGATCAGATTCTGGTACCCCCTCACCACTTTCTTCGTTGCGGGCAGCGGCGGTTCGGCAATGGTCAGGAACCGCAATGGGGCCATTCTGATGAAAGATTCCTGGATTCTCTCGAGGGAGGATCTCGATCGGGGGTCCAGCGGAGTCCGCAGATGGAGGCAGGAGGAAAAGCTGGCGGTGAAGAGAGTGGAGGTCCTGACCAGGGAGCCCGCCTGCTGGAAGCGAGTGGACGTCCGCATCGATCTGGCCGCGGCCTTTGGCACTCCCTTCGATTCCGCGCAGATCGAGGTGGACGGGACCTTCGTGACCCCCTCCGGCAGGACCATGAAGGTGCCGGCATTCTTCGACCAGCCCTTCGAGCGACAAGTCTGGGGCGGCAGCAGGTTCAGCGAGGAAGTGATGGTCGAATCGGGGCCGCCCGAATGGCGTTTGCGGTTCACGCCCTCCGAGCCGGGGGAGTACCGTCTATCCGTCCGAGCCCGAGACCGCTCCGGGTCGGTCGATTCTTCCCCCGTGACATTTCGCGCCCGTCCCGGCGCCGGCGCGGGCTACATTCGGGTATCGGGGAAGGATCCGCACTACTTCGAGTTCGATGACGGTTCCCCTTTCTTCGCCATTGGGTTGAACATCGTGGAGCACCCCCTGTCGGAGTATTTCCGCTACATTCTGCGCCTGGCCCAGAGCGGCGGAAATTTTTCGCGGCTCTGGATAGGATTCGACTACTTTGCGCTCGAATACGGCACGATGGGCGATTACCGGCTCGACAACGCCTGGCGCCTGGATCAGGTCATGCAGCTTTCCGAACAGTACGGCATCTATCAAAAACTCTGCATCGACTGGATCCGGCACATTACCCCGCGCGGCGAACCGCGCAGGAACTTCGACCGGGAGGATTATGCCTACAGCATCAGCAACGGTGGTCCGTGCCGCAACATGCGTGATTTCTTCACCCTGCCCGAGGCGCGCCGCCTTTTCAAAAACAGGCTGCGCTATATCGTCGCGCGCTGGGGATACAGCCCGAATGTGATGGCGTGGGAATTGTGGAATGAAATCGACATGGTCGATCCGAAGGCGGCTGAAGCGGGGGTCATCGTGCCCTGGAATCAGGAGATGTGCCGATACCTGAAGTCGATCGATCCCTGGCAGCACCTCACGACCAACAGCCTGGCGGGACGCGACCGGTGGAAGGCGTTGTGGCCCATGCCGGAGAACGAGTTCGCCCAGCGGCATGGATATTCCACGCCCAGGCCCGATGCAGTGCTGGCGAGCGCCGATATGGCGGGCAGCGTTCTTCAGTGGCTGGACGACGTTTCGGGCTTCGGCAAGCCCTACCTGATGGCCGAGTTCGGCCTTCAGCGCGACCGCATGGACGTGCGCGCGCTCTGCGACCGCGATCAGGACGGCGTTCATATGCACAACGGAATCTGGGCGGCCGTGGCGCACGGCTCCGCGGGAACGGCGCAACTCTGGTGGTGGGGACAGTATGTGGATCCCAAGAATCTCTATTATCATTTCCGGGCAATGGCGGATTTTATCAAAGGGATCTCCTGGACGACATCCGGATTTGTCAGGGCTGAGATCAGGGAGACGGAGGATAATCTGCGCGCCATCGGGCTGCGCGGGAATCCGGTCTCGATCGTCTGGCTGCAGAACAAATCGCATACCTGGTGGAATGCGATTCAGAACAACCCTATCCCGCCGGTGGAGGCGGGTGAGTTGAGCATCGCATCCTTTCCGCCGGGCAACTATCGGGTGGAATATTGGAATACGACGGAAGGCGGGATATTCGGGACAGCTGTGGCCACGGCAGGCGGCGATGTTCTCAAGGTTCCGTTCCCGCAAATCGAAACCGATATCGCCCTCAAAATCCAACAGGATGCAAAATAGAGGTGGTGTGCCGCCGGGTTCGCGGTTCGCGGTTCACAGACCGCCACAGCCGAGCCGCGCGCCGCGAACGGATTATTTATCAGCGTTTATCCGCGTTCATCTGCGGTTTCTTTATGTTTTCCGACTGGGAAAGGATTTGCGATTGAGAAGTCTGGAGGCGCGTGGGTTACAGGCACATGTTCGATAATTTACGCGGGGAAATCCGGCCCATGATCCGACTCGCGGCGCCCCTCGTGCTCGCCGAAATCGGGTGGGTGACGATGGGTATCGTGGACACCATGATGGTGGGCCGGCTCCCCAACGGGACGGAGGCCATCGGTGCGACCAGCCTGGGCAACGTGATCTTCTATCTGGTCGGCATATTCGGCAGCGGCATGCTGCTCGGCCTCGACACGCTGGTGTCGCGCTCCTTCGGCGCGGGAAAGGTCGAGGATTGCCACCGCTCACTGTTGAACGGCATCTACCTGATCCTCGGCATCACGCCGGCGCTGATGGCCGGCATGTGGTCGCTGGTAAGGGTATTGCGCTCCATGGGCATTGCGCCGCCGATTCTTAGTCTTACCATCCCCTATCTTCACGCTCTGCTCTGGAGTACGCCGCCGCTGATGCTCTACTTCGCCTTTCGGCGCTATCTCCAGGGTATGAACCTGGTGAAGCCGGTAGCCTTCGCGCTGATCGCGGCCAATTTCGCCAACATCTTCGGCAATTGGGTCCTGATCTACGGAAACCTCGGCGCCCCGGCGCTTGGGGTCGAGGGTTCGGGCTGGTCGACGTGCATCGCCCGCACGCTCATGGCAGGAATACTCTTCTGGTACATCATTCATTCCGAACGCCGCCACAAGTGGGGGCTGTCGCGCGTCCCGCTCCGGCCTGATTTCGCACGCATCCGGCGGCTGGTGGGCCTGGGGCTGCCGGCTGCGCTCCACATCGCCCTCGAGATCGGCGTCTTCGGCTCCGCGACCGCTCTTGCCGCAACCCTCGGAGCGGTCTCCCTCGCGTCGCACCAGATCGCGCTGCACACGGCAAGCCTCACGTTCATGGTCCCGCTGGGAATCGCCTCTGCCGCGGCCGTTCGCGTCGGCCAGGCCCTGGGGCGGGAGGATCCGAGAGGCGCCAGCCGGGCCGGGTGGACCGCAATCGGACTCGGCGTCCTGTTCATGTCGGCTTCCGCGCTGGTTTTCATTTCGGTTCCCCGGTGGATTGTGCGGCTGTATACGAGCGACACGGAAGTAGTCGTACTGGGCGGCAGACTGCTGATGATTGCCGCTTTCTTCCAGCTGTTCGACGGCATCCAGGGAGTGGCCATCGGCGCACTGCGCGGCAGCGGCGATACGCGCACCGCCATGCTTGCGCACCTGATCTGCGACTGGGTGATAGGACTGCCGGTGGGCTGCTATTTATGTTTCAGGCGCGGGTGGGGGGTCACCGGCCTGTGGATCGGACTCAGCCTCGCCATGATTCTTGCGGGAATCGTCCTGCTGATGGCCTGGGCCCGCAGGCTCAAGTATTCAATTCCGGAAACCCGGTTCAGGAGTTGAAACAACGATATCCGGCGATGTACCGGGGATTGATGAGCCACCGGAAAGGACCGCTATGAGAGTTTTGTTTATCGGAGGCACAGGCAACATTTCCACGGCGTGTACCAGGCTTGCCCTCGAAAAGGGTATCGAGCTTTTCCTCCTGAACCGCGGCATCAGCGCAGGAAGCCCGGTCGAAGGGGCAAAACTGATTCGCGCCGACATCCGCGACGCGGGACAAGTTACGGCTGCACTCAAGAACCGGAAGTTCGACGCGGTAGTGGATTGGGTAGCCTATAAGCCGGACCACATCAAAACCGACATCGGCCTCTTCCGGGGCAACACGCTGCACTACGTGTTTATCAGCTCCGCCACCGTTTATCAGAAACCGCCGGCCCACTACCTTGTCACGGAATCGACCCCGCTCGGCAATCCCTATTGGCAGTACGCAAGGGACAAGATCGCCTGCGAAGAGATGCTGAATCGCGCCTTCCGCGAGGAGGGCTTTCCGGCAACTATCGTCCGGCCCTCGCTCACCTATGGAGAAACCTGGCTCCCTGCCGCGATCGGCGGCCACGATTACACCCTGATCGATCGCATGAAAAAGGGCGGCAAGATTATCGTGCATGGCGACGGGCAATCGCTCTGGACCATGACGCACAATACCGATTTTGCTCAAGGCCTCATCGGCCTGCTGGGGAATCCGATCGCGATCGGAGAGCATTATCACATTACGTCCGATGAAGTGCTCAGCTGGGACTCGATCTACCGAACCATCGGGCAGGCGGCAGGCGTCGATCCGGTGCTCATCCACATACCATCGGAGTTTATCAACGCCTTCGATGCCGGAATCGGGGCGGGGCTGCTGGGGGACAAGGCCTTCTCGGCCGTCTTCGACAATTCCAAGGTCAAGCTGGCGGTGCCGGGATTTCAAGCGACGGTCTTGTTTGCCGATGGAATCGGCCGCTGCCTGGAATGGTTCGGAAAGGATGAAAGGAGAAAAACCGTCAGCGAGGAGACCAACCGGCTGATGGACCGCATCATCCAGGCCTATCTCAAAGCCTGGCCTTAAGAGGCATCTCCCGGTCCGGCGGGTCGAAATCCGAAATAAATAGACTGTTTCGCAAATAGGGGACCCATATCCGGGGACATGGCATCGTTTCCCGCCGCTTGCTTACGCGCGCGGCTCTGTTTTGGCACGGTCCACAGAGCCGCGACCGTGAGGGAGCGGTAGAAGAGGTTCCACGTAAATCAATTTGGCTCGTCGAGTATATGGATTTCGCCGCCCCATTCTTCGCTTGCGAGGGGATTACCCATCCCCGGGGAACATGCTATGGATCAGCGGCTCAGTTCTTCTGGCGCCGCCGGTAGGCGCTCGGATACAGCTGCTTGAAGCAGGCCGGGCAGATGCCGTGAGAGAATGGAGTCCTGGGATAATGGTCTTGCTCGATGATGCGCCGCGTCCAGCGGCCGTTGCCGGCTTTCAGGCGGAAGCACGCACAGCACAGGGTGAGCAGGCTGAAGAGAGGCAACTGCAACGGATGCTTGAAAGGCTGTGAGGCGCCAGGCTGCAGAACCGCTTGTGGAATTGGCAACATCGCCGTTCGCCCTGCGGGCGTCCTGGGAAGTATTCTCTGGGCGGACCCTCGATCCTATCCGCATTGCATTCCCAACTACTCGGTCTGCACCCACTGAGTGCATTCGTGCCGTATTCTAATCGCAAGACCTTCTGCCTGCAAGCACATACAAAAATTTTCTTCGGCAGGCGGGCCGCAGTCCTTCTCCATCATGCCAGATCGCTGAGGCGTCCCGGCGGGCCGGTCAGTTCGTCGTCCCAATCGGGAGGTTTGGCAGAACCGACGAACTCGATGCGCTTGGAAGTGAGCACGTGACCTTTCGCGTCGCGGTCCCGGATCGGCAGGCGCTCGATCTTGAACTCCTGTTGCCGGATCTTCGAGCGCGCATCCGCGGCGTAACGCACGTATAACAGGCGCGGGTTGTCGTCGGCAAGAAACCGGATGCTGGCTCCCCGGGGAGCGATGCGGGACTCGCGATTGGTGACCAGGCCGCCGGGCGCGAACTTCTTGATGTGGGTGAAGAAGTCCCACTCGAACACTACGGTCATGAGCCGCTCGCGATTCAGGATCGAGCAATAGATCAGGGACGTGTCCACAAATAATTTCTCAGGCGGGGCCACGATCCTGCAGCGCCCGTCCTGCCAGATCAGGAGGAGACGATCGAGCGGCGAGCAGAACAGCAGCGGCTCGCCCGCGATCTTGTGGCCGATATATCCTTTCTCCCGGTCGTAGGAAACGGCCAGTTCGTTGGCGGTCAGTTCGCGCTCGGATATTTCGCCGAACTGCGCAAGCTGAGTCCGTCTCGGAAAGTCGGCGCCATATTTTCGCAAAAGGCCGCGCAGGTAGCGGACCGCGTAGGGCACAAGGGCGGCCAGTTCCTGCTCGGCTTCGCCCAGTTCCGCTCGCAGGCGTTCGATGTCCTTGCGGTTCTTCTCCATGTCGAACAGCGAAATCCGGCGGATGGGTATTCCGAGCAGGCGCTCGACATCCTGAAGAGTCAGGTCTCTCTGGAGCTGGGCCCGGAAAGGCTGGATCCCATCCTGCACAGCCTGTTGGACCGCCTCGGCCGATTCGCAGTCTTCGATCTTCTTGTAGATGCGGTTCTCGACAAAAATCCGGACCAGGGTCTGGCCGTGCAGTTCCTCCGTCAGCCGGCGCCGTTTGTGCACCAATTCGCGCCGCAGGATCTCCACCAGCCGCGCGCTGTTGTGGCGCAGAATTTCCGGGACATCCATTTCGACCGGGCGATTGTCGCGGATGACGACGATCCGGCTCGAGATCTGGGTTTGGCACTGGGTAAAGGCGTAGAGGGTCTCCACCGCGCGGTCCAGGTCCTGTTCGGGCGGGAGCTGGATTTCGATCTCCGCTTCACCGGCGGTAAAGTCGTTGATGCTTTTTATTTTGACTTTGCCTTTGCGCGCCGCGTCCTCGATCGAGGACATCAGCGAATCGGTGGTGGCGCCGAAAGGCAGCTCGCGGATGACGAGGGTGTGCTCGTCCCTTATTTCGATCCTGGCCCGCACCAGCACGTGGCCTCGCCCTTCGTCGTACGCTTCGGCGTCCATCAACCCGCCTTGAGGGAAATCGGGCAGAATGCGGAACGGTTTTTTGCCGAGAATCGCGATCTGAGCCTCGATCAGTTCGACGAAGTTATGCGGCAGGATGCGCGTGGCGAGGCCCACGGCTATCCCTTCGGCTCCAAGCATGAGCAGCAGCGGAACCTTCGCCGGGAGCGTGACCGGCTCCTGCTTGCGCCCGTCATAGGTGGGCACAAACTCGGTCAATTCCTCGTTGAAGAGCTCCGTGCGGGCGAGTTCGGTCAGGCGGCACTCGATATAGCGCGCCGCCGCGGGAGGGTCGCCGGTGATGATGTTGCCGAAATTCCCCTGGCGTTCGATCAGGTACTGCCGGTTGGCAAGCGTGACGAGCGCTTCGCCGATCGAAGCGTCTCCGTGCGGGTGGAACTGCATGCAGTAACCGACGATGTTGGCGACCTTGATCAACTTCCCGTCATCGTTTTCGTGCAGGGAAAACAGGATGCGGCGCTGCACCGGCTTGAGTCCGTCATCGATATCCGGGATGGCCCGGTCGCGGATGACATAAGAGGCGTACTGAAGGAAATTCTCTTCCATCAGCCGTTTGAGCGGCCCGTCACCCGTAGCTTTGAGCCCGCCCTTGGCATCGGCCGGCGGCCCGGAGGCGCCCGGATCGGCTGTGGGATCCGCCGACTCGATCAAGCCGAAGAGGGGAAGCTCCTTCTGCCCATCGGTCATGATCGGGCCTCCATGTCGATGTCTCGCATGTTTGCAGTCACTGTCAAAGGGCGCTGATTCATTCAGGTAAACCACCGTCTCTGGCGGTGAGACTGGAAATGGCTTCGCCCTTTGGGCGTTTGTTGAGGGATACGGGCTTTAGGTACTGCCGAGCGGGCGAATCGCTGCCGAGCGGTGCCCCGAAGGGGCGAAAAGAGAATAGCCCCGGGCAAGCGAAGCGCAGCCCGGGGTTGGGAGCAGAAAGAGAATAGAGCCCTGAAGGGGCGCTAGAAAAGGACTTCCGTAATTGCATTCTGTCGCCCCTCCAGGGCTCTCGTCTTAAGGGGAACATTCAACCCCGGGCCGCGCTTCGCTTGCCCGGGGCTACCTTCCTGCCCCCCTCTGGGGGGCCTGCTGAGGATACCCGCTCTGCTGGTGGAGATTCACTCTACCAGCTTCCCCGGGTCGAAAAAACCAAAACCAGCCACGAATTGCACGAATTACACCGAATATCTTTGGTGAAATCCGTGTAATCCGTGGCTGTTTTTTTGGACTAGCCCGACGCTACTGGTCGGGCTCGACGACGAGGTGGTCCATGATGTACTGCCGCCGTTCCGGCGTGTTGCGGCCCATGTAAAATCCCAGGATGGCCGGCACCCCATGGCGGTTTGCCATGCGCACCGGAGTGAGGCGCATGTCGGGCCCGATGAAGCGCTTGAATTCGGCGGGCGAAATCTCCCCGAGACCCTTGAAACGGGTCACCTCTACTCCGCGCAGCTCCTTGATGGCCTCGTCCCGCTCGCTTTCGGAGTAGCAGTAGACCGTCTTTTTCGAGTTGCGCACCCGGAAGAGCGGGGTCTCCAGAATGTGGACATGCCCGTCGTGGATGATCGGATCGAAGAAGCGCAGGAAAAAAGTCAGCAGCAGGTTCCGGATATGCAGGCCGTCCACATCGGCGTCGGTGGCGAGAATGACCTTGTGGTAGCGCAGCCGCTCCGGCGAATCTTCGATGTCGAGGCTGCGCATCAGGTTGTATAGCTCTTCATTCTTGTACATCACGTCGCGCTGCAGATCGCAGACGTTCAGCGGCTTGCCGCGCAGGGCGAAAATCGCCTGGGTGGATACGTCGCGGCAGCTGACGACCGACCCTGCGGCCGACTGGCCTTCGGTGATGAACAACATCGACTCGGTGCCGCGCCCGGTGCGCTTGTCGTAGTGAATCTTGCAGTCTTTGAGCTGCGGCACTCGGATCGAGGTCGCGCGGGCGCGCTCCCGCGCCATTTTCTTGATCGACTGCAGCTCTTTCCGCAATTTGACGGTTTCTTCGATCTTGAGCAGGGCTTTTTCGGCCGCTTTGGGATTTCGATGAAGCAGGTCGGCAACGATTTCGCGCACCTGGCCGACCAGTTCTCCCCGCAGTTCGGTGTTACCGAGTTTGCTTTTGATCTGCGACTCGAAGACCGGATCCTGCAAACGGATCGCTATCGCGCCGGCCATCCCCTCGCGGATGTCGTCCCCCTCGAATTTTTCTTTGGAGTACTCGTTGAAACCTTTGACCAACCCCTCGCGGAATGCACTGAGGTGGACCCCGCCGTCGCGGGTGAACTGGCCGTTGACGAAAGAGAGGAAGGTTTCTTCGAAGCGTTGGGTGTGGGTGAGCGTGAGCTCGAGCATTCTGGAGTGGAAATAGAGGGGAGAATAGAGGGCCTCGTCGCCCACTTCATCGGCGAGCAGATCCAACAACCCGTTCCGTGAGAGGAAAACCCGGCCGTTGTATTCGAAGCGCAGTCCGGCGTTCAGAAACGAATAGAGCTGAAGCCGGCGCACGATGTGAGAATCTGCGAACGCGACGGCGCCGAAGATCTCCGGATCAGGCTCGAAGGAGACATAGGTGCCGTCGGGCTCTTCCGGGGATTTGCCCTTCGCCTCTTCCTTGAGCTTCCCGCGCTCGAAAACCGCTCCGGCGAATTCACCCGAGCGGAAGCTGCGCACGGCGAACCACTGAGACAGCGCGTTGACCGCCTTTGCGCCGATGCCGTTCAGGCCGACGCTGAACTGGAACACCTCATCGCTGTACTTGGCGCCGGTGTTGATGCGCGAGACACACTCGACGACTTTTCCCAGCGGGATGCCGCGGCCATAGTCGCGCACGGTAACGCACGAGCCGTCCAGCGTCACGCTGAGCCGGTCGCCGAAGCCCATGATGAACTCGTCGACCGCGTTGTCCACAACCTCCTTGAGGAGAATGTAGATCCCGTCGTCATAGTCCGATCCGTCGCCAACGCGGCCGATATACATTCCGGTCCGCTTGCGGATGTGCTCCAATGACGAGAGGGACTTGATCTTGTCTTCGTCGTAGTTGTGTTTCCTGCTCTTTGTCATGCTCGGAGGCCGCTGATTCTAACAGCTTCCCTCACCAGGAAATATATAAAAACTGCCACAGATTACACCTATTCCACAGCTGATGATTTGTGGAATCCGTGTAATCTGTGGCGGTTTTTCTGCGGGTTGGATCCCGGCGCATTTCGCGCGACCCCGAAAGATCAATCGAAATCCCAGTTGGCGATCATTTCATTCATGCGGTTCCAGTCCTTGAGGCTGCCGGTTTTCAGATATTGCCTGGCAGCATGCCGGACGCGGCGTTTGTGCAGAATGATGCACTCCCGGACGGTTTCTCGGGACATGGCGACGCACCTGGGCTTGCAGTACAACCCGACCGATTTCATGCGTGTGGGACCGCTGATCATGGAAGGCTCCTGAAAATGAAACGCGCTTTGTACCACAGGTTGCGTATCCAAGGCAAGCGTTCCGCCCTCTTCTAAAAAGAATTGACCACGGATGCACCCGGGGCGGCATAGCCGCAACCAAAAATAAGAGCTCGCCGCAGAGACGCAAAGGAAAGCAGAAGAACATTGGGACGCGGATTCACGCGGAGCAAAACCAGGTTTGATCCGCGTGAATCAGCGCAAATCCGCGTCCCATTACTGCTCAGCGTCCTCAGCGTCTCTGCGGTGACAGAATTCTTTCCCGCGGCATGCGAGCGGCTCCATGACGGGAGTTCCGTTTGTGCTTGCCCGTGGTATTGTGTCTGCGAGGGATGGTGATGAAACTAGTGTGGTGCATCGCAAAACTTGGCGCATATTCCGCCGCTTGCTTACGCGCGCGGCTCTGTTTAATCAATGGGTTACAGAGCCGTGACCGTGAGGGAGCGGTTCAGCATTTGAGACGCACTGCGCTAGCAATTCTCCTTGCTGTTTTCCTGTCGGCACTTGCCCCCGCAAGGGCGGGCGGCGCGCAGGCGCCGCCGGCCAACATCAAGGTCGATGTGCGCCTGGTGAATCTGAATGTCAGGGTGAGGGACCGGTCCGGGGAGCCGCTGCCGAACCTTCGGAAGGAAGACTTTCACGTTCTGGAGGACGGCATCCCGCAAACCCTGTCTCACTTCCAGCCTGTGACGGCCCCGGTTCACCTGGCGCTGCTGCTCGATTTGAGCGGCAGCACCCACGCCAAGATGGACATCATCATCAGAGCTGCGGCCAGGTTCATAGACGCTTTGCGCCCTGAGGACAATGTCGCGGTCGCCACTTTTTCCAGGGGGCTGAACATGATCTCGGAGTTCACCCGAGACCGGAGTCTCCTGAAGAGTCGAATCCGCGCCCTGGAAAACAAGGGAACCCGCACCGGCTTTTATGATTCGCTGTGGTCGGCCCTTGGACTGCTGGACGGGATAAAGGCATCGCGCAAGGCTATCGTCGTCATGACGGACGGGTTCGACAGCTCGCTGGTCGACGCGAAAGAGTGGCCGACCGATCATACTTTCGAGGAATTGCTGGCGCGCGCCGCGCAGGATGACAGCGTCATTTACCCCGTTCGCCTGAACACCGAGTACGATTTCCAATTCCCGCGCGCGCAGAGCATTCACCAGGCTTATGCGAAGGCCTTCAAACAGGTCGAGGAACTGGCGCAGCAAACCGGCGGCACGCTGTTTCGCTCGAAGCGGATCGAGGAGCTCGAGCATGCTTACCAGCAGGTTGCCCTCGAGCTTCGAACGAGTTACAGCCTCGCCTATACTCCCATCGATTCCCGCCGCAATGGAGACTGGCGCAAGATCGAGGTCAAGGTGGACCGTCGCGGAACCCTCGTGCGGACGCGCCCCGGCTACTACGCAAGGTAAGCGCCACTGAACAACCCTCGCCTGGAAAGCGAGGGCTTCGCCCTGGGCGAAGCAGATGACTATCGCGCAGCCGGTGACCGATACCTACCGTGGCTCCAATACCGGCGGACTTAACCCGAGGGAAGCCGTGGACGGCCCGCGGGGATATGGGTTGTCGCGGGACGCAGGGGTGGCAGGAGACAAAGAGCACTTCCACGCCTACACGGTCCGGTTTTACAGCGCCCTTCCCGTGCGGCAGGCGCACATCCGGCTGCTCCAGATCAAAGACAAATACGATCAGATGGCTCCGGACCAGGAACGGTCTATGCCGGGCAAGATATAGGGTTGCGTCCCCGTTTTTACTGCTACTGCGCCAGCGCCGGCTGCCCGACCACCACACGTCGGCCGTCGTAAACGGGCTTGATGGTTCCCTTTTTGCGGATGTATTCGATGATCACTTCGCGCCTTATCCTGCCGGTATTCACCGATTCGATGCCCTTCAAGGCCCGTTCCGCGAGGTACGAGTTGGTCGCCCCCGTATAGACCCGGTCGTCGCTGACAGGCTGTCCCCCGATGGTAAACTCCGTAAGCTGGCCATTCTCCAATCGGTACCGAAGACCGGACACCGCGGGCCGCATTTTCATCAGAATCTCTCTTATCTGCCGACCCGTAGCTTTGAAGGTGACTATGGTATTGTCGAAAGGATCCAAATTCACGATGTCCTCGAGGGTGATCTTTCCCTTTACCAGGCCTGACCGGATGCCGCCCGTGTTTTCCAGCTCAACTTCCGCGCCGGCAGTCTCCCGAACAAGATCCGCAACCAGGTTGTAGGTCGCCAGGTCGTCTCCCCGGGAGCCAAAGTCGTCCGCAGCCTGCCCGATGATTGCGCCATAGCGGCTCGCAATCGGCTTCCAAAAGCGGTCCACGACCGCCGCAACCGCTTCGTCTTCGGGAATGTCCGACGTCACGGGAATGAGCTGCTCGCGGTAGCGCACGACGTGCCAGGCGCCGGCCGCATCCTTGTCGAACAGCAGGTCGAGCCGACCCAGTTCGCCGCCCCATTGATGAGCCTGAACAATGATCGTCCCGTTCACATCCTGCTCTTTGAGTTCATCGGAACGCCACTGGAATTCCCCGAGAGGAAGACGTGTGTGCGAATGGCCGCCGATGATCACATCCAGCCCTGGAACCTCCCGCGCCATCTTCTGGTCGAGCTTTTCTCCGGCGTGTGAAATTGCGATTACAATGCCTGCCTGGGGGCGGAGAGACTTCACCATGCGCTGCGCCGCGGCAGCCTCCTCTGAAACGGTCACACCCTCCTTCCCCGCCTGGTATCCCCCTGCCTCGCGGGTCAGGAGGCCGAATATCCCGATCTTCAGAGGGCCCACGACACGGAATGCGGATTCGGGAACCAGCGGCTTGCCCGTCGCTGCCTCGATGGCGTTGGCACAGAGCACCGGAAAGCTGATCTTGGCGATGAGGCTTTTCAGCCTCTCAAGCGGATTGTTGAACTCGTGGTTCCCCAGGGTGCCGAAGCTGTAACCCACCGCATTCATCGCAGCGACATCCGCTTCCCCGTGGTATTCGGTCGAGAAGGAGGTGCCCTCCGTAAAATCCCCCGCATCCACCAGCCATACTGCCGTGCCGCGGCGCTCCAGATCGGCTTTCAGGCGCTTGACCAGGGTTGCGCGGCGCGCGATCCCCCCGATGTCACGCTTGGCCTTGAGCCCGGCAATATCCGAGCCTGCGGGTACGGCCGAAGGATAGCTGAAGGGCAGCAGGTGAGAGTGAGTGTCGTTGGTGTGAAGGATGGTCAGCGACACCTGCTGTGCCAGCACGAGCGACGGCAGGAGAACGAACAGGAGCGATAAAAGGACAAGCAGTCTGGTGGATCTCTTCAAATGGCCTCCCTGCAGCTTCCGATGCTTCGGCCGCGAATAGACAAGCGTCGCGTATCTTACCATGAGAGGATTTTCGGGCAGGCGCTCAAAAGTCGCCGGCATCCACAGGATGCGGGCTGGTCGAAAAAAACCTGGAGCCGCAGATGAACGCAGCGCGGCAAGCCGCAACCAAAGAGAGGTTCAAGCCGGATTTACCCAAGCGGCTTGCCGCGCTGCGTGAAAAAGGCGGCTTGAAGATTTCTTTCCGATTCGAGAAGAATCTGACTGTTAGCAGTGCAGATGAACTCAGATAGATAAATTTTATTCGTTTAATCCGTGTAATCCGTGGCTGCTTTTGAGATTTAGGATCTATTCGTTCAAGCCGTGTCAGGAGTGAGGCTGACGGGCGGCCAGGAGCGCCAGCTTCTCGTTGTAGTGCAGCTTGGAGAGTTCATCGGGCGCGTTTTTCGCCGCCAGCCGGAGGTATTCCG
>Ga0315273_10004343_pt1 | contig 17357 bp, 14 predicted proteins | sample YL17G02_0_MG_FD_205753 | JGI IMG/M metagenome (GOLD analysis project Ga0315273, IMG submission 205753) | Sediment microbial communities from Yellowstone Lake, YNP, Wyoming, USA - YL17G02_0 | ecosystem: Environmental > Aquatic > Freshwater > Lake > Sediment | place: USA: Wyoming | collected...
TAAGTTGTTGCTGATACACGCTCATGGGCGCTGGTGCGCGGTGCGCCAACGGCCTGATAAGCGTGAGGTCGGAGGTTCAAGTCCTCCCAGGCCCATTTCTTCAAGTTCAATCGCTCCAACAACTCTGTTGTCCCCACGGGCCTCTGCAATGAGGCCTGTGGCCGTTGGTGTCGCCGTTAGTGTCGCTGTTGGTCACGCTTCCAGCCGCCGGCGGTGCTCGAGCGCCTGTCGCATGGTGGCCGAATCCGGTCGCTGGTAGTGCTCGAGGATGGTCTTGGGATCTTTCCACCCACCGAGCGCGCAGAGATCCTTAATCGGTGTCCCCTTGAGCTCAGTGGCGAACTTTCGCCGCAGACTGTGCCATCCACGCCCAGGTTCCGGGTCCAACTTGGCCAGCTGTTCGGCTCGGTCCCACCATTTCTCGGTCATGAACCGTGAAACCGGTGCCCCTAGTTGCCTTGGCGCAGGGAAGATCCACTGGTCACCGATGGCTTGACTGACTTGCTGGGCCTCTAGCAGCGCCGTCCTAGCCGCCGGTGTGAGCGGAGTCCGGTGGTCCATTCCCGTCTTGTCGTTCTCCCCGCACCAACGCACCCATCCCTGGATCCACTCGATATCGTTCCAGCGAAGGAGTCTGATGGCTCCGATCCGGTGCCCAGTCTCATGGGCCAGGATCAAGGCGAGTCGGAACCGCGGATCGACTTTGTCCGCAATAGCGAGTAGTTGGTCGTATTGTGGCCCCGTCAGGACCGGCCGGTTGGGCGTGTGGCGCTTCTGGTCAACTCGAAACCCTTGGATCGGGTTGCGATCCAGCCAACCCGCCCCCATGCCCCAATGCATCACGGCCTGGACGAAAGCCACGTCGTATGCCAGAATCCGAGGGCCGAGGGGTTGTCCTGCGTGTCGTCCTCCTCGTCGGTCGCCCGTGCGCTGCCGTTCCCGGACGAAGAACTGGAGATCGCGGTGCGTGAGGGTGGCAACCTTGCGGTGCCCGCCGAGAGTGTCCACCGCGAGGCGAGCGGTTCGCCGGTCGTGCGCCTGCTTGGAGAGGCCTTTGGTTGGCGTCACTTCACGCAGGTACTTGTCAAAGAGCGGTTGGAGTGTGATTTGGTCACGCGTGGGGGACTCGCCGCGGCGGAGGGCCAGGGCCAACTCATCCGCCTTGATCTTCGCGGCCTCTCGATTCCGGTGACCCAGGGCGACCGCTTCTCGGTGTCCTTGGTTCCGGTACTCGAGGTACAGCGTCCCCGTTTTCGGGTGCTCATACGCGCGCACCCGATTCCTGCCTTTCTCCCCCGTGCGGTAGCTCCACCCCGTCAGATTGCGTTTGGGCATGTCAGTCCTCCATGGCAGAGGTCGTGACAGCCCGAGCGATTTGCCGCGCTGACGCACCCATAAGCTGAGGCCTTGTGGCCACCTTCGGCAAGCCGGGCTTCCGCGGGAGGTCGCCGGGGCGAACTTTTGGGGCACTGGGCCGGCCGTAGTTCCGGAGCTTACCGTCTTTGACCAGACGGCCCAAGTGGTCTGGTGAGTAGCCGCTGACCGCCGCGGCCGCTCTCAGGGTAAGCGGGGTCTCCCAATCCTCAGCCAGCACTTGTTCAAGCTCCCTTGCGCAGCCTTCGAGCACGTCGGCTTGGGTTGGGGCACCCCGACACCGGAGGATCGAGGCCTCGTCGCGCCACCGGGAGACGAGATCATCGGGGGCTGGCATAGGCCTTGTACCGGTCGCCAGGTTAGGCAGGCCGTGCCCACGATTCATTTCAGGCCCCCCACGCGTTCTGGAGAGGCGCGGAGTACGGCATCGCGTACCACACGGGCTTTCGCTTCAGTGGCCCGTACAGTGCCGGCGCGAGTTGCCATTATCGCGGGAGCCGAGGGGTGGCAACATTCGCCGCCTGGGATCGCGGGACGCATTCCACTTCCCGGGTCTGCGACGCCAGCGCGGCCCACCACCGCTGATGTAACCGTGCAAAGGTCTTCGTGTGCATCCTCCCCGGTCGTGAAGCGGGGAAGTTGTGGGAGCTCTGGGCTGCTGGCCCGACGGCACGTAGCACGGTCTTGAAGGCTCGCAGCGCCAGGCGGCCATCCCGGCCGAGCCGCTGTGAGAGGTACGTCCGTTGGCTGCACCGCCTGCAGCTCCAGGCCCATCCGGCGACCGGTACATAGAGCACCCCCACCCGCTCCTGGCATCGGGGACACCGGAACCACCATCGCCGCCCACCCGCCCCAGGGCGCGTGAAGTCCACGGGGACCGTCTGGACATGCCTGACCCGGGAGCCAGCCGGTTCCCAGTAGGCGATCTGAATACAGTCCTCTGGCCAGGCACCCCGCCTCCATGTGACGGCTGCCGTGAGGCCATTGGGCTGGGGCCGGAACTGCCCGCCGCCCGCAGCCACGTTCGCCCAAGGGCCCATGGTGGTGCAGTCGATTTGCATGAATGCTTGCTCAAGCAAAGCACGGGTTCGCGGGCGGGTCATAGCCTTGCAATCCGAAATCAATTGGAAAACGAGGTTGGTATCCGGATCTACGGGTCCGTCGTCGAAAGGCACGTCGGTATGCGCGCTGGGGAACGGCTGGCTACGATGCACGTACGTTCTCACTCGGCCCTCCCGGGGCCATGCTTGCGAAGAGCCGGCGCGCATCTTCCTTTTGGGCGATATACCGACCGGGTATGCTGTCCAGGAGCTTCTCGAGGGTGGTTGGAGTGCTAGGATCGCCATCCGCTTCGCCATAGGTCTGGGAACCGTCGTGGGAGACGAGGGTGACTCCATCGGGACTGGCAACGAGGGTCGATACGGCCCCTTGGAGAGTCACGACCTCCGACAACCTCGCCAACCTCGACGACCTCTCCGGACCCCCAGAGTGCATCTGATCCACACTCACCCTCCCACCCCCAGAAGCGTGTGTGTGTTCGCTCCCATGGGGGCGAAGAAACAGGTTGTCGAGGTTGGCGAGGTTGTCAGAACCCGATACCCGTGGCTCGGCTTGGCCGGTCGCCCTGCGCCGGTCGGGATCCTCTTGGGTTGGCTCCTGAGACGTCGACCCGGTCTCGACCTTCTTCTCCACCCGCCATTTGCGACGCCATGCCCCGTCGCCCTTGGCGATCCGGAATGCCCCGAAGTAGCGGTCTCGGCGACCGTGGAGCTGGTTCCCAAGCGATTGCGCCTTGGCCCGATCCGAGTCGCCGAAGATGGGCAGATCGTACTCCTCGGCGAGCGGCAGAAGTTCCTTCGTCGAGACATAGGCAGACCCATGCCTCCCATACCACGCCATGAGGAGGTCTTCCCAGCGCACCGTGTCGACGTCCGCGTCGGCCGTGACCGAGGCGCGATTGGCCAGGAAGTGCGCATAGCCGGCGGCCTCGAGAATGCCGCCGACGACCGTACGCCAGGACTCGTAGCTGCCAAAGGGGGGAGCCATTGTTGGACCCGGACATCCTCGCACGACCCAATTTCGCGTCAACACATGTAGCGCCCAGACCAACGGTGCCCGATTCTCCGTCACCCACGCCGTCAAGTCCGAGTGGCGGAAGCCCACGCGGCTCTCCGGCTGGTCGTCCTCTGGCGTTAAGCGTATCGGCACCACCCGTCGGGCGATTTCGTCGCTGAGGCTCGGATTATTGGCGGTATATGCCCACACGCAGCGAACGGGGAGGTGGAGGCCCTGCGACTGGCCAAGTAGTCGGTCGTCCCAGGTCGGGTAGTCCGTCAAGGCCTTGGCGAGGGGCCCGTGCCGGATGGACCGCCCCACGTTGTCGAAGACGATGCCACCGCGCGACTCACGCAGATAGGCGGTGATGGCCTTGCGCACCTCCTCTACGTTGTCAGGGAGACTTGTGTTCGCCCAGCCATGCGGGCCCAGCGTCGGAGTGAGGACACTCCGCAGCAAGAGCCCCTTCCCGGATCCAGGAATGGAGGCCTCGATCCCAAACAGAGGCGTCGGTCCGAGAATCATTTCGCGCACCATGGGTGTCAGGGCCAGTGCGACCGCGTGAGTCTTGCTGGCGGCATCGGCGAACGGAAAGTCACCGAGGACCTCGGTGTCCCAGAGCCGGCGCGCCTCCGCGACGTCGGCCTCCGTTGGCTGCTCGGGCACGTCGAGGGGCTCAAAGGCCGGGCGCAGGAGCAACTCGTCCGCCTCGTCGTAGCCCGGTGTGGTCCGGAGTGCGCCATCCTGGCGAAACACCGGGACCTCGACGATGCCGCGGAGCCGGGGAACCGGTGGATCTGGAGCGAGGAGGACCATCTCCGCCAAGTCCCGAGGCGGGTACACATCCCGCCTCCCGTCCCTCGTCATCCGGAAGCACTGGGCCGCCTGATCGATCACCCCCCGCATTGTCGAGGCCACCAGCGGATCGGTAAAGGCGCGTCCGAATTCGTCCTCGACGACCTGCGCAATGCCGCGTCCCAGACGATAGAGCGGTACGGGGCCCACCGTCAGGAAGCCCCATGCGGCTTGGGTCGTCCTACGGTTTCGGTCCGTGACGTCGAGGTCAGGGGATTCAGGGCCATTGGGGTGCACTGGCAGGGCGCCAACAAGCGCCTTGAGGTCTTGAAGTGTGTGCCCCGACATGAGGAAATCGTCCACGCCGACCTTTGCGCCATGCACCTCATTGGGGAGAAGGACAAAGGCAACGGTCGCCCCACGCGATTCGAGGAAGCGAGCGAGCCGGCGACACGCGACGGCAACCTGAGGCTTCCGGACGACGTCGGAATCGAAGGCAACGAACGCAGCCCTCCCCTTCAGTGCGACATGCTCCCAGTCGCCTAGGGGGCCAGTCTTCCGCCGCCAGCCCCAAACACCCAGAAGCCCGATCACACAAGGTGCCCCAGCCTGGCCGAGCGCATCACTCTTCTTCACACCTTCCGTGATCCAAAGCTCTGCCGCCGTGTCCCCGAGGGAGCCGCGTACCAGGGGTGGAACATCCAGTCGCAGGTTTGCGCTAGCGGGGGTCTCGTACTTCAGCGCCTTGTCGCCATTGATGCGCGGTGTGTCGCGCCTCAGCTGGTACAGCACGACCTCTCCCTCAACCCCATGGATCGGGACGAGCAGGCCAGAGCCCTGCTGCCCACGGCTGAACCCCAGTCGCCCCAAATCGGCTAGCCGGGTGATGGTCTGGTAACCACGCGCCTGAATCGTCTCGTCGGACAAGCCCGAGGCGCGGAGCTGCGCGAGGTGCTCGTCGCTCGGCAGTGCCGTCACGGGAGGGAGAGTCACGACTTGCCTCTGCAGCGGCTCCGTGAGTCCTTACCGCGCGCGTCGCACCCCCGGCGAGGCCGACAGGAGCACTGATCGCTAACGGGCTCGTGGATCGGCAACAGGTGCCAACCCAGCGCGGCCATACTCAGTGCAACCTTGAGCCGTTCGTTAGGAGCGTTCACGGCTCAGTGGGCCCTCTCCCGGATGAACTCTTCGACAGTCGAGGCCGCGAATCGGATGCTCTTTCCGATACGAATCGCGGTTGACTGCCACAGGATACAGTACTAGCCTATAAGCAACAATATGGATCTTGTTAGTTGCTTATGAGCTAATATGAGAGGGGGTCGCGTTGCCACGGAAGCAGGTGACCAAACGGGCGTTGAAGGGAACGCTGGGGCGGCGAGTCGATGACCTTCGGGAGGCTCAGGGGCTCAGTCGATATGCCTTGTGGCAAGCCATGAAGGCGGTGGGATACACCGGAACGCGGGACACCGTCTACCGCCCGCTCAGTGGAAAGGTGTTGACCCCTTCAGGTGAGTTTGCTCGCGCCGCCGCGGCTGCGCTCGGCGTCTCCGCAGATGAAATACTGTATGGGGCGGACAAACCTGATAGAGCTAATCTCCGGCTTGCGCGAATGGTCGCGCGGAAGGGCGAGAGCCCGGAGAAGCTCTCTCGACAGATCGGCGCATCGAGGGTCAAAGAGGCCGTGAAGCTCCTCCGCCAGGCGCTCACGTCGTCGTTGCAGGGCAGTCGATCCCCGGAGCTGCGAGGGGACGTGGGGCGGTATGCGAAGGCTGCGGCTCCGAGAGCCCTGCCGGCGCTGTTTCCGCCAGTGGGGAAGCAACACCTGTTTGAAGGCCGCCTTAACGCGATGACGCGGTTCGGGCGGACACTCTACGACTTGGACATTCCCCGCTCGCCTGAAGAGTTCGGCACGGTGATGGGTGCGGCCGCCGAACACTTGGCCCGCGCGGAGGAAGCGGGTGCTCGACGGAAGCGTCGGCCACGGCGACGGGGAACCGGAGACCTGGCGGAGATTCAACGCGATATCACGCGCACCTACGGCCTGTTCGCCGACCGGGTCCTTGCGGGGTTCATGGTGACGATTCTCCACGATGATCCCGCGGCACTCCGGTAGTCCTACGGTCGCCCCAGAACCTCATTCTTGCCATTATTGCTTCGTGCAGGGGGTTGGCAACAATCTGTGTTTGGCGGGAACCAGACTGCGAGGGAGTACCTGCTACTTGATCGGCAGCATCTTTACTGGTGCATCGGTCATCGTCAACTTCATTAACCGGGCTAAGTCACGTTGGGTGGAGCCGACACTGCGAGGTTCTTCTCCTCAATCCTCATCCCGGGAGGGCCCGGCAGAAGAGTTATGAGCTTCATCCATTGGAGGATGCCGAATGGGGGGGCAATTAGCGACACCTGGAACTGCCCGTCCGGTCCGACCTTCGGATCTATACTTGCGATCTGGCCGAACCCATCGTCGTTGGTGCCCTCGCGCATCAGGCTGACCACTACCTTCGCGTCCTTCCAGAGAGCTGGCATGAGAGCGCCGACGATCGCGGTGTCGATTGTCCAGAACATTCGGGTGACTTGTTCAAAGATCGGGAGTGCATCAAAGCGCTCCGGTTGAGCCTCGATGAACTGCCTGGAGTGACGCCAGTTATCGCAATTCGAGAGGAGTGCGTCTCGGTTGAACCCAACGTGGCAGAGTGTTTCGGTTGTTTCGAGCCCGTTCTGGACGACAAGCTTGAGCTCGGAGACTATTTCCTGCAGCGGCATGCCGCAGTGAGCTACGTAGTTGCGCAGTTCATACACGAACCGGTAGGGCAACTCGTCTTGATGGAGCCGGCGACGTGCGTCATTGAAGGCATCCAGGACTGGGCTGGCGGTCCCATACTCTCGAGTGAGAAACGTCTGTCGGTGATCGAGATAGAGACGTGTGGCCGTTAGGAAATTGACAGCCAGACGTTGGAGAAGACGTGCCTGCCCCGGGTCTTGGTTCAGCGCGCCTCTTCTCGTGTTCTTGGCTACCTCTGGAAACTCGGTGACTGCTTGTTCGAACTCCTTGAAGTTGGCCTCAAGAAGCGCCATAAGATCTTGACTGCGGCTGAAGCTGTGGAGATGCTTACATGCCCGCCGGTACTCACGCTCTTCCGCGGACGTGAGTGTACGAACGGCCTCAAGTGTGGTTGTTGCCGGCTCGAGCGCCTTCTTGACGCGATACACCTTCAGCACATTCACCTTCCTGCTCACCGGTCTCGGATCGAGCCTGACTCGTCTGGGGCTATACCCAATATTGGGCTGCGGTCCAACCCTATGCCCAGCCAGACATCCTCGCAAGGCACTCTGGATAGCGGGAGCGCTATCGCCACACTGTACATGACGGTCGATTAGATATGAAGGCCTGCCGGGCTGTGATATCTGGCGCGGACTCAACGACGTCACGGTCCGGGATGGGCCGCCGATAAGATCATTCTTGCCATTGTTTGGCTGGTCGAGGAGCTGGCAACAATCGGTAGTTGCAGATGACGAGGGCTAGTTGGTTCGGCCCGAGGTGCAGGTGCCGCGGTCGGCCTCTGGGTTTCACGGCCGGAGGTGTGGTCTAACCGGTGGTAAAAAGGGCCATCAGTGCAGCGACGGTGACGACTCGTGACATGAGAACCTTCAAGGGCCAGGACGGAAACCGCGCGCGGTTGCGACGGCGACCCCGCGAATGCGGTCTCCGTGCTATCGGGAGCCGCGCCATCCGCGCAAAAGCTTCGCCGCACCCAGCACGCCGGCAACCAACAGAAACACTGTGTACGCGATCCGGGCCCCACCAAAGACGAACACGGAGAGGTACAGCGAGGAGACAAGCACGGTGAGCGCTGCGAACGGCGCTCCGAATCGTGCGAATGCGTTAAACGCAATTGGCTCCCCCGCCTTCTCGGCCATGCCGGTCACGGTCACGTTGGCGGACGCCCCGACCGCCGTGCCGTTACCACCAAGACAGGCGCCGAGGGCCAGCGCCCACCAGAGTGCCATCGAATCCCCCTTCAGTTCGCCTCCGAGTTGGTGCACGATGGGAATCGACACCGCGACAAACGGGATATTGTCGATGAACGCCGAGAGCGCACCGCTCACCCAGCAGATCAGGAGGGCAGCGAAGAGGAGGGTGCCTTTCTCGCCCAGCCCAAGGGTCACACTCCCGGCGTGAATCCCACGCGACAGCGCCGTGGCCACGCGGCCAATCAGGCCGGTCTCGACGGCGGCCCCGACCACGATGAACAGGAACGCAAAAAATGCCAGCGTCGGCCATTCGATGTCAGACTCGAACACGCGCAGGATTCCGTGGCGCCGTTCATGGGCGTTCGGCTTGTGGGTGCGCAGGTACAGGTAGTCCTGGATTGCCATTGCCGCAGCCGCCCCCATCACTGCCGGCACTGCCGGGGGCATCCCGGTCATGCGTTGTGTGAGGAAGCCGACGAAGACGCCGACCATTACCACGGAGGCCCAGCGCAGTAGGCGCGGGTTATCGATCTTGGGAGTGTCGGGCGGTACGAAGGCGCCTCGGGGCGCGGCGAGCACCGACTGGTAGTATCGGGCGGAAACCCACTCAGTGAGGAACACCATCACAAGTACAGGCGCGGCGATGTTCACAAGGAACGCAACGAATGGGATCTGTGCCCCGGACGCGATGATGATGTTGGGCGGATCACCGATCAGCGTTGCGGTGCCGCCCACATTCGAAGCCATCACGACCGGCAGGAGAAATGCTGCAGCCGGCACCTGCATCCGCCGGGCCATTGCGATCGCCATGGGCGTCACGAAGATCACGGTCGTCACGTTGTCTAGCCCCGCCGAGAGGACGGCGGTAAACCAGATCAGGAGCGCCTGAACGACGAACGGCTTCCCTTTTGTAAGGTGTATGAGCCGGGCCACACCCCAGCCGAACACCCCCGTGTCCTTGAGCACGCCGACAAGCGCCATCATCGCGGCGAGCAACAGGAGTACGTTGAGATCGATATGGTGGAAAGCGAGATCGAAGGGGATGAGGTGGTATGGGGTCAGGTAGGTGACACCCCAGAGGATCCCAGTCGCACCGAGGACGACGAGCACGCGATGCGCAGCCTCGCGTGTGAGGAGCACGAAAAGGGCGACGATAGCAAAGCCGACAATCGCCTGCGAGACGGCGTCGGTCGTTGGGAGTATGTCGTGAGGCATAGGCAGTGTGGGGCTCGCCAATTTGACAGGGGGTGCGGGGACGAAGCACGGACACGGTCGTGGGGCTATTGAGTATGGAACCCAGAATTGAGCCAGGCGTCCGTATGGAACAGACAGTGCAAGGCTACACTCCAACTTTGACTCGTCCAACCGTCTATGGGAAGCCGGGTCCGAGCGCTCGCGCGGTGACAAAGAGCGCAGCGCCACCGAGCAGCACAACTAGTAGGTAGCGCGTGAAGTGCTCGGTTGTGGCCGGTTCTTAGATGGATTGTCGTTCCCTGAAGCCGAGCGATGTCGATGTAGCGGGCACCGATCAGCAGGTCAATGACAAGCCAGTAGGTCAGGTCAGCGATTGACCAGCCGATGCTCCTGTAGACCAAGAACGCCGCAGCAACCAGCGCGATGTTGCCAACGAACATCCAGAAGAGCCGTAGAAGGCACCCGGCTTGGCTTTGGTACTGGCGTTCTGAGGGGGTGGGGTCCATCTGGTTAGCCGCCATGGTCGCCACACCTCTCGCCTCTGTGAGGAGGCGAGCAGTTGTGGCTGGCGGCCCGACCAGCCGGTGTGTCCTCCGAGGGGCGTTGCGCTCCCGTCGGACCCGTTGCTGACTCTGCGCGCCGTAGCGTAACCGCTTCGGTGCCTCCGAGCAACCGCCGGCGCGAACTGCCATATCATATGTCGCGGGCTGCTTGGTAGAAAGAGCCTGTCCGCATGCGAGCAGAAGGCGCGGCGATCTCCTCGCTTCGGGCGCGGTGCGTCGAGAGGTGGTACGGGAGGAACCCACGAACCGTGACGACTGGGCACTGGGTGGGTGAAGCCCGGCGGTCCCCTAGCTTGAGCGCCCATCGCCCGGAAGCCACCGCGCACCGCGGGATTGAGCCGCCACGTCGGTTCGAGTGGGCTACCTCGGATCAATAGCACAAGGACCGATGTCGCCGCGACAAGGGACCGGCCGCAAAAAGCCCGCGATTGCTTTCACACCTCTTGGGCGCCTGATACCCTCTACGGCGCGCAAGGGTGGGCTCCACGGTCTACTTGGTTATCCGGCCAGCACCTCGATCGGTGCGCTGCCTAACGCCCTGCTTTTGCGGCGGAGCGAGCCGAGTCGGCCGCATTCCTCGATCAACATCATAGCATCAAGATCATAACGCGGCGGCCTCGGCGCCTTTGCCCCGCCCGCAGCAAGCGCGTGTTAGCCCTCAGGCGACGTGGCGCCACGCTCATCGCGGAAGCACTGATTCCCAGCGTGCCGGCGGGTGGCCCACGACTCGAGGAGGCTGGAGCGGTTCGAAGCCTGTGCTTCGCAGAATGGCGGTACCCTTCGGACTGAGCAGTAGGTCGAGAAAGTCTCCGGCCGCATCAGGATGCGGTGCTCGGTCCGGCACGGTCACGGCGAAGAGGACTGGAGCGCCTCGGAGCGTGAAAGATGCTCCGGGCGTGCGGCCCGCCACGGTGACCGTCACCTGCTCATACCACGCGGCCAGAGAGGGATCTGCCAAGTTGATCTCCGGTGGCAGCTCAAGGTACTCCAACTCGTGGATACGCGCGAGATTGCGATAGGTCCAGATGTAGTCGAGTTCACCGGCCTGAAGCAGCGCGCTGAGGTCGGCTTCGGTGCGACGGACGTACTGCTGAGGCATGGCGGCCAGCAACTGGTCCGCGAGTCCCGGACGTCTATAAAGACGCTCCGCGAGTCGCAGGGCCATCAGGGTCCGGTAGCCACTCGGGTCCACCCCCGGATCCGATCGGCCGATGCGAACACCTGGGCGTAGCATCACCTGCCACCAATCAGACGCAGTCAGGGAATCCCGACCCAGCGATTGTGGGCCATAGGCAAGCACCAGCGCATTGGATCCAAAGAGGACATACCAGGAGCTGTACCTTGGAATGACGAGAGTGTCGAATAACGCTGCATCGGCCGTCGCCAGAATATCGGGCACGCGGCCGAGCTCGGTCAGCTTCCGGATAGCTTCGAGCGAGGGCGCATTCTCCTGCTGGAGTTGCAGGGCAGAGGGTGGTCGCCGCAGAGAATCACCGAGTATGCGAAAGGGTGGGCCCAGGGCGGCAGCATTGAATATGACCAGCGGAGTCGCGGCGGGCTGCCGAGTGCAGGCAGCACCATAGCCAGTGGCGATAATGGCGACGAACGCGAGACCGCGCAACGTAACAATCACCGAGAACTCCGTTGCAGTCGGGGCAAGGGGAGCGGCAGCATTGGAGCTACCTGGATGCAGGATAGTGTCCTCGGCGGCTGTGGGGGAGCCCGGCCGCTTTGGAAGAGTGGTCTAGGGTTGGGCCGGCGGCTGAGACCATGGAGATACAGTCATGGCCGCAGAGGAGAGAGTCTGACCGTGGGGGGCCACCGAAGATCTTTCCCCCGGTGCAGCCTTGGTCATTTGGCCAAGGCGATCGCTGCGCACATGGAACCTTCTTGACGAGGACGTTGGGTCGGCGCTATTCTACCCAAGAGGTAGCCGACAGATTGCTTGGGCGATGGAGTTCGCCCCGACTGCGGTTTGATCCAAGACCGCTGATGACTCCTGCATGGCTTGATGGCCGGGCGGGAGCTTTTTTCACCCGGCAGACGCTACCCCGAGCCCAAGCTCCCGGGCTCGCGCTGCGGCGGAGTTGCCGTGGAAATGAACGTTTGGCTTGTCGCCAGCGTGTGGATGGCCCTGGCGCTTCTCGCGAGTCTCATCTCCATCCGCCTCGGGATCTCGGTCGCACTGGTCGAAATCCTGATCGGTGTGGTCGCGGGGAATATCTTCCACATCCACTCAACCCAGTGGATCGACTTCCTCGCTACCTTCGGGGCGGGACTCCTGACGTTCCTGGCCGGCGCCGAGATCGAACCGGATGCTCTCCGTCGCCACCTGAAGCCGGCACTGGCGATCGGGGCGGTCAGCTTTGCGGCGCCATTCGGGCTGGCGTTGGCCTTCGCCTACTGGGTCGCCAGGTGGGACCTGCAGGCGTCCTTCATCGCCGGCATCGCGCTCTCCACGACATCCGTGGCGGTGGTCTACGCTACCATGGTCGAGACCGGCCTCAACCGAACGGACCTGGGGAAGCTCATCCTCGCGGCGTGCTTCGTGACGGATTTCGGTACGGTGCTCGCGCTCGGGATCATCTTCGCGAACTTCAACGGATGGCTCGCGCTGTTCGTGGCCCTCACCGCGATCGTGTTGTGGTATCTGCCACGGTTGACCCGGCTGCTGATCGCGACCGTCGGGCGGCGGGTGAGCGAACCCGAGCTCAAGTTCGTCTTTCTCGTGCTGTTCCTGCTCGGCGGCCTTGCGCAGGTGGCGAAAAGCGAAGCCGTCCTGCCGGCGTACCTGGTCGGTCTGGTCGTCGCTGGGGTGTTCGTGCGGGACAAGGTGCTGATCGACCGGATGCGCGCCATCGCCTTCACGATCCTGACGCCGTTCTATTTCATCAAGGCCGGACTGTTCGTGTCGGCCAGTGCTGTCGCCGGAGGAGCGGGTCTGATCGTGGCCTTCCTTGTGGTCAAGATGGTCGCCAAGTATGTGGGAATCGCGCCCCTGACCAGGGCCTTTCGATTCACCACGCGGGACGGACGCTACACCACGTTGCTCATGTCCACCGGCCTGACATTCGGCACGATCTCCGCGCTGTTCGGGCTGACGAATCATATTATTTCGCAGGGACAATACACCGTCCTGGTAACGGCCGTCATCGGAAGCGCCGTCGTTCCGACCCTCATTGCTCAGCGGTACTTCGCCCCCGATCCGCTGCCGCGGTCGGTGACTGCGCAGGAAGCTATCCCGATTATCGAGGAGGCTTCGGAGGTGCCATGATGGCTCACGCAGGAGATTACCGGGGATGATCTGGTCAGTGGCCCTTGGCGGCGCGGTGGGCAGCGTGGCCCGATTCCTCCTGAGCAGCCTGCTGCAGCGAGCCACGGGCTCAGCATTTCCCGTGTGGACTCTGCTGATCAACCTGACGGGTTCGATCCTGCTCGGCTTCCTGATGCGGTATCTCGTTGATGGTGTTCATGTGGCGTCGACAACCCGGGCGCTGCTGACGACCGGATTCTGTGGCGGTTACACTACGTTCTCGACCTTCTCCTATGAAACGGCCGCACTGATCGAGCAGGGGGATTGGCGGCGCGCCTCAACGTATGTCGCTCTGAGTGTGGGCCTGAGCCTTCTCGGGGCGATTGCCGGGATCGGATTGGCGGGTGAACTAGTGGCCGTGCGTGGTGATGCCGGATAGCGGGCTCCGCCATGGGGAGGACACCATGATCGACAGCGACGTTTATGACAGTCTACCAGGGGAACGCACCTTGATGCGGATCCTTGTTGGCGAGGCGGATCGGTATGAGGGACAGCTGCTCTACGAGGTCATCGTCGACGTGCTGCGGCGCCGTGGCCTCGCCGGGGCGACCGTGCTGCAATGCGTCATGGGCTTCGGCGCCAGACGGGCGATCCATTCGCTGATGAGCGACGTAACGGCCCTTGACATGCCGGTCGTCATCGAGTGCGTCGACACCGCGGAACGACTCGAGACCGTACTGCCCGAACTAGACGGGATGATCGGCGGCGGCGTGATCACGTTTGAGCGTGCCGCGGTGATCACCTACCGCCCCGACCGCGAGCGGACACCGAAGGGAGGGATCAGCTGATGCACGGATTCCGAGGTGAGCGGCTCCTGATGCGGATCCACATAGGCTCTGAGGATCGCTGGGAGGACAGGCCACTGTACGAGGCGATCATCGAACTGCTGCGACGGGAGCATTTTGCCGGCGCGACGGCCTTCCGGGGCATCCTTGGATTTGGAGCATCGGCCAAGATCCACCGTGGGTCGTTGCTCCGCTTGAGCTCCGACCTGCCTATCGTGGTGGAATGCGTGGAAACCGATGAGCGCATCCGGGCGATCCTGCCACGCCTTGACGAGATGCTGGGCGGGGGCCTGATCACTCTCGAGAAGGTACACGTGATCATGTACCGGGCCAATCTCCCCGAGACCGAGCGGACTGACAGCTGGCCGATTGACACGGGCACCTAGGTCCCTAATGACCGTCCGCGGCTCTCCGTTGCCCTGGGTTGATCAGCGGTCTGATGGGGAACGCCACGAGCCGGCGATTGCCCAGCTCGTGACGCTGGCAAGTGAGATCGGCGCGGACGCGATCCGCCGTGAGGCCATCCAACTCGGCGAGCGGGTCGCCGAAGGCCGCTTCTTCGTGGCGTGCGTCGGCCAGGTGAAGCGGGGTAAGTCGACAGTGCTGAACGCGCTGGTCGGGGCACCGGTGCTGCCGACGGGGCTGCTGCCAGTGACCGCGGTGCCGACGGTCGTTCGCTATGGGCAGGCGGCTTCTGCCCGCGTGGAGACGGTCGAGCGGGGGTGGTCTGAGGTGCCACTGGATGCCCTGGTCGAATACGTGGCCGAAGACCGTAACCCGGACAACCGGAAGCGAGTGCTGGCGGTGGAGGTCCGCTACCCTTCGCCGCTGCTGGCCAGGGGACTCTGTCTCCTGGACACGCCGGGTGTCGGGTCGGTGTTCGAAGGCAACACCCGGGCCACGCTCGAATTGGTTCCCCGGATTGACGCCGCCATAGTGGTCATCGGTGTTGACCCGCCACTCAGCGCGGACGAGTTGCTGCTTGTGGGTCAGGTCAACAGGCAAGTGGCCGACCTGATCGTGGTGATGAGCAAGGCGGATCGCTTCACCGAGCACCAGCGCGAAGAAGCAGCCGCGTTTGCCCAGCGCGTGCTGGAACAGCGGTTGGGCCGCCGGGTGAGTCACATCCTGCAGGTCAGCGCAACCGAACGGCTCGCCGGGACTGGCGCGCTGCGGGACTGGCCAACCTTGGTTGCAGAACTCGAGCAGCTGGCAGTGGCCTCTGGGAGGCTCGTGCGCGCGGCAGAGGAACGGGGCGTACGGCGCCTCGTCGATCGGCTTGTCCGCGAGCTGGACGAGCGGCACGGCGCGCTCACTCGTCCCGTCGAGGAATCCGAACGACGGATCGCGCACCTCAAGGCTTGCACTGCCCAGGCCGAACGGGCCCTGGGCGACCTGGGTTATCTCCTCGCGGCGGAACAAGGGCGGCTCGCCACCCGTTTTGCCGAGGAGAGGGAGGCATTCCTGGCGCGCGCGCTGCCCGCCGCAAAGGCGGAGCTTGGCAAGTTGCTCAACGCACCGCTTGGGCAGCGGGACCAGCCCCTGCGTGAATACGCGATACAACTGGCCCAGGAGGTGTACCGGCGGTGGCTCGATCGCTGGAATGAGGAGGTGCAGCCGCTCGGCGAACAGCTGTACCGGGAGGCGGCCGAGCGGTTCACCGAGCTCGCCAACGGGTTCCTGGACCGGCTGGCCTCGTCGGGCGAGCCCGCTCTGGCGGCGCTCCCCCGGATGCTGGGGCCTGAGGCCGGCTTCCGGGTTGGGAGCCGCTTCTATCCTACGGAGCTGCTGACCCTTACGGCCCGCTCGCCTTTGGACTGGCTGCTGGATGTCGTTCGGCTGCGTGCCGCCGCGCTGCGTGCGGTCACGCGCGAGGCTGGCAACTACCTCGAGCGGCTCCTCAGGGTCAACGCCAGCCGGGTGACGGGGGATCTCGACGAGCGAGTGCTCGAAAGCCGGCGGCGGCTCGAGTCGGAGATCCGCAGCTACCTGCTGGACCTTCATCAGTCCGCTCAGCGGGCGCTCGAGGTGGCCCGCGTCCGGTGGGTTGCCGGTGCTGACGCGCGCCGGGCAGAACTAGAGCGCCTCGACGCCCTGCGTCGCCAGGCCAGCACGCTGCAGTTGCTCCACCCGGAGGAAGCCTGAAATGTCCGCCATTGTCTCAGTCGTCGCCCGGGAAATTCTCGACTCGCGCGGCAATCCGACAGTCGAGGTCGACGTGCGTCTCGAGGACGGCACGGGGGGCCGAGCGGCCGTGCCATCAGGCGCCTCCACTGGCCGTCACGAGGCCATCGAACTTCGTGATGGCGACCCGCGTCGCTATGGGAGGAAGGGAGTTCTCACGGCAGTCGCGCATGTTCGTGAGGAGATTGCCCCCGCCATTCGTGGTGCTGAGGCCTCGGACCAGCCGAGCATCGACCAGGCGCTCATCATGTTGGACGGCACCGACAACAAGGGACGCCTCGGCGCCAATGCGATCCTCGGTGTCTCCCTGGCGGTCGCCCGGGCCTCCGCCGCCAGCGCGCGGCTCCCGCTCTATCGCACCCTCGGACGATCCTCGCCGCTGCTGCCCGTGCCGATGTTCAACGTGCTCAACGGGGGCGCCCATGCCGACAACAGCGTGGACTGCCAGGAGTTCATGATCGCGCCGGTCGGCGCCGCGACCTTCCGCGAGGCGCTCCGCATGGGCGCCGAGACATACCACGCGCTCAAGGCCATCCTGAAGCAGAGCGGACATGGCACCGCCGTCGGAGACGAAGGTGGCTTCGCGCCGAACCTGCAGACGGACGTGCAGGCGATCGAGCTTATTCTTCGCGCCGTCGAGCACGCCGGCTTGAGGTCGGGAGTGGACGTTGTGCTGGCGCTGGACCCGGCAGCGAGCGAGTTCTTTCTCGAGGGGGTTTACGTCTTCCGCAAGTCCGACGGACGGCGCCTCACCTCTGAGCAGATGGTCTCGCTCTATGAGGACTGGGTACGGCAGTTCCCGATCTGGTCCATCGAGGATGGTCTGGCAGAGAGCGACTGGGAAGGCTGGCGGGTCCTCACCAGTCGCCTGGGAGACAAGGTGCAGCTCGTGGGAGACGATATCTTCGTCACGAACCCGGCCATTATCCGCAGGGCCGTCGCAGAGAAGGTCGGCAACGCCGCGCTCATCAAGCTCAACCAGATCGGCACCCTCACCGAGACCCTCGAGGCCATTGCCACCGCGCGCAATGGAGGGTGCGGGACCGTGATCAGCCATCGCTCGGGGGAGACGCCGGATGACTTCATCGCGGACCTTGCCGTGGCCACGACGGCCGGCCAGAT
>Ga0315273_10004344_pt1 | contig 17352 bp, 13 predicted proteins | sample YL17G02_0_MG_FD_205753 | JGI IMG/M metagenome (GOLD analysis project Ga0315273, IMG submission 205753) | Sediment microbial communities from Yellowstone Lake, YNP, Wyoming, USA - YL17G02_0 | ecosystem: Environmental > Aquatic > Freshwater > Lake > Sediment | place: USA: Wyoming | collected...
GTCATGAACGAAACGCCCGGCTTCAACCTCAAGCTGCGCCTGATCGAGGAAGGGGTCGTCTTCCCTGCGCTCGCGATCGGGTTCGACTCGCAGGGGCACGACGGCTACATCAAAAGCCTGAGCCGCTACGTTGTGAAATCACCCGGGTTCTACGCCGTTGTGAGCAAGAACTACGCACTCCTGGGTTTCCTCAGCCTTCATGGCGGAATGAACTACACGCTCGAACGGGCGGACGGCGACCGCGACCTGAATGGATTCGCCGGAGTCGAGAAGACGATCGGTCCGTTCCTATCGGTCGTACTGGAATACAACCTTGCGTTGAACGACGACGGAGAGGGGTCTATCGGCAGGGGGAGGGGATATCTGAACGCTGCCGTGAGGATAACACTCGGCGGAGGGTTGACACTGGGGGTTAACTTCAAAGACCTGACGCAGAACGGGAGCGATCCGTACGTTGCCGGCAGGACGGTGGGGATCGAATTTTCGAAGCCTTTCTGAGGCCCCGGAAGGGTTCATTGGCGGTGTCGCTATTACTGAACGCCAGGCCCCGCGCTGTCCAGAAATGTACACACACGAGTCGGTTAAACCCTTCCGATGGCCCGATTCAAGCTCGTTTCGCTGGCACTATTCTTGTTCTACATTAGGTGCAGAATGCCTGAGGGTCTTTCATTTCTGAGGAAATTGTCATGACAACACACCGTTTGGGCTTACTCGCTGGGATCGCACTCGCGATTCCCCTCCTCTCCGGCTGTTATACCGAGGTAGCCTCAACGCACGACGATCGGGGTGATTACTTCTCCTCCGAAAGCGATGCGGTGACACAGACGCAAGAATACGCCGACACCACGGGCACAACAAGCTATGCTGAAGCGCAGCAGAGGTTCTACTACGATGAATGTTATCCCGCCTTTTCCGTCGGTGTCGGGTTCGGCTGGGGATACCCCTGGTACGGCTACGCAGGCTATGGCTATCCCTGGTGCTACAATTCTCCGTACGATTACTACGGAGGGTACTATCCGTACTATGGTTGGGGCTATTATGGTGGGTACTATCCGTACTATGGACACTACTACGGTTATGGGGAGTACGGTGTCAGAAGGGGCATCGGATCGACACGGACGGTAGGCTCGACACGTGGGGCCGCGGCCTACGGGCGGAGCGCCCCGGCCGGCATGGCAGGTTCAAGAACTATCCGCTCGGCCAACTCGCTGTCCTCACAGAGGACTTCTGTTTCAGCGGCAAGGGCGGGCGTTTCGGCGAGTCGACCGGGTGTCTCGGCGCGTCGACCGGGCGTTTCGGCGAGCCGCCTGGGCGTCCAGGGGGGTCGCGCCGCCGGCGTACCGGGATACCGGGGGACACGCAGTACGGGGAGAGCAACACCCCAGTCCAGGTCTGTTTCTCCGAGGTATGGGGCCGGCTCCGGAAGGGCTTCATCGGCGGGGAGTCATCCCACCTATTCGTCGCCGTCGGGCCGGGCACCGGCAGGTGGAGGCTACGGAGGAGGGGGGAGCCGTGGCGGTGGAGGCTATGGAGGAGGGGGGAGCGGTGGTGGCGGCGGTGGATCGCGCGGGGGGGGCGGAGGCAGGAGGTAGAGAGACGACATCATGCACGTTAACGGAACGACGATGAAACGATTGATGATTGCGCTGGCGTTGATTTCTATGGTCACGGGCGCGCACGCACAATACCCCGAGGATGCGCTCCGGTTTGCAACCCCGGGTCTCGGTGTCGGCGCCCGCGCACTGGGAATGGGGGGAGCCTACACAGGAGTCGCCTCCGACTACAGCGCCCTCTACTGGAATCCCGCCGGACTCGCACAGCTTGTGCATGGTGAGTTCTCATTCGGCCTTACCTTCCACAACAATGCGGACGCCAGCACGTTCTTCGGCGCTTCGGACAAGTACACCGTCAACGCGACGAACCTGAACGCGTTCGGCGTGGTTTACCCCATCCCGGCCCGGCGTGGGAACGCGGTGATGGCCTTTGGGTTCACCCGGCAGAGTTCGTTTGCCGGCGGTGTCTCCTTCAACGGGTTCAATCCGAACAGCTCCATCATTCAGACGTGGGCCCGCGACGGCGAGAAAGCCCCGACGGATCTCTCGAACAATATCGCCTACCAGCTATATCTGGCGAACGTCGACCCGTCAGGACACTTCGTGAGTCCCATCAAGAGCATGGTGTCGCAGATAGGCACAGTCCTTGAGGGGGGGGGGCTCAACAACTGGTCGGCTGGTGGTGCGGTGGACGTGGCGAAGAATCTCTCGCTGGGTGCGACTGTGACCTATCTCGCCGGCTCGTACCGGTATGACCGGAGCTACCGCGAGGAAGACTCGCATGGCATCTATAACACATTTCCGTTTGACTTCAGTTCGGTTGCTCTCAATGACTACATTGAGGACGACATCGCGGGGTGGAACGGAAAGTTCGGGCTCATGTACCGGGTTCCCGGCCACTTTCGTCTCGGCCTGACCGCCACGACGCCGACCGGGTTCTATATTCACGAGACGTACGGAACGACGGCGTCGTCGTATTTCAAGAACGGAGACGTGTATCCCATCGAGGGTGCGCTCATACTGCCGGGTGTGACCGATTACGACGTCATCACGCCGTGGGTCTTCGGGGCGGGCGCGTCGTTGATCATCGGCGACCTGGTGCTCGCGGGGGATGTGGAGTACACGGATTGGACGCAGCTTGAGTTCTCGCATGCGAGCCAGGAACTCCTCGTGCTGAACGCTGACATGAAAACCATCTTCCGGGGCACCGCAAACCTGCGGGGGGGTGCGGAATATGAATTCGGCGGGACGGGCTTCCGGTTGCGCGCTGGCTTCATGTACAAACCGTCGCCGTTTGCAGGAGATCCGACCACCTTCGACCAGAAGATCGCCACAGGGGGATTCGGCATCCTTCTCGGTGAGTCCACGATGATCGACGTGGCCTACGCGCGCGGTTGGTGGGAGACGTTCATCTACAACTATGATGCGACATCGCGTGTTGACGAGAAGATCACAACCAACAACTTCATGCTGACCCTGACGCACAGATTCTAGCGCCTGTTTGCGTAAGAAGCACCCTTTCGATATATTGAAGTCCATCGCCCGATGGACTTTTTTTATGACCACTCGCACACGGATAATCGTTGGTACGGCCGGGGTTCTGCTTTTCGCCTGTGTCGTTGCCGGCCTCTTTCTACGATATCAGATCCGCAAATCGTTTCCCGTGACCTCGGGCGAACTCACCGTTGCCGGGCTGCAGCACCGCGTCACGGTCGACCGCGACGCGTACGGCGTACCCCTGATCGCCGCGGCAAACGAACGTGACCTGATGTTCGCCGTCGGTTTTGTGCACGCCCAGGACCGCCTCTGGCAGATGGATCTTGGCCGGCGTGCGGGGGAAGGAAGACTCTCGGAGCTCTTCGGAGAGGCGACCGTGCCGTTCGACCGGATGTTCCGCATCGTGGGGATCCGGCGGACCGCGGAGGCGATTGCGGCGGGCATGAACCCCGGTTCCATGAACAGACTCCAGGCGTATGCCGACGGCGTGAACGCCTTTATCTCATCGGCCCGAGGACGTTACCCCGCGGAATTCGACCTCTTGCGATATGAACCCGAACCTTGGACGCCCCTCCATTCCATCATCATCGGCCGGATGATGGCCTGGGAGCTCAACCTGTCGTGGTGGACCGACGTCGCCTACGGCATCATCGCCGAGCGCGTGGGTCTGGAGCGCGCGCTGGACATCATGCCGGACTATCCCCGCGATGTGCCGCCGGTCGTCCCACCAGAAGAGTGGAGATCCTATGCCTCCCTGGGCGAGGGCTATCTGCGTACGGCACAGCAGTACGCTGCGGCCGCAGGGTCCGCCTCCGTGGCAGGCGGGAGCAACGCCTGGGTGGTGGCACCCCGCCGGTCGGCAAGCGGCGCCGTCATGCTTGCCAACGACACACACCTTCAGCTCGAATCACCCTCGCGCTGGTATGAGATCCAGATGCAGATGCCTGGACTCCGCGTCCGCGGGATGTCGCTGGCCGGCGTCCCGGCCGTCGTCGCCGGTCGCAATGACTGGATAGCATGGGGCCTGACCAACGTGATGGCGGACGACGCGGACTTCTTCGTTGAACGGCTTGACTCTTCAACGGGGACAACCTCGGAATATGCCGGCGCGTGGGAACCCGTGAGGTTCCTCCATGAGGAGATTAGCGTCAGGGGGGACACGGCCCTTCCGCTGACGATTCGCCTCACCCGTCACGGTCCGATCGTGACCGACATTGCGACGCCGTTGACACGGGTACGGGCACCGTACGTGGCGAGCATGCGATGGACCGGGCATGAGATCGATGACCAGTTCGGCGCATTCACGCGGATCAACCGCGCCACCTCGTGGGAGGAATTCATCGCCGGCGTCAGGGAATTCGCCGTACCCGGGCAGAATTTCGTGTACGGCGATGTCAACGGCAATATCGGCTACTGGTGCGGGGCCAGGATCCCCCTGCGGGGAGGAAGGAATTCACTCCTCCCCCTGCCGGGCTGGGACCCGGGTTCGGACTGGAGAGGGTTTGTCCCGTTCTCGATGCTGCCGCACCGATTCAATCCCCGCGAAGGGTATATCGCCACGGCGAACAACAAGATCGTTGATGATACCTATCCGTATCATCTCTCCGACCTCTGGGAGCCCGCTTCACGTATTCAGCGGCTGAACGCGGTCCTCGGCAGGAAGGACGACCTCTTTTCCGTGGCCGACTTCGAGAGGCTGCAGAACGACACGTACGCACAGTACGCATGCGAGATCGTCCCGTTCATCGTCGGCGCGTGGGGCGACAGTCTGGCCGGTCTTCCCGACGGCGAACGCGTCTTCGAGTACTTCAGGAACTGGAACTACCAGTTCACCAGGGACGACATTGCCACCACGATCTTCCAGGAGTTTATGGTGAGGCTCATCCGCAATGTGTTCCTCGACGAGATGGGAGAGGACGCGTTCCACGACTGGGTGATGCTGACCAACATCCCCATGCGGGTGGCGGAGAAGCTCCTGCGTGAGGGGGTGTCCCCCTGGTTTGATGACGTGAGTACGCCGGGCATCGAGGATCGCGATCAGATCATCCGGAAGAGTCTGCGCGAGGCACTCCAGGAGCTCCAGGGTCGCTTCGGGAAAGAGATGAAAACCTGGCGCTGGGGTGAGCTGCACACGGTGACGTTCCGTCACCCGTTCGGACTCCGCAAGCCGCTCGACCGGATCTTCAACACGGGCCCCTTCCCGGTGGGGGGAGGGTCGGGCGCGCTCGTCAGCGGCGAGTACAGCTTCAACGAACCGTTTGCCGTGACGGTCGGACCCTCCTTCCGCCAGATCTTCGATTTCACCGGAGAGGGGGGGGGGGCTGTGCGATCGATTCTTGTGCCGGGTCAATCGGGGCAGGTGTTTCATCCGCACTATGCGGACCAGACAAGCGCATGGCTGAATGGAGGATACCGCATCACGACGTTTAAGGCGGCGCAGGACGCCTCCGGCGATCACCTGGTGCTGGAGCCCGCACGATGAGGCCGGCGATTTCCCCCGGGCTGGCCGCCCGTCTGGCCGGGGCCGGGAGCGTTGTCGCCTTCACAGGTGCGGGAGTCTCGGCAGAAAGCGGTGTCCCCACGTTCCGCGGGACCGAGGGCATCTGGGTGAAGTTCAAACCGGAAGAGCTGGCACACATGGGCGCATTCATGAAGAACCCCGCGCTCGTGTGGGAGTGGTACGCGCACAGGAAGACGATCATCGCCGGCATCCGGCCGAACGCAGGCCACGAGGCCCTCGTGGGGATGGAGCGCATCATTCCCCGTTTCGCCGTCATAACGCAGAACATCGACAACCTCCATCGCCGGGCCGGTAGCAGGACTGTGTACGAGCTGCATGGCAACATCGAGCGGAATTACTGCATGGACTGCGGGAAGGCGTACGGGAACGACCTTGTCCTGAGCGCAGAGGGGATTCCCGGGTGCACGCAATGCGGCGGACTGGTGCGCCCCGATGTCGTCTGGTTCGGCGAGATGCTCCCCGCGGACGAGTGGGATGCCGCGGTCCGTGCGGCGGAAGGGGCGGATCTGTTTCTCTCCATCGGCACGTCCGCCTTGGTCTATCCCGCTGCATCGCTCCCCCTGATCGCACAACAGGCGGGGGCCTATCTCGTGGAGATCAATCCTGAGCCGACGCCGATGACAGCCCGGACGGACGAGTATTTGAAAGGCCCCTCCGGTACGATCCTGCCGATGCTTCTGGCGGAGATGGAGAGGGCGCGCACAGAACGATGACAGGGGGAAAGGGAATGATGCAACAGACAGGTAGAACGAAAATCGTCTGCACACTCGGGCCGGCGTCGAGTAGTGTTGATATGCTGAGCGCGCTGATCCGATCGGGGATGGACGTCGTCCGCATGAACTTTTCGCACGGTACCCACGACGAGCACCTCCGGGCCCTGACAAACGTGCGGGAGGCCGTCAGAGAGACCGGGACACAGGTGGCCCTCCTGCAGGACCTGCAGGGGCCCAAGATCCGCATCGGAGAACTGAGCGTTCCGTTTATCGATCTCCGTCCGGGGGGCAGGCTGGTCATCACCACCGAGCCGGTGGTCGGCGGGCCGGGGAGGGTATCGACGACCTATGCCGGGCTGACAGGTGACGTAAAACCGGGCGAAGAGATCCTCCTTGACGACGGCAAGCTCCGCCTGCGCGTGACCGGGGTGAAGGGAAACGACGTCGTCTGCGAGGTCCTGGTGGGCGGTCCGCTCTCCTCACACAAGGGAATCAATCTGCCCGGCGTCGCCGTCAGCGCGCCCTCGTTGACCGACAAGGACCTGCGCGACCTCGACTTCGGCCTGGCGAATGACGTCGACTACGTTGCCCTTTCGTTCGTCCGGACGTCTGACGACGTGCGGCTATTGCGATCGGCGATTGCCGCGCGCGGGGGGGGGGCACGCGTGGCGGTGATCGCCAAAATTGAGAAACCCCAGGCGATCGCCAACATTGATGAGATCATCGGCGAGGCCGACGGCATCATGGTCGCCCGGGGGGACCTCGGCGTGGAGTTACCCCCCGAGGACGTGCCTCTCCTGCAGAAGATGATCATCAGCCGCTGCAACAGTGCGGGGAAACCCGTCATCATCGCCACCCAGATGCTGGAGTCGATGGTGAGCAATCCGACCCCCACGCGTGCCGAGGCAAGTGATGTCGCGAACGCAGTTCTGGACGGCGGCGACGCTGTCATGCTCAGCGGCGAAACGTCCGTCGGTCATTATCCGCTGGAGTCGGTCCGTATCATGGACCGGATCATCCGGAAGGTGGAATCGGAAAGTCCCCGACGGGTCAGGGTGCCCATCGAAACGCGGACCGCCGTGGCCAATCGTCACGATGCGCTGGGGCGGTCGGCCTGCGTTCTCGCCGAACAGATGCATGCTGCGGCCATCGTGACGGTGACGAACTCCGGACAGACGGCACGTGTTCTGGCACGCTACCGGCCTGATCCGCCGATCATCGCCATGACGGACAGCCCCAAGACCCTCCGGATGCTCAATATCGTGTGGGGCGTACGGGGGATAGTCGTGGAGAGTTTCGAACAGGACTCCGACCGGGCGCTCGCACAGGTGCAGGAGCGCCTCTTGATGTCGGGTCTGGTCAAGCGGGGGGAGTATATCGTGCTGCTTGCCGGTCAGCCATTCTTCGCGCGCGGGTCGACCAATTTCATCAAGGTAGAACAGATCGGCTGAAACGGCCGGGCGGACGACCGCCGCCGGATCCTCCGGTGAGTCCCATGCCGCTAGTGCTTTGCCGTCGATTCCTGGATGTCGAAGAGCCGGTCCAGCATGGAGATCTTGAGAAGGGCGGAGACTTTCTTGTGCACGTGAACGAGCCTGACCTTCCCTCCATGCTCCTTCATCTTGCGTTCCGCGATAAGCAACGCACTGAGCCCGCTGCTGTCACAAAAGTCCACTTCCGCAAGATCGACCACCAGCGTTTCGACCTTCGGTTTGCAGATCAGAAGAAACTCTCCCTTGAGTTCCGGAGCGATGGAGGAATCGAGTTTCTTCTCTTTGAGCTTGAGCGTCGTTGACGCTCCGTTGTGTGTCACGTCGAACTTCATACGCCCTCTTGTGCGAAAAACATGTGGAGACAGCTGACGAGGCGCTCGTACGCGCGCCCTCCCTGCGACGCCGGATCGAGTCGCACCTGGAAATTGTAGAAGATGTCGGCGTGCGGGCCGGAAAAGCCGACGCGCACGCGCGCGTTGCTTTCTCTACAAATATAGGCGGAGGGAAGCAGGAAGTCAAGATTGAGATCCACGGCAAGATCATACTCCCGCGCCCGGATCTTCTCGATCGGGGCACGGTGCGGCAGGAAGAACGCCGAGATCTCCCCGGGCTCGATTGCGATGACGCGACTGCGGGGGAGAAGGCGCTCGATCGCGGGACGCCGGCCGGATGTCAGGACGGTGATCTTTCCTTCTTCGAAGTGATCGCGGAACGTCAGAAGGGTTTTCGTGTCGTCCGCGTCCCCGGCCGCCGGCATAATGACCAGGAGACTGCCCGCCGACGGGATCGCGTGGGTAAAGGATATCACTTTCTCGCGAGACGCGCGGAAATGAAATCGTGCTATGCCCATGCCGATCGAACGGCGGAGAGATTCCAGCATCAGATCCTCACTTCAGCATCGTTTTGAATTCAGCTTCGGAGATCACCCGGATGCCGAGCGCCCGGGCCTTCGCCAGCTTCGATCCCGCGTCGTCCCCGGCCAGAACGCACGTCGTGTTCTTGCTCACCGATGGTGTCACCTTACCGCCGTGTTCGTCGATCATCGCCGCCGCCTCCTCCCTGGTGAGGGAAGGAAGCCTTCCCGTCAGCACGAACGTCATGCCGCTCAAAACGCCACTCGTCCCAGACGCCGTGTCCCCGAGGACAAGTCCCGCCTCTTTGAGGCGGCGGACGATCTCCCGGTTGTGCGGGTCGGCGAAAAAATGCATGATGCTCTCTGCGATCGCCGGCCCGACCTGCTGGGTGGAACGGAGCCGTTCTGCGTCCGCTTCCATCAACGCGTCGATGGAGGAGAACGCGGCGGCCAGAACCCTGGCGACGCCGGCGCCGACATGGCGTATCCCGAGACCGAAGAGCACGCGGTGGAACGGGCGGTTTTTACTCGCCTCGATCGCCTCCAGGAGGTTCTGCGTGCTTTTGTCTCCCCAGCGGTCGAGTGCGACCAGATCTCCCTTCCTTCCGGCGAGGGTGTAGAGGTCGGCGACATTCTTCACCAGCGCAAGTTTGACGAGCTGATCGACCGCCGCCTCGCCAAGCCCTTCGATGTCCAGTGCCCCGCGCGAGGCAAAATGTTCGATGCGCCCTTTGAGCTGAGCGGGGCATTCGGCGTTCTCGCAGAAATAGTTTGCTTCGTCCTCCTCCCGGTAAATGCGGGATCCGCACGCCGGACATTCCATGGGCATGGCGAACGGTCTGGTCCCCCGGGGGCGCTTTGCGGCGACCACGCCGGTCACCTTCGGGATAACGTCTCCCCCCTTTTCGACGACGACCGTGTCGCCGGGGCGAAGGTCCAGTTCGGCGATATAGTCGGCGTTGTGGAGTGTCGCACGGGAGACGGTCGTTCCGCCGAGAAACACGGGTTTGAGTTCCGCAACCGGTGTGACCGTTCCGACCCGCCCCACCTGAAGCGTGATCCCGTTCAGGAGTGTTTCGGCTTTCCGTGAGGCGAACTTGAAGGCGACAGCCCAGCGAGGACTCTTGGCGATCGTTCCAAGCGTCTCCTGCTGCCGCAGGCTGTTGACCTTGATCACTACACCGTCGATGTCATAGGGAAGAGTGTCCCTTCTGACTTCCCATTTCTTCCAGTATGTGATCACATCGTCGATGGTCGGACACACCGCGCTCTGGGTGCTGACCGGCAGACCCAGGGAACGGAGCGTCTGGAGGTTCATCCAGTGATCCGTGCGTGGCTTTCCCGAGGAGTACAGGAAGTACGCGAACATCCGGATCGGCCTGGAGGCCACCAGCCTGGGATCCTGCATTTTGAGGGTCCCCGCGGTTGCGTTGCGCGGATTGATGAAGGTCTTCTCCCCCGTGCTCTCCCGCTGCGTGTTCATTGCGTCGAAGTCCTTCCTGTGCATGAAGGCTTCCCCCCGGACTTCGATATTCTTCAGCGACGCGTCGGCCGTCCGGAGACGGAGCGGAATGGAACGTAAGGTCCTCAGATTGTTCGTGATATCGTCCCCCTGGGTTCCGTCGCCGCGCGTTGCGCCCCTCTCAAAGATGCCGTCGCGGTAAGTCAACGCGATGGCGACGCCGTCGAACTTTAGCTCTGCGACGTATGCCGGCGTCTGCCCCTCCAGCAATTCACAGACGCGCCTGTCGAAATCCCGGATCTCCTCCTCGGAATAGGTGTTGGCGAGACTGAGCATCGGAGGGGCATGGATGACGGTCGCAAATTCCTTCGCGGGCTGACCTCCGACGCGCCGGGTGGGGGAGTCGGGGGACTGAAGGGAGGGATACCGCTCTTCGAGTTCCCCGAGCTCGCGCATCAGCCGGTCGTACTCCTCGTCGGACACCGCGGGTTCAGCGAGGACGTAGTAGCGATAGTCGTGGTCGTGCAGTTCCTTGCGGAGCTGCGCGATGCGGTGGACGGCGTGTTGCGGCGGCGCGGCCATCGTTACGGCCCGGTCAGGTGCTGACGGTTCAGCGCCACGTTGCGGAGAACGCTGCCGCGTTTGCCGAGGGCGCCGATGTGCTTGCCGTTGAGGGCGAACTGGAGCGCACCGCCGTTGCCGAGCGTAAGGGTGAACGCCGTCCGCGCACGCCATGATCCCCTGGCGCCCGGACGGAAATAGTATGCGCGGGGTGGAAGGCTGTCGGCGGTAACCGTGAACCAGACAGTGTCGGTGGCAGCGGCGGTGAGCGTGAGGCTGTCGGCAGGCTGCGCCCGCAGCGGAGCCTGCGGTGACGCTGCCGGAGCGTTTTGCCTCTCGTGTTCCTGGAGGACGCTCTGGAACGGGATCTCCCTGGCGGGCGCGGATGGTTCAGGCGCGATGAGATTCCAGGTGAGGATCGCGACAGCGACGACGATGGCGGCTCCGCCTGCGATTGTCGCGTTGCGCGCGGTGAACAACGGAGTGGGCCGGAATGCCGCGGTCACGGCCGGCCGGGAGGGGATGGCACTGCGCGCCTCCGGCCTCTCGGCCCCCGGAGCCGCCGGGGGTCCCGGGGCCCTCGCGGCGTCGAAGCGGCGCATGGTGTCGGCCGGGTCAAGTCCCACCGATGCGGCATACTCCCGTATAAAGGCGCGCACGTAGGCTTCGGGAAGAATCTCCACGTTTCCCTGTTCGATCGCCTCCAGATACTTTACGTTGATGAGCGTCGCGTCGGCAATGTCGGACAACGACATGGCCCGGGCTGCGCGCGCACGTTTCAATTCGTCGCCGAAGGCCTTCATCATACGGACTCCTCCGCTGCGGCGGTCGCCCGCTCGTCGAGCGCCTCCCGTACTTTCATCGCCAGCGTCTCCATCTGGAATGGCTTCTGCACGAATCCGCTGAACTGGCTCGAGAAGCTGGATGTCTCCACCCCTTCGCGGCCGTAGCCGGTGACGATCATGATGCGCGCCGCCGGATTGATGCCGCGAATGACCTCAAATGCCTGCTTTCCACCCATCACCGGCATGTTGATGTCGAGAAGGATGAGATCGATCGTGGCCTGCCGGATGCGATAGAGGTCGACCCCCGACTTTCCGTCGTGTTCCACGTACACCGTGTAGCCGAGCCCGGCGAGGATGTCCCGTGCGATTTCACAGACGCTAAGCTCATCGTCGATGATCAGAATGTTCTCCCGCCCCCGCGGGATGCGCTGGCGCCTCAGGCGCGTGGCCTGGGGGAGATGAGACGCGGAACGGGGAAGGTAAACGGAAAAAGTCGTCCCACGGCCCAATTCGCTCTCCAGGTTGATGAACCCCCCGTGGTTCTGTACCACCCCGTAGACGACGGAGAGACCCAGGCCGGTTCCCGAATCCTTCGTCGTAAAAAAAGGTTCGAACACGCGATTCTGAATGGTCCGCTCAATGCCGCGCCCCGTATCGGTGATCTGTATGACGACGAACGGACCGGGTTTGATTGACGAGAACTGACTTGTGGTGTGCGCGTCGGCGATGGTGACGCTGGTGCTGACGGAGAGCGTGCCGCCATCGGGCATCGCGTCCCGTGCGTTGAGGAACAGATTGAGCAAAGCCTGCTGGATCTGCCCGTCGTCCCCGTTCACCGCGGCGATTTCCTCCGTGAGCCGAGTGACGACCGCGATCTCCTTGCTGACGCTCCTCTGGAAGAGATGAAGCGTTTCCTCGATCAGGGCGTTGATGTTCACCGGCTTCACGATGGTCTCGGTCTTCCGGGCGAACGTCAGGAGCTGCCGGGTGAGCGACGACCCGCGGCGCGAGGATGATTCGATGATCTCGACATACTTGTATAACTTCGACTTTTCGGTCAGCCGGCGGCGCATGATCGACGCGGAGCCAAGCACGGCGGCCAGGATATTGTTGAAGTCGTGCGCAATCCCCCCCGCCAGGTTGCCGATACTGTCGATCTTCTGCGCGTGCAGAAGGGCCCCCTCCATCATCTTGCGCTCGGATATATCGCGGGCGACGATGCGGGCGTTCACGGTGGCCCCCTTGTCGTCGAAGACCAGCGATGAATTCAGCGTGACAAAGAAGGGCTGGTCACCGTTCTTCAAAAGCTGTTCCTCGATATCCTTGAGACCCCGCCCTTCGTCGAACATGCGGATCACGAGCTCTCTGACCGCCTCGCGGCGCCCCTCGATGAAGAACTGCTCGAATGGCTTGCCGATGATCTGACTTTTCGACAATCCCATGATCGCCGCCCCGGTCGTGTTGCAGCCGATGACCACGTGCTGGCGGCTGACGCTGAGGTAAATGTCCGGCGCGTTCTCGAAGAGATCGATGTACTGCTTCTCGGATTGCTTCAGACGGTCGAAGAGCTGCGCATTGTTCAATGCCACGCTGATCTGGTTGCCGAAGGCCTCCACCATCTCGGCCTGTTTGGCGGTGAACATTTCGTATTGCCGCCCGGCCACGATGAGCGCGCCGGCAACCGTGTCTTTGACCTTCAGGGGAATGGATGCCCAGAACTGAATACCCATCACTTTGAACGCCGGATCAATGTGCCCGAGGGTTTCGTTGAGCCGTTCCCGCTGGACCCGGGGCTGGTGGAGCCAGAGGGAGGGGCTGTCCGGAGACGTATGGTTCACCGGCAGAAAGCGCATGGAAGTTCCCTTGGAACACTTCTGGACCAGTGTGTCCCCTTCAAGCATGTAGATCCATCCGAAATCGGTGCCGAGGAGTTCTGTGATCTTGTCGAGGGACGTCTGGAGGACAATGTCAAGCTCGACGACCTTGTTGACCGCCTCGGCGATCGTGTTGAGGGCGAGCAGTTGCCGGCGCTGTTCATCCAGCTGGCGGCTGTAGCGCAGGGAGAAATAGACGTTGATGAACCCGATGGTGCCAACCGTCAGAATGCTGATGAAGTCCATCAAACGGGGGGATTGCCCTGTCACCACCATCGCGCTGATGATGGTCGCCATGGAGACGATAACCGCTGTCGAAGCCACGATCTGGGCTTGTTCGACCGGCCCCAGGTTTCGGAGGAAGAGACGGAAAAGGGAGACGGGGTTCTTCATGCGAAGCGTAATGTACTGAATAGGGGGCCGACATTCAATAAACGGCGGGGGAAGGGGGGCAACGGAGAAAAAAGCGGCAGTCCCGCTTCTTAAGGGCAGGACTGCCGGGAGCGCGCTGATGCGCGAAAGGGAACTACAGGGGCTTCTTCGGAAGCACCGCTTCTTTGCAGGCTTTAGCGACCCGGAACTTTACGACGGTCTTCGCCGGGATCTGAATCGCTTCGCCTGTCTTTGGATTCCGGCCCAAACGCGCCTTGCGATTGACGAGGACAAGCTTGCCGATCCCCGGGAGCGTGAAGGCATTCTTTGCTTCTTTGTATGCCAGGCTGGCAAGTTCCTCAAAGAATGCGACGGCATCTTTCTTCTTCATATCGAACTTCTTTGCAAAATGCGCGATGATCGCGGTCTTCGACATTGCTTTGGCCATGGAACCTCCTCAGAGTATGTGTGAATGAATTTCGTCTTGCGGCCGAGATGTTTTTCGGTTCTAATTTCGTTGAGAAGATACCATAATGAAGGCAAAATTCAAACAAAAAAAGGAAAAAAAAGCCAATAAACACAAGGGTAAATCACCGGTTCGTTGCAATAGTTACAAGTCGAATCATCGACGATTCCCCTAATGCATTGATAATGAAGGACTTATCGTTCGGCGGGTTCAATGCGCTCCACATCCCCTTCGGCGCTCAAAATCTCGATCGGACACCGGGGGAGTGAGGAAATGAACGCCCGGCCGTAGCTCTTCCGGAGGATCCTGGAATCGAGCACACTGACGATCCCTTTGTCGTTGCCGGATCTGATGAGCCTCCCCGCTCCCTGCTTGAACTTGAGGATCGCTTCGGGAAGGGTGTACTCCATGAACGAATTACCCCCCCGGGCGGCAATCGCTTCCAGCCGCGCTTCGACCAGGGGGTGATTGGGGACGGCAAAGGGAAGACGCGTGATAATGACGTGCTCCAGTGCTTCGCCCGGGACATCGACTCCCATCCAGAAGCTGTCCAGCCCGAACAACACAGAATCGATGTCAGCTTTGAACTCTTCGAGCAACTCGTGCCGTTGTCCGTCGATACCCTGTACCATCAGGTGCAGGCCGCGTGCGGTGAACTGGGCCGAAAGGGAGGAGGCCGCCGAACGCATCGATGAAACGGACGTGAACAGCACCAGAGCCCGGCCGTGGGAGCGGTCCACGCTGCGGATGATCCAGCCGGGAAGCTCACGAGCATACGCTTCGCTGTCGGGCTCCGGAATGTCGCGCGCGATGGAGATCGACATCTGGCGGGCGTGGTCGAAAGGAGAATCGAGGATGATGGGCTGGGCTTCAGTGGCACCAATGCGCTTCCGGAAATACTCGAGCGTACCGTTGACGGAGAGTGTGGCGCCGGTCATGATAACAGAGGTGTGCTCGCGGAACAACCGCGGTCCGAGGACGCCGCCGACGTCCGAAGGGGCTGCGCAGAGCATGACGTTGCCGGAGGAGGGGAGTTCGATCCAGTACGTAAGATCCCGGTCCATCTGTTCGAGGAACAGGTCGATCCCTGTCCTGATCTCCTGCAGGGCGAGGCGGACCGTCGAGAGCTCCTGTTTGCGGAACATGTCGTCCGTGTCGTCCTCGATTCCGCGCACGAACGATTCGAGCGCTCCGAGAGGTGCGTCGATCGAATTGACAATGAGACGCGGATTTCTGACCCGGACCTCCTGCCGGAACGTGCGTCGGGAATCCGGCGCCGGTGAGAGCTCGCGAGCGGCGCGACCGATCGTGTCGAAGAAATCGTCCACCGCCTGTTCCGCCTTCTCGCATAGTGCGGCGGGTTTCTTTCTCCTGCTCGCAAGGAGTCCCTTCTTGGTCTTCGGATGCAAAAGCTTATGGATCGCGAGCACTCCCTGTCGTCGTGAAATCTTCAAACCGATCCCGGCTCCCGCCACAGCCTCCAGCGTGTGGGCTTCGTCAAAGATGACGAAGTCGTCGGGGAAAATGAACCTGCCTTCCCCCTCATTGATCGCGAAGAGAGAGAAGAAGAGGGCGTGGTTGAGGATGATGAGATTCGCTTCTCGGGCACGGATCTTTGCCTTCTGGAAGAAACAGTGTGGCGTACAGACGCCTGAACTGCACACACCCTGTTCGGAACAGACCGCCTCCCAAACATCGGCGCGCGGCGTGAAACCGAGCCCCTCGAGATCACCATCCCTCGTGCGGAGTGACCACGCGCGGATCCTTTCGAGCTGCTCCCGTCCTTCGTCGTCAAAGATCGACGGCGGTGCCGCGACCGCATGCGCGAGTCGTGTTGTACAGAGATAATTCCGGCGGCCTTTGAGCGTTGCGACGGAAATCTCCCTCGCAAGAAAGGATTTCGCGATGGGGATATCCTTCTGCAGGAGCTGTTCCTGCAGATTCTTGGTGTGCGTGGAGATGATCGCCTTCCGCCCCTCCTCGATCGCGTAGAGCAGCGCCGGAACCAGGTAGGCAAGAGTCTTGCCGACCCCCGTCGGAGCCTCGACGATCAGGTGGCTCTTCCCCAGAAGGGCGGATGTGACCGCCGAGGCCATTGCCCCTTGTTGAGGGCGGTGCACGAAACCGGGACGGTGGGCGAGGGGGCCGGAGGGGGAAAAGATTTCTTCGATCTGATCAACGAGGGATTCCATTCCCTTCAAGGTACAAAAATGGCATCTGGGGTTCCACCGGTGTCATTTCTCCGGATAATCTCCTATCATGAGGCCTATGCCTACGGTCCTTCGGGTTCTCCTGGTCCTTCTCGTCTCACTCTCCGTCGCCCGGGGAGGGGACACCGACTCCTCCGCCTTCAAGAGCTCTGCCGGAGTCATCGTGAAAGAGGACGCCCTAACGGCACTCCGGGGTGCCGGACACACTCTCTCGGCCCCCCTGCGCTGGGATGGGGAAGACTGGCTCATGGCGGGGGGAATCGGCCTCGGGACCGCGGCATCGACGCTGCTGGACATGGATGCGAGGGACTACATGCAGCGGAACCAGTCGGGTCCCAAAGACGCCGTTTCAAATGTCGCGGTGCTGTATGGAGATGGGCTGAATATGATCGCCCTGTCGGCCGGTGGATACGTAGCCGGGCTTGCATTCAAGAATGAGTGGCTTCGGAAAACGGCGCTCCTTACGGGGACCGCGATCGTCGTGGCGGGGACAATCTCCACGATTCTCAAAGTGAGCGTGGGAAGGGCTCGTCCCTACACGAACGAAGGGCACATGGCTTTCCGCCCCTTTTCGTTTTCCGGCGAAAACTATGTATCGTTTCCCTCCGGCCATACCATCGTCGCGTTTGCGGTCTCGGGAGTTCTCTCAGAGAGGATCGGGAATGTCTGGGCATCCATCGGGCTCTACACTCTTGCGGCGACAACAGGGTACTCCAGGATGTATGCCGATCAACACTGGCTTTCCGACATCGTATTCGGTGCGGCCCTATCGATCGCAGTGAGCCGATCACTTCTGCGGTTTTGTGAGGACGAGAAGGAGCCGGCGGATCAGACGGGGTTTCGGATCATTCCCCGTGGCAATGGGGTGGCGATGGTGTGGGTGTTCTGACTCCTCCCGGCGCGGCTACCTAATCAAGCCCTACGTCGCTTTGGCTTCCCCATCTGGCAAAGGAACAAAGATTGAAATGCTCTACAACTATTTGACAGGAAAT
>Ga0315273_10004345_pt1 | contig 17351 bp, 18 predicted proteins | sample YL17G02_0_MG_FD_205753 | JGI IMG/M metagenome (GOLD analysis project Ga0315273, IMG submission 205753) | Sediment microbial communities from Yellowstone Lake, YNP, Wyoming, USA - YL17G02_0 | ecosystem: Environmental > Aquatic > Freshwater > Lake > Sediment | place: USA: Wyoming | collected...
CCGGATCCGCCCTCCACGAAAGCGTTCTGGTGGCTTCTCGTCGTCTTCTTCCTGATCCGGCTGATCTATATCCGCCTGCTTCCGATCGTCCCGCAGGAAGCGTACTACTGGAGCTACGCCAAGCACCTGGCGCTCTCGTATTTCGATCATCCCCCGATGACGGCCTGGACGATCGCGCTCTTCACGGCGATCGGCGGCGACACGCCGTTCTTCATCCGGATCGGCACGGTGATCTACACGACGGCCACGCTGTCTGTCCTGTTCTCCGCGACGCGGGTGCTGTTCGGGTCCGCCCGGCTCGCGCTGGCCGTCGGCGTATTGAGCATGTGCACGGTGTTCATCCCGCTGACCGCCACGGTGGCCACGCCCGATCCCCCGCTCCTGTTTTTCTGGAGCCTCGTCCTGCTGGCCATGGTGAAACTCCTCCGCACGGGACAGGCGAGGTGGTGGTATCTCGCGGGCGCGGCCCTCGGACTGGGGATGTTGAGCAAATATTCGGCGGCGCTGGTCGTCCCGGGGATCTTCGCCTGGATCGCGTGGGACCGCAACCGCCGGCGCTGGCTTCTCACGCCGCATCCCTACCTGGCGTTGGCGATCGGGCTGGCCCTTTTCAGCCCGGTGATCCTCTGGAACGCCCGGAACGAATGGGCATCGTTCGCGTTTCAGTCGTCCCGGCGTTTCGGCGAGATGGGCACGTTCCGCCCGCTCTACTTTTTCAAGCTTCTCGGCTCGCAGGCCGCGCTCCTGACGCCTTACGTCCTGCTGGTCGTGCTGGCCGGCTGGGGCTGGGCGGGGATGCATTGGCTGCGCACGCGCGACGAACGGTTCGGGCTGCTGTTCTGGCTGGCGGCTCCGGTGTATGCGGTCTTCACGGCGACCAGTTTCCGGAGCCTGGTGAAAATGAACTGGATGGCGCCGGCGTACATGTCCTCCCTGATCGCGGCGGCGGCGTGGCTGACGTACTCGACGGGCCGCGTCGCCGCACAGTTCCGTAAATGGGCGAAGCCCGGGCTGGCGCTGGCCCTGTTTCTCCTGCTGACGGCGCACATCCTCCCCTTGACACGCATCGTCCCGATGGGCCGCGGCGACACATGGAACGGTTGGCCCGAACTGACCCGGAAAGTCCTCGAGACGAAAACGACGATGGGGCCCGGGGCGTTCGTCTTCAGCGATGAATACAAGATCTCGAGCGAGATCTCCTTCCATTCCCCCCGCCACGAGGAGACCTGCATGGCGGAGATCCTCGGCGGGAACGGACTGCAGTACCGCTTCTGGACGAAGCCCGACGCCCTGGTCGGCCGGAACGCGGTATTTGCGACCGACAACAGGAACGTCAACAACACGATGACGCGCCTGAAATCGTATTTCGCGGACGTGCGGCCCGATCCCCCGCTCGAAATCGTTTACGGCGGGAGGACCTTCCGTACATTTTACCTGTACCGCTGTTACGGTTACCTCGGGCCGGGGCGCCTCTCCGTGGACCACGTCGCATTCGGCGAGAAGGCCTGACCGGGAAATTCCCTCGTGGAGACGCCCCATTCGGCGGTTTCTCTGGGAAGATACTTCCGGAAGTAGGTTCTTCGGAAATGCTGGGAGGACTGCGTGACCATATCCCGATCCGTTTTCCATGTCGCTGTGTCCGGACTGGTGGCGCTGATCGTCGCGGTCCTCGTCCCTCCGGCCGTTTCCGCCGCTTCCTGCCGGGACGGGAACCTTCCCCTCGCCTCCCCGGAAGTGCAGGGAACCCTCTCCCTCGCCGACTTGAGGGGGGTCACGTGGCGGCTCTCCCGCCTGGGACGGAACGAGCGCGTTCCGGAAGGCGTGAAGGTCACGGCGGTGTTCGGGGATGGCAGGGTCTCGGGGTCGGGCGGGTGCAACCGGTATTCGGCCGCCGTTGTCGAAACCGATCCCCCGGGGTTCTCGATCGGCCCCGCCGCTTCCACCAGAATGGCGTGCCCCGATCCGGCCGGGGGGTTCGAGGACAGATATTTCTCCGCCCTCCAGGCCGCGAACCGGTTCGGCTTCCTCCTCGGGGATCTCGTCCTTCATTACGGGAAGGGGGATGCACGGGACACGATGATTTTCGAACGTGAGGTTCCCCGCTGAGCCTCGCCACCCACCCGTAGGAATCTTTCGCCGGCGGGGAACTTCAGATGCCCGGCCTCATCGAATTGGGAGGAACGATGCGATTCGTCACGGGTCCCCCATCCGACGGATACCAGGAGGGTAAAGTCATGACAGGGAAGGCGGAAGACAGAAATTTCGGCAAAGCAGACGAAGTGCGCGTTTTCCCTAAGGGAAAACTGGAATTACTCACGATCGGGGGAGCGACCATCGGTCGCGCCACCCTGGAACCGGGGTGGCGTTGGTCGACTTCCGTTCAACCGATCGCAAAGACCAAGAGCTGCGAGGCGCCCCATTTCCAGTATCACGTTTCGGGAACCCTGAAAGTCGTGATGGACGATGGGACGGAGTTCGTGTGCAAGCCGGGCGACGTATCGGTCTTCCCCTCCGGGCATGATGCCTGGGTGGTTGGAAACGAGAACGTCGTGATCGTCGACTTCCAGGGGATGGCGGAGTACGCAACGAAGGCCGCCTGACCGGGGCGGGTTACCCCCCGGATTGGCGGGAGTCCGCGGGAGGCGGGGATCCAGCACCGCCTCCCGTTTCACCGGCCTTGATGAGAATATGCCCCCCCGACGGGGGAGATCGCCCGAAATCCCCTTCTCGCTCGGAATGATTGAATATTTCCCGTCATTCTGTCGATACGAATGAAAAGATCCCCGTGGGGAGAGGGAATGGATTTCTCCAAGCTGAAATATATCTCCACCGATGCTCCAACGACCGATGAACTGGAACTGCTGAACGAATCCGGTATTCGGATCGCCCAGGTCATCCAGGCGCGCTGGATCATCCTCGGGATCCTGGCCGCGTACGGGGTCGTCCCCTACGTCATCTTCCAGCACTATTCCATCGACCTCAGTTCGATCAGCACCCTGCAATGCGTCTTCCCGGTCCTCGCCTGGTGCGCCATGGCGACCTATAACGCCTTCTTCCTGTATTCCTACCAGTCATTGGCGAACATCCGCCCCCTCAACCAGATTCAACTGCTCCTGGACCTGCTGTTCGTGACGGTCGTGATCCATTTCAGCGGGGGGGCGGTGTCGTGGTTCTGGCCGATGTACCTGGTCGTGACCCTCGAATCGGTCCTGGTGATGGAGAAGTACTCGGACACCTTTGCCTTCGCCCTGGGGGCATCCCTGGCGTACGGCGGGCTGCTACAGCTCGAATTCTACGGGATCATCCCGTCCGTGAGCATGCCGTTCGAAAACCTCTCCCTCCAGAAAACCCTCCCATACGGGGTGACGAAGTGGGCATGGGTGACGTTGATCAACATGAGCGTGGCCACCATCGGCGTCTATCTGATGAAGACGATCCGCCTCCGGGAGGAGAAGCTCAAGAGGCTCGTCATCAAGGACAACCTCACTTCCCTGTACAATCGCGCGTACTTCTTTTTTCGGCTCAATTCGGAGATCCAGCGCGCGAAACGGTACAACCGCCCTCTCTCCCTCCTCATCATGGACATGGACAATTTCAAGCGGTTCAACGACCGGTACGGACATCTCGTCGGGGACCAGCTGCTCCGGGAGCTCTCCAACACCGTTCTGTCGAACATCCGGTACAGCGCCGGGAAGCCAAGTTACGAACTGGATATCCCCTGCCGGTACGGCGGGGACGAATTCGCCATCATCCTTCCCGAGACGACCTCCGCCCAGGCGGTGGTCGTGGCAGACCGGCTCCGCAAGGAAGTCAACGTGAAATGCGGGCACGAGATGATGGCGCATATCCATGCCGCTACCGGCTCCCACCCACTGGAAGTCCCGGACGTCACGGTGAGCGTCGGCGTGGCTTCCTTCCCCGAGCACGCGTCGATGACGGAAACGTTGGTGAAGGCGGCCGACGACGCCATGTATGTGTCAAAACGGTCGGAAAAGAACAAGGTGGTCGTGTCGGAAACGCTGACACCTCCCCCTGGCACTTCTCTACTTGCAGAAGGGGTTACCCGCGTCAGCACCGTCCGCGAGTAACCCCGTGAGCCTCACCCCATCTGCCGGAAAACGCGCTACGATTTCGGGATGTACTCCGCGTAGACCGGATCGTACATCCTCGCTTTCACATGCCCCACCAGGTCGTCCGGACGGTTCATTTTCGTCAGGCCGCGCCGGAAGGCCACTTCCGCGACGGAGACGCCGATCGCGACGGAGACTTCCCGGATCCGGTCAAGCTTGGGGTAGATCCGGCCCATCGCATATTCATCCTCCGTGACCATGCCCGAAAGCGTCTTCGCGGCCTCGAAGAACATCTCGTCGGTGACGCGCGCGGCCTCGCTGATGATTACGCCAAGCCCCACGCCGGGGAAGATGTACGAGTTGTTGCTCTGCCCCGGGACGTAGGTCTTCCCCTCGTACGTCACCGGCCCGAACGGGCTGCCGCTCGCGAATACCGCGCGCCCCTCCGATCCCGTATATGCTTCCTCGGCCGTGCACTCCGACTTCGAGGTCGGGTTCGAGAGGGCGAAGATGATCGGGCGCCGGTTCATGCGCGCCATCGCCTCGACGACCGGCCTGGTGAACATTCCCCCCGCGCCGGAAACGCCGATGATGGCCGTCGGCGCGGTGGCTTCGACGGCCTGCAGGAAATCGCCGATGAATGCACGGTCGTGCGCGAAAGGCAGCTGGTGGGTAGCGAGGTCCGTGCGGCCCTTGACGATGAGCCCATTGATGTCAAAGTACCAGCACCGGCGTTTCGCTTCGGATTCCGGCATCCCCTCCGCCATGAGCGCCGTGACGATCACGTCGCCGATGCCGATGCCGGCCTCCCCCGCGCCGAGGAACAGGATTTTATGGTCGGTCAGCCGGTTTTCCGTGATGCGGAGGGCGGAGTAGAGCCCCGCCAGCGCGACGGCCCCGGTGCCCTGGATGTCGTCGTCGAACATGCAGGCGCGGTCCTTGTACCTGTTCAGGAGGCGGAAGGCGTTCGCGTTGCCGAAGTCCTCGAGCTGGATGCAGGCCTTCGGGAATATCTCCTTCACGGCAAGGAAGAATTCCTCCACGAGTTTGTCGTACGGTTCGCCCCGCAGGCGCGGCGAAGGAGTGCCGATGTAGAGCGGATCGTCCAGCAGCGCCTTGTTGTTCGTGCCGCAATCCAGCATGACGGGCAGGCATTGCGTTGGATGGATGCCAGCGCAGGCGGTGTACAGGGAGAGCTTGCCCACGGGGATGCCCATTCCGTTCGCGCCGAGGTCGCCCAGGCCGAGGATCCGCTCCCCGTCCGTGACGACGATGATGCGGACATCGTGGTACGGCCAGTTGGTCAGGATCTCCCGGAAGCGGCCCTGGTTCTGGAAGGAGAGATACAGCCCCCGCGGACGGCGGAAAATATGCCCGAATTCCATGCATCCCTGGCCTACCGTCGGGGTGTAGATAATGGGCATCATTATCTCGATGTTGTCCATGACCACCCGGTAGAAGAGGGTCTCCTGCCGGTCCTGGAGCGAGACCAGGTAGATGAACTTCTCGAGGTCGCTCGGCTTGCGGTGGATGTTTTCCAGCACGCGCAACACCTGCTGCTCCAGCGTGGACACGTGGGGCGGGAGCAGCCCGCGCAGGCCCAGGGCGTCACGCTCCTTTTCCGTGAAGGCGGTTCCCTTGTTGATGTGCGGATCGTGCAACAGGTCGACTCCCCGTTTCCCGTTCACGTGCAGATGAAGGTGGAAACCGTACGGCATAAGGGGCCTCCTCGCTTTTCACCCGGTTACTTCGGGTTGGTTGCCAGGGAATCCCCGTTCGATCGGATCCCCTATCTACTATGATAAGCTAAATATATATCCATGGATTCAAAAAGGAGAGGGTCATGAAGCAATATCGAATTGCCGTTGTCGTCGGCAGTCTGCGCAAAGAGTCGTTCAACCGCATGCTTGCCAACGCCATCGCGAAGCTGGCGCCGCCCGACTTCTCGTTCCACCAGGTGCAGATCGGCGACCTGCCGCTCTACAACCAGGACGATGACGCGAGCCCGGCCGACTCCGTCAAGCGGCTGAAGCGCGAAATCACCGATTCCCAGGGCCTTCTGTTCGTAACCGCCGAATACAACCGTTCGATCCCCGGCGTGCTCAAGAACGCGATCGACCACGCCTCGCGTCCGTACGGCCAGAGCGCCTGGGCGGGCAAACCCGCCGGAGTGATTGGGGTTTCGGTCGGCCCCATCGGCACATCCCTGGCGCAGCAGCACCTGCGCAATGTTCTCTCGTACCTGGACGTCCCGGCGCTGGGTCAACCGGAAATTTTCATCCAGGCCAAGGACGGGTTGTTCGATGAGGCCGGCGACATCGGGGCCGGCAGCAGGAAATTCCTTCAGAACTGGATGGATCGGTATGTTGCCTGGGTGAAGAAGCACGCTGCCTGAAGCTTTCGGAAGGCTACGAAGAACCCGGCCCCTAGAGGGTGAGGCAGGCGCGCACCTTCTCCGCCAGGTCGGGTATATCCGTCTCCGTCTTTCCGCAAACCGGAAGCGGCGGGAATACCCGGAGCGAAATCACCCCTTTATGGAAGTGCCCCGATCCGCCGGGCGGGCAGACCTCCCGGGCGCCTTCGATCCGGACCGGGACGATCGGGAGACCGGTCTGGATCGCGAGGTGAAAGCCCCCCTTCTTCAGCGGCAGGAGCCGACCGTCGTGGCTGACCCACCCTTCCGGGAAGATGATGATGGAGTTGTTTCCCGAGAGCCCCGAGATCGTTTCGGCAAGGGAGGCCCTGGCCTGCTCCGTGTTCTCCCGGTCCACCATGATCTGGCCGAGGGAGAGCAGCGCCCAACCGAAAACGGGGATCCGGGCAAGCTCCTTCTTGAATACGCAGTGGAACGGCTGGGGGATGGTGATCGCCACCGCGAGGGGGTCCGCGATGGACGTGTGGTTTGCCATGAAGATGTACGGGCATTGCGGATCGATCTGTTCGATCCCTCGGTGGACGACCCGCACCCGGAACGCGCCGAATAAAACCTTGCTGTAGATCTTCGCAAGCGTGCGGGAAAGACGCCCTTTACGGGTCAACCCCTTCCGGAAGAACCCGAGAAAAATGAAGGGCGGGAACAGGACCCCCGTGACCGCCCCGGCGAATATCCACTGGAGAACCGTCTTCGGTTTCAATGCGCATGCCCCCTGCGGAAGGAGCGGCTCTCGAATCCCTCGCCGCCCCTATGCCGCATGGAGCCGGCCTCGAAATTATTTCTTCTTCGTTTCCTTTGCCTTCGCGTCCTTGACCTCGATCGTGGCCGCGGTCATCCGGTACTCGATGGTCACCTTGGAGCCGACCTTGAGGTCCCCCGTGACCTTCGTGTCCTTGCCGCGGGCGATCTCCCACTTGTCCTCCCCCTTCTGCACGACGATGACGTCGTCCTTCAGTTCCAGGACGGGCCCGGTCACCTGATACGTTTTCGGCGGGCCGGCAATGGCGAGCGAAGCGACGAGCAGTACGGCGCAAACGAGCAGCAGCGTGCGTTTCATCGGAAATCCTCCTGTCAAATGGTTTCTCGGCTCACTGGACGGTGACCCTGTCCTTGATCTCGTTGTGGATACCTTGCCCGGTCCCCTTATTTATAGGCCTGGAGGATGTACTGCGCGATCTCCTTCGCATCCTTGTCGGAAATCGTTTTCGCGTCGAAGCGGGTCATCCCGGGCCCCGGGTTCCGCATCTTCCCGACGATGTCATCGGCCGTCTTGACGCCGCGGGCATCCAGGTTCTTCTTGCGGAGCGTCAAGGCCGGCTTGATGATATTCCCCCCGTCCGGGTGGCAGGCGGCGCAGTACTGCTGAAACATCTTCGCCCCCGGCGATTCCTTCTTCTCCGCCGCGTTGAGGCCGGCGACGGGAAAGGCCAGGCCCACGGTTACCACAAGAACACCCATCTTCGCCCACGATTTCATCTTCCCCTCCTTTGTCTCATTGAAGAGACGGCTTATTAAACCGGCATTCCATCCCACCCTATGTTTATCCTATCACCCCGGAACTCGGTGTTCTCCTTCGTCCGGTCAAGAAATACCATATTCCAGGCGAATCGGAAAAGGGGAGGGGACGGCGCCCCCTCCCCGCGTTGGTCCGACCCCTACCGCTGCTGGAGCGTCTCGTACGTCCGGTACTTGATCGCCTTCTGGGCACCCTTTGCCGACTCCGAGTTCATGTCGCCCATCGTGTCAAGGCTGTCCTTGTACCGGTTCGCATGATCCATCTCGGCGCGGACCGCCGGCGACGGCGGCGCGGCGGCCAGCCCCGCCGCTGCCTTGCCGAGCATCCCTTTCGCCTCCTCCTTTTTCCCCTGGTCGGCCAGCCGGGCCGCTTCCTGCACCAGGACGTTCGCCTCCGAGACGGCCCTCTTTTCCTGCACTGACCGGTCGAACCCCTCGCGATAGGCCCGCTCATCGCGGACGAGTTCGAGGGAAACCCCCTTCGCGGAGTCGGTGACGACCTTCGACGTCACCGGGTCGCGATACCGGAGCGCCACGTCCCCGACTTCGCGCAGGCCAGTCCCTTCCCCGCCCACGTTGAGCTTGGCGAAGACGGTCCGGCGCTCGCCCGCCGAAAGATCGCCCAGCCGGATGACGTAGGCATCGCCGTCGCGCCGCCAATCGCGCCCGAGGACCGAGCCGAAGCGGCAGTCCCTCTTGAGCCGGATGATGATCTCGACCTCGGAGGCGGCCGTCCGTGAGGCGGTATGGAACTCCGATTCCAGAGCCGCCACGATCCGCTCGGGGTCGCCGAGGTAGCGGTAATTCCCTCCGCCGCCGCCCGCGATCCTCGTCATCAGCTCCTCGTCGAAATCGTTCCCGACCCCGAACGTGGAGACGGAGACCCCGTGTTCGGCCATCTCCCCCGCGCGCTCCCGCAGGGCGCCGCGGTGGGTCACGCCGACGTTGGCCAACCCGTCCGAGAGGAGGAGGACCCGGTTCAAGGTGCCCCGGCGCTTCCCGGCCTTCGCCTGCCGGAACCCTTCCTCCAGCCCGCCGGAGAGGAAGGTCGATCCCCCCGGATACAACCCGGAGATGATCCGGTGCAGTTCCTCCCGGTCCCGCCCCACGGGACGCGACGGCCACGGAGCCTGGACCTGCTGGCTGTAGGTCACGATGGAGAGGAGATCGTCCGGCCCCATCCTGTCCACGAGATGATGGGCGGCCGTCTTGACGAAGTCGAGCTTGCGCGCTTCCGCCATCGAGCCGCTCCGGTCGATGACGAGCGCGAGGTTTAGCCTGGGGCGGTCGGTGTGGATCGCCGGGGCGTCCGGGGCGATTACCTGGATCTGGATCGTCCCGTCGCCGGGGCCGGGGACGAGCACCGTCCGGTTCTCCGACCGCACATCGAGCATAAGGGGCGCCGCATGGGCGCCCGCCGCTCCGAGAAGTACCGCCGCCAGCGCCACCGCCAGCGTGACGAACCTGCACCCGATCCGTTCCGTTTTCATGAGAATCCTCCGTTTCACGCGATTTGAAATTCCCGTTCCTGCCCCATATACCCGGCCCGGCCGGTCTTTATTCCCGTTCGATCGATATCTCATCTCCGACGGCCATGGATGGCCTAGTGCCGGGGCAGGCAGGGATGCCCCGGGGGTCAGTTGCCCCGGCCGGGAATATTTTCGCCGCTCGTATGGTATAGAGGGTGAGGGATGCGCGCGGACCTCGATGGGGAGAAGGACGAACGGCTTGCCGCGCTGGCGGCAGGGGGCGACCGGAGCGCGTTCGACGCGCTGGTGACCCGCCACCGGCAGGCGGTCTACCGGCTTTGCTGGTCGGCGGCGGGGAACGCCGCGGACGCCGACGACGCGGCGCAGGAGACGTTCGTGCGGGTGTACCGATCGCTCCCTTCGTACGATCCGGCGAGGCCGTTCGGCCCGTGGCTCCGGAAGATCGCGTGGAACTGCGGCCTGACGGCCCGCCGCGACGGGAACACGGGAGTGCCCAGGGTCGCCGAGGGCGACGCGCCCGAGGCGGTCGACCCGGCGCCCGGCCCCGAGGAGGCGGCCGCGGGAAACGAGGAGAGGCGGCGGGTGGTGGACGCGATGGCCGGCCTCCCCGCCGAACTTCGGATGGTGATGGTGCTGCGGGCGGTGGAGGGGCTTTCCTACGGGGAGATCGCCCTGGCGGCGGGGATTCCGGCGGGCACGGTGATGTCGCGCCTCTCCCGCGCGCGAACGCGGCTGCTGGCCGCCCTGGCCGGAGGAGGTTCGTGATGAAGTGCCGGGAAACGCAGACGCTGCTGACCGCCTTCCACGACGGGGAGCTGCCCGCTGCCGAGCGCGCCCGGGTGGAAGAGCATCTGCGCGGCTGCCCGGAATGCTCCACGCTGCTGGCCGACCTGGCGAGGGTCGATCGGGCGGCCGGCGTCCCCGACCCGGGACCCGCGTACTGGGACCGGTTCAACGCCCGCGTGATGGATCGTGTCGAGCGGGAAGCGGACGGCCCGGGAGTGAGGGTGCTACGGCCGAAAGGCGGATGGATGCGGGAACAGCTCCGCTATCTCGTCCCCGCCGCGGCCGCCGCGGCGCTGGTCATGGTGATCGTCTATTACGGCGGGATGCTTCCCGCCACCCCGACGCCGGCCATGGATGGCCAAGTGCCGGGACAGGCAGGGATGCCTCCGGTTCTGCAGTCCCGGCCGACGGCCAGGGATGGCCTAGTGCCGGGGCAGGCAGAGATGCCCCGGGGTCTGTCGCCCCGGCCCCCGGCCGCCCCGCCGGCGGTGAGCAAACCGGCGGCGCAACCCGTCCCGCCGCCGGCCCCCGGGAAGGATCGGGTCGCCACGGTGACGCGCGAGGAGCGATACCGCCTGGCCGATCGTTCCCTTCCGGCAGGGGACGGGGAGGCATCGCGGGAACGCGCTGCCGCACCGGCGGCCGTCAGCGCGCCCTCGCCGCCGGTCACCGCGGCGGACGGGATGACGCAGGGGAGCCCGGTCGAGCGGAAGAAGATGGCGGGAGCGGCCGCCCCGGTGACGGAACAACACGTTGCCGGTAAGGCGGAATCGGCATCCGGGATGAGGATCGCGAAGGAGTCGTCCCCCGACGGCCATGGCTGGCCTAGTGCCGGGGCAGGCAGGGATGCCCCGGGGTCTGTCGCCCCGGCCGGCTCCCCTTGCGAGCTGGCGCGCACGCTGGCCGCCCAGGAACGATGGAGAGAAGCGGAAGCCGCCCAGCGGGCATGCCTCGCGCAGACCCGGTCGGCGCCCGCCCAGGAAAAGGGTCTCGTCTTCCTGGCCGAACTGCTCGACCGCCAGGAGCGCTTCGCCGAAGCCGACGCGGTCATCACGGAAGTCGACCGACAGTTCCCGCAAAGCCGTCCGCTGGACCTCTACCGCCAGCAGCGACCGATGGTGCAGCAGCAACCGAAGGCGGTCCCGGTTACGCGCTAGTTTCCGGTCAGGCCCCGGTCTTCGTCGGGATCAGCGGGCGGACGTTCCCCTCCTGGATCCCGGAGGGTTCCACATCGTCCTTCATCCGTGCGCGCCCGTCGAAGACCGCCCCTTCGGAGATCGCGAGCTTCGGCGCGTGGATCTCCCCGACCATCGTGCCCTTGTCCCTCAGTTCCACCGTCTCCGTCGCCTCGATGTTTCCCTCGACGGATCCCCCGACGACCATCCCCCGGGTGCGGGTGTTCCCAAGGATCTTCCCGGTCTCTCCGACGACGACCCAGTCGGCCTGGACATCCCCCTCCACGATCCCGTCGACGCGGATCGTTCCCTTCACGCTCACTTTGCCCTCGATGTGCGTGTCGTTCCCGACGATCGTCTCCAGCTTTCGTGAGCCTTTCCCGAACATGGTCACCTCCTGGCGAGAAACCCGACCGGGTCCGCATGACGGCCGTTTCTCCAGATCTCGTAATGCACGTGCGGGCCCGTAGAGACGCCGGTGGTGCCGGACATCGCGATCGCATCGCCCCGGGCGATGCGCTGACCGACCCGGACAAGCGCCTTCCGGTTGTGCGCATAGGCCGTGCTGAACCCGTGCCCGTGCTCGGCGACCACCACGATGCCGCTGTTCTCCGTCCATCCGGCGAAGCTCACGATCCCGTCCGCCGTCGCTTTCACCTCGCTGCCGGACGGGACGGAGAGGTCGACGCCGGTGTGGAACTTCCTCTCCTCGCGCACCGGGTGGTTCCGGTATCCGTAGGGGGAGGAAATCGTTCCAGCCACAGGCCACCCGAAGGGCGTGGCGAGATGGATGTCCTTCTGCTCGGCGATGTACCGGCGGATCTCCGAGACCGACTGCATCGCCGCCTCGATCTGCTCCCTCAACACCTCCATATCCAGGGATCCGGCGTCGCCGGGATCCGCCGACTCCAGGACGGCGGATTTCGACTTGAGGGAGAACAGCTTCCGGAAATCCTTCTCCGCCTGTTTCAGGGAAAGCATCGTCCCCTTCATTTCGAGGAACTGCGCGGAGACGAGCGACAGTTTTTCCTTCATCCGGTGGTACTCCACGGCCCGGACCGACACGGAAACGACGAAGGCGGTCCCGATCAGGAACAGGCAGACCGACGCGGCGACCGCGACCACCGGGACCCGGATGCTGATGGTTCTTGTCCTGCTGTGGGGGACCAGCAGGATGGTCACGGGGGTGAGGGTCCGTTTCAGGAACATCCGCGCGCGGTGCATTGCGACCTCCTTCAATATGAGTCCGATGGCGGAACGGGGGATACTTTTTGATGGGAAAATTGCCTGCAACAGACATTCCCAAAGGGGCTTACGATAACCGATCGAATTATCACTGTTTTTTTGTCCGGGCCGGATGCGGCGATTCCGTTTTCCGGATCCGGGCGGGGGGTGATGACAAGATTGGCATTTCCGGGCTTCGTCGGGACGGTTTTCAGAGCCCCCTCATCCACTCGGGCCGGAGCATGCCCGGGGAGGCGTCCAACAAGGCCTTGTCGATGCGCCGCAGGATCTCGTCCTTGTCCCCGGGCAGCGTCATCCCCGCGATGGGGAGGTAGTTGGACGCGTGCTCCGTGCCGAACTTGCAGCTGGAGAGTTCCAGGTCCTCGACGAACCACCGGAGCTCCTGGAGGGACTGCACCGGGTCGATGAGCCGGAACCCGCGACCCATGATCTGCTCCTCATAGGTACGCGCGTCGGGGAGCGGTATCAAGGTAAGCGTGGCCAGGAACTGGGGGGCGATGCCGTTGACCACGCGGGCGGAATCCTTCGCATGGGCATGGCTCCCATCCACGCCGCCGAGCCCCAGGATGATAAAGGCGGAGATCCGCAGTCCCGCCTGAAGGGCCATCCTGCTCCCCTCGACGATCTGTCCGGCGGTCGCGCCCTTCCCGATCCTCTTCAGCAGTTCGTCGTTCCCCGTCTCTATCCCGAGGTAGAGGAGGTCGAGTTTGCGCTCCTTGAGCATCCCCAGCTCCTCCGGCGTCTTTTCCATGAGGTTCGTGGGGCCGGCATACGTGCTGATCCGTTCGAGGGAGGGGAACCGCCGGTTCATGAGGTCGAGCACCTTCACGAGGTAGTCGGTCGGCGCCGCCATCGGGTCGCCGTCGGCAAGGAAGATCTTCCTGGCATCCGGGTAACGCCCGGACATCTCGACGACATCCCTCTCCACCTCTTCGAAGGGGCGCACCAGGAATTCCTTGGTCCGGTACGAGGCGCAGAACAGACACCGGTTCCAGGAGCAGCCGAGGGTCACCTGAAAAATGAGGGACCTCGCCTCCGACGGCGGCCTGAACAGAGGGAAGTCGTATTCCATGGTGGTCTCAGGGTACCATCATCAAAGGCACCTTCGCGCAAAGGAGGATGCGATGTCCGCGGATGCGAAGCCGGTATCGGCGACCCGGCTGGTGATGGCGCAGGAGATGACGCCCCAGGACGCGAACCCCGCGGGGAACGTCCACGGGGGGAATATCATGAAGTTGGCCGACTCTGCCGCCGGGGTGGTGTCGATCCGTCACTCCGGGCGGAACTGCGTCACCGCCGCCGTGGACCACTTCGAATTCCACGCCCCCGTCTTCATCGGCAATCTCGTCACCTTTCACGCCTCCGTGAACTATGTCGGGCGCACCTCGATGGAAGTCGGAGTTCGCGTCGAGGCGGAGGAGCCGCGCACAGGGAAGAGAACCCACACGAACTCGTCCTATTTCCTGATGGTGGCGCTGGACGACCAGGGAAGGCCGGTCGAGGTGCCGAAGCTGCTGCTGGAGACCGCGGAGGACCGCCGCCGGAACGAGGAGGCAAGGCAGCGGGCGGTCGCCCGACGGCAGCGAAAGAAAAAGTAGGGGCGGGCTGAAGGATGACAACCGATCAGGGGAAACGCCCCGGCTCGCGCCTGCTGCTGGGGATCTCCCTCTTCGTGGGGACCCTCGCGTCGATCTGCGGGGGGGCGCTTCTCGCGGATTTCGCGCTGGACCTGCTGGGCGTCGCCTCGCCGCCGGTCCGGCTCGGGGCGAAGGTGATCGCCATGGCCACCGCGCTGCCCGCGGGGTTCTACCTCGTCGAACGCGCGTTCCTCGCGCGGTCCTGCACTACTTCCCGGAAAAAACCTTTGCCTTGACGCGCGTCATCACCATCTCGAACACCTCACCCGCGTAGGCGTGGATGTTGCGTCGCATCTCGATCAGGTACCGCTCGATCTCGGGCCACTCCTTCCGGATCACCGTCCTCTGCGCGGCATAGGCCGCATCGTACTCATCCCGCATCTTGTCGTGTAGCCGCAGCCGCTTCGTCCGGTCGTCCGGATACGCTTTCTTCGGGAGGAACTCGTAGATCGGCTCGAAGATCCGGACGTCGGTCTCCTCCAGGTGGAACAGTTCGATGTTGTCGATCATCACCACTTCCTTCTTCGGGGTGGCGATGTAGTGCCCGTAGCGCAGCGCCGTTCCGATGCAGTCCCCCAGGGCGTCCTGCCGGGCCGCGCCCGGCACCCACCACCCGCCGTCCCGGTTGATCCGGGCGAGGGTCACCGATTCGTCGTGGTAGATGTTGGTCCCCTCCTCCTTCGGCTTGAGGAGCACCTCCTCTCCCTGCGGCGTCACGTGGTAGACGGCCGGGAGGGAGGGCAGCCCCACCAGTTTCGGCAGGCCGCTGTAGATGTATTCGCCGATGCACCCGAATCGGGACAGGTAAAGGTCGCATTCCTTCCCGTCCGGCGTCCGCACCGTGAAGAGCGTGTCCTTGTGGACCTTCTCGATCAGCAGGACCTCGGTGACCTCGAAGTCGCGGTGCGGCTTCCCCGTCATCGCGTGGAGCAGCGTCAGGATCGACTTTTTCACCCCGGTCGCCTTGAACTTGGAGGAGAAGATCTTCACCCGCGCCTCGGCCGGCATCATCCGGATCGCTCCGCGCACCCAGTTGACGTAGGAGTGGGCGATGCTGATCGGGAGCATGTCGGTGCTCGTCGGATCGAGGAGTTCGTCGATCTTCGCTTCCCAGAGCGGGATGTGCATGCCGAGGAACTCCTGCGGATTCTCGACCCCGAGGATCTTGAGGATTTTCTCCCTGTCCTCGGTCTTCCGCTCGCGGGCGGGTGTCTGGAAGTACCGGTTCAGGGCGCGCTCATACTTCTGCAGAGCGGTGTGGGAAGAAGACATCATTGCCCTCCCGGCCGATGGAGTGGGGACATCATGATCTTATCACCGGCGGCACCTTGTTAGCGCGATCCCTTTGCAAGTTCCTCGAGGGTGGTCGCCAGGGGACCACCCCTCGACATCGGTGAGGCATGAGCGGGGGTACCCCCGTTCAGCGACCGCCTCTGGAAAGTTCTTCGAGCACGGTCGCCAGGGGGGCATGCCCGCCGAAGAGGACGAGCTTGTCCCCCGCCTCGATCTTCTCCTCCAGGGGCGGCTGTACGATCGCGCGTTCCCCCCGAAGGACGGCCAGGAGGACGATCCCGGCGCCGTTCCCGACCGGAAGATCCCCCAGGGGTCGCCCCGCCCACGGCGAGTCCGGGGAAACAAAGAAGACCTCGATCACCTTCTGCCGCAGGAACGTTTCGAACTCCGACAGCAGGTCCTCGCCCCTTGAGGGAACCCGCTCCCGCAGGATCCGGTACGTCCCGCTGCGGATCAGCGCTTCCTGCTGCGAGACGACGTGGTCGGGGACGTGGTACTCGCTCAGGACCCGGGAGAAGATCTCCACCGACGTCTCGAACTCCTCGGGGATGACCGCGTTCGCCCCCAGGGCGATCAGGTCGTCCACGTCCGCCACGTACCGCGTCCGCACGAGGATGACCAGCCGGGGGTTGGCCCGCCGGGCCACCGCCACGGCGCGGCGGGTCGCCATCGGGTCGGAGATGGCCAGCACCAGCATCCGGGCACGGCCCACCCCGACGCGGTCGAGAATCTCCGGGTTGTTCACGTCCCCGTAGAAGATCGGCTCCCCCCCCTTTCGGCCCTCCCCCACCATCGTGTCGTTCAGGTCCACGACGACGTAGGGGACACGCGTCGAGCGCAGCACGCGGGCGAGGTTCTTCCCGTTCATCCCGTATCCGGCGATGATCACGTGGTTGTCGATCCGCCCCGCCCCCGGGGACTCCTCCCCCGGTTCCTCCGGCTCGTCCCCGCGGATTACGTGGCGGACGAAGGACTTCGCCGCCCAGGGGGCCGCCCGCATCAGGAACGGCGTGGCCATCATCGTGAGGATCGTGATCGCCAGCAGATACTGGTACTCCGCGAAAGTGACCAGGCTCTCCCGCGCCCCCTGGGAGAGGAGAAGGAAGGAGAACTCCCCGATCTGCGCCAATCCAATTGCCGTGATGATCGTCGCCCGCCACGGGTAGCCGAGGACTCTCACCGCGGCTCCCGCGGAAACAACCTTCATCAGGACCACCCCCGCCACCATCAGCAGCACCACGGGAAGGTTCCCCGCGAGAAACGGGAGATTGAGGAGCATTCCCACGGAGACGTAGGAGACGCCGTTGAAGACGTCCCGGAACGGAAGGATCTGCGCCGCGATCTCGTGGACGTAATCCGACTCGGAGATCACCATGCCGGCAAGGAACGTCCCCATTCCAAGAGGAAGCCCCCACTTGCTGGCGAGGAAGGCCGTCCCGAGAACCACCATCAGGACGGTGAGGGCGAGGATCTCCCGGCTGTTGATCCGGATGACTTCCCTGAGGAGCCGCGGGATGAGGAATCGCGCCAGGAGCAGGATGGCCGCCACACCCCCGGCCGCCTTGAGGAGCGTGAAGAACACCTCGGGGGAGTGGCCCGCTTCCCACTCGCGCAGCGACGGGATGAGGAGCATCATCGGGATGGCCGCCATGTCCTGGAACAGGAGGATGCCGAAGGAGATTCGCCCGTGGCCGCTGTCGGTCTCC
>Ga0315273_10004346_pt1 | contig 17348 bp, 15 predicted proteins | sample YL17G02_0_MG_FD_205753 | JGI IMG/M metagenome (GOLD analysis project Ga0315273, IMG submission 205753) | Sediment microbial communities from Yellowstone Lake, YNP, Wyoming, USA - YL17G02_0 | ecosystem: Environmental > Aquatic > Freshwater > Lake > Sediment | place: USA: Wyoming | collected...
CGGATTCACCAATCGCTCAACTACCAAATCCCGGCTCAAATATATTTACCGAATAATCAATTAATTTTTAAAAACCAAATCCATCTAATTGAAGCTAAAATACTGTCTTGACAGACAGTCCACCTTATTGGGTGATAATGGATAAGATTCTAAAAATGAAGGGGTGCTAGTATGCCAAAGATGTTCTTCTGGTGTTAAAAAAAAGTTTTCTGGTAAATCTTCAAGTTTTTTATATTCCTCTTTTAACTGGTTCAATTTTTTTTCTTCTTCATCGGACAATCGTTCACTATCTATTTCAAATTTTTCTGGTATTTTTTTTTGCATACTCTGATTCTCTGGTTAAGCTTTCCTCTTTTTCTTTTTCGGTCATCATTTCCTCGGATTTTTTCATTTCCTCCTTGGTTGGTTTATATTGTTCTAGTGTTTTCATATAAAATAATTATTTTTTAAAAAATGTAGAGAAGTCCAATTTTTCTCACATCTAAGTTAGTTTTTATTGCTGCCCTTTTTCTTTCTCCGCTTTTTGTTTTAACAATTCTATTTCCCTTTTAATTTCAGCTAGGACATTCTCTTTAATTTTATCATCTGAATATTCTTCACCAATAGACAAGGGACTTCCATAACCAGGCGTGTAAAGATTCTCCGTTCCACCTCGAGAATATTGTGGACCCTCTGGACAACGAGTACTTCTGCCAAATCTATCGGCCAAATCGGGAAATCCTAATTTATTCGCAATATATCCTAATTCACCTGCGAGATTACAAGCGCACATATGACTTTCGCCGTATCTTCCGCCATTTTCTTTAAAAAATCGAGAGTTTGAAAAAGTAGCAAAAGCCTTAGAAAGTGCCTCCTTAGCAACCTTGCGATTATTTTCGAAATAAATAACATTTAATGCCATATTCTGGTAAAAATTATAAATTTTATCAGCAGTTTCTCTGCTCATTTCTTTAAGACCAACTGTTCTTCCAAGATAGGCGTAATCGCCAGTTGCAGGCCCAACTTCCTTAAGAAATTCTGGATCAGATAAGGATCCGCCTTCACTTATATATTTTTTAAGTTCCTCATTATAATATTTTTTTAGCAATCCCTCGGGATCAATTTTTTGATACTCATTTTCATTAAAAAGAGACGCCATTTCAGATAATTTTTTCTCCATTTCCTCTCTCCTTTTCAGAGTATCGCTTCCCTTGCTTCTCTCTAATTCTTCGATTTTCTTTGCTAAATCACTCTCTGTTTCCATGCTAGATATTATTCCTTCTTTGCCAACAGACATTTCTGCAGATTTAACTTCTTCTGCAGAAAGACCAAGACTCTGCTTTATTTTAAAAGCACTCGTAATATCTCCCTTTGATAATTTTTCCATTATCGCTCCCATAGCTGCTTGTTTAATTTTTTTGGAAGATAACAACTCCTTGGATAAACCATAAACACTTATCATAGCAGGAATCGAACTCGCATAGATTGTTCCTAATTTCCAAACTATACTGTCTTCAATCAGCTCATTAACTTTCTCATCAGTGACTAAAAATTCTTTTTTTACCGCATCAATCATCTCTGGATATTTTTTTGTTTGTGGATCATTATCGTTGCTCCAATATAACGCTTTTTCGATTCTATCAAGAGCCGCCTCCTGAACTTCTGGAGATAAGATTACTTCTTCGGAAACAGAAAAATCTTTTTTAACAAGAGTAGCCTCATTTAAATTGCCATAATTCCAGTATAATTTTTTTGTCATGGCTTGAATGGCTAGTTCGTTATTTTCCGACGAATAAATAAACTCTTTGGGAAGATGAATCTCATTTACAAGCTTAAAGGCTTTGCTTATTTCGCCATCTCTTAAGTAGGCCTTAAATAGTCCCTCCATTTGCTCTTTGATTTTGCTTTCAGCTTCGGTATAATCTTTTGCCCCCCAATATTCCACTTGTGCCTGCATTCTACTGGCTTCTCCCGATGCTTTATTTATTTCTATTGCATCCCTACCTACAAAGCCATCACCTGATTTTTTAAAATTCTGCCTTTCTTCTTTGGGCAAATCTTCAATTTTTTCATATTTAGAATCATGTGGATTAAATTGTTCTGGATATTTCATATTGTTTTTTTAACATTTATTGATTTAAAAGATGAAAGAATAGCTTTATCCATCCCTCATCCTATAGAAATGATAGCAAATTTTAAAATAATTGTCCAAGTAGCTCTAAAAATCGTCATAAGAGCAATATTTTGCTATAATCATATTGAAAGGTAAGCATTTTTAAAAACTAGTTTTTAAAATAATAATCCTATGTTTGAAAAAAATTTATTTATTCAAGATAAAACTCAAGAAAATACCGATAAAAATGTTGAGAAAAACAGACGATTAGAATTGATAAAGGAAAACCATCGTTTTGCAATAGCGGCTTATGAGTTGGAAGATTTTTTAGCAAATACCGAAAATGCTTCCGATAAAGAAGATGAATTAAAAAAACAATTAGAATGTATGCCTGAAAAAATCAGGCTACGTTTCGAGGAAGCAATTCGTAAATATAAACTTAGAATAATAGCAATGCAGAATCATGAGAGTGAAATCGAAGCTCTTACAGAAGCCCATTGCAATGTCGGAATGACTAAGGCTAAGGCCAAGGAAGAAGTGGCAAAAATAATGTTTAGAAGTTTGATCGACCAAGGTTTTTTTGAGCCATTAGGTGAAATAAAACTTGAAATTAAGGAGGGCTATTTTATTCTTTTTTTTGAAAATGAAAAAGATTATCAAATGGCCAGACACAACAAAAAGGATATTAAAGATAAGGAAATTGAAGAAACTGGAGGATGTTATATACCTTCTACATATTTACGGATGTTTAAAGACAGATTCTATGCGCCATTGTTGCTGGTTAGAAATGATCAAAAAGATGTTGAGAAAATTATTAAACACGAACGTCAGCATTATATAAATAGTGCCATATTAAACAATTTTTCACTAACAGAAAATAATCCTGATCCAAAAACAGAGAGTGAATCAAATCGGATTAGAGTTGGGAATTTGCGAAATATTAAAGATGAAATAATTTCATACATAAGAGGCGGAGAGACCGCCGATTATAGATTTAGTTTTAAAAATACCTTGCATCAGAATATTTATAAGCATCTTTTTGATCGCTTAAGCGAAGAAGATAGAACTTCCGTCGATAATGTTATTGACAGTATTGACGCGTTTCTTAAAAACAAACGAACTACTAGACAACTAAAAAATGACCATTGGTGTGCAATTATGACCTACCAGCTGGCCCATGTTTCACTTTTGAAGTTTCCTCATTGGCTAAATGCGCTTGATGATTATTATTCAAAGCGTTATGAGATGTTGGATCAATTCGGTTTAGGAATAAATGAAAGTGATTTTAAATGGGGCAGTAATGAATGGAAAAGTTCTGTTTTTAGCATGACATATCACGCAAAATATCAGGATTATATAAAAAAAATGTCAGAAGAAGGGTCAAAACTTTCTAACGAAATTGATAAAACGGAGCATGAGGCAATTGATGCGGTTTTTGATCAAAAAATAACATTTGAGCAAATGAAAATTGTTTTGTCTGGAATAAAAACCAAATATGATGAGCTAAACAAAGATTTTTCTTTACTTTGTGATCCTGTTAAGAAAAATGGGGTTCTTGCTCCAAGTTCCCATATCCCAGAAAGTTATGGTTATGGGGAATATAATTCTGATCCTGAAACAGATGAGAGCGAATTTTTGTTGAATGTTCAACAGCAAATATTGAGCCTAATCGATTCATACCCGCAAGATGATATCGATAAAATCTCAAAATACCATTGCTTGGGAGAAAACAAAGATGATTCAATGGTAGCAGAAAAAAAATTAATACGTCATTTGAAAGCACTAGTTCATTCATTAAATAATAGCCGAGCATGCCACATATCTTTTGACAGAGAGGAATCATTTCCTGAATCTTTCAACGTGTATTTGGATTTTTTGGTTTCACCTGCAGAAAATAAAAAAGGTGTGAAAGGAGGACTACTCTATATTTTGGTTCACGGGTCAGAATTCAAATTTTGATTCATTAAAATTATGCTAATGAGAAAGAAAAAATAAACGGGAGTTCCTTGTTGCCGTCCGCGAATGGGTGGGTTTGGGTCAAGGACGGCTAAGAATATAAAAGAGAAATAACTTTAAAATAAATGCTTTTCCGCCGTTCCGAATTCTCGGAACTCCAAAATCGGAAAAATTTTCTTTTCCTTTTAAAAAAATCGGGCGCGCGCAAAATTTAAAAAAATGTAGAGAAAATTTTTCTGTTTTGGGACGCAAACTTCTTCAAAGTTTGCGGGCGGAAGCGGGGCGGAGGCTAAACCGAATTTTGGAAAAAAGTTCGAGCTTGATTGTAAATCCGCACCAGAATCAAACTTTCCGAAATTGTTGCGGTTTTTTGTTCGGCGATTTGCAAAAATCGCCATTGTTTTTGCGGTATTGCGCGCGCTTCGCGCGCGGACAGAATGAGGTTCGTCTCCCGTGCGATTTCAAAAGAAATTCTGTCTTTTTGCTTTGCCCAAAAAAGAATTTTTGCCAATCTGGAAGTTGTGATATACTAAATTTGCGACTAACTGAACAGAGAAGCCTTTTCTAATGGCCGTCTCGGAAACAAATCAAGGGTTTCTCTTGGTTAGTCGCACCCGGGACGGCCTTTTGAGTTTAAAAAAACTAACAAAAAAACATATGGAGCAAAAATTCTTTTTGTATGCCCGCAAATCCACGGATGTGGAAGATAAACAAGTGCGTTCTATCGAAGACCAGATCACGGAATTACGCGCCTTTGCGAAATTGGAAAAGCTGGAAATCGTGGAAGAACTGATTGAAAAACAATCAGCCAAAATTCCAGGCAGACCGATTTTCAACTCCATGATCGCCAGAATTGAGCAAGGCGAGGCGAATGGCATCCTTTCGTGGAATCCAGATAGGTTAGCGCGCAATTCCGTGGACGGAGGCAAAATCATCTATTTGGTGGATTGCGGGCATTTATCTTTTTTGAAATTTCCCACTTTTTGGTTCGAAAATACTTCGCAAGGGAAATTTATGTTAAATATTGCATTTGGGCAAAGCAAATACTATATTGATTCCCTTTCGGAAAATACCAAGAGAGGACTGCGCCAAAAAGTTCGTCGTGGCGAATATCCGGGCTGCGCGCCAGTGGGATATTTGAACGATTCACGCAACAAGACAGTTGTCGTGGACAAAAAGAGAGGCAGTGTCATTAGAAAAGCGTTTGAACTCTACGCGCAGAATAATTCCCGACTAGAAGACATCGCTACTTTTTTGGCGCAACATCATATTATTTCCCGAAATGGAAAACATCTAACCAGAGACAGAATTTCTTTTATTTTATCCAATCCGTTTTATGTAGGACTTTTCAAATACGCTAGCGAGATTCACGAAGGCAAACACCAGCCAGTAGTTTCCAAGAAAATTTTTGACCAAGTGCAAGAAGTTTTGAAGCAGAGGAGCAAACCGCAACGCAAAACCAAAAATGAACCACAAGCCCTTTGCGGATTGCTCCATTGCAGTTGCGGAATGGGCATAACAGCGGAAATTCAAAAAGGCCACACATATTACAGATGTTCCAGAAAATCCAAAACGATCAACTGTAAGGAACCGTATATCCGCCAAGAAGAACTGGACAAACAAATTTCAAAACTTCTGCAAAAATTTTCTTTGAAAAAAGATTGGGCGGACAAACTACTTTGTCTTTTGGAAAAAGACAAAAATGAAACCGCCCAATCTTTTACCGCTTTTGTTCAAGAAACAAATGAAAGAATTTCTACAATCAAAATTAAACTGCAAAGACTGCTGGACGGTTATTTAGAACAAGATATTGAACGGGAAACTTATCGCAATGAAAAAGCAAAATTGATGAGCGAAAAGAAAACTCTGGAAGAAAAAACAACCAATCTTGAACAAAGGCGGACTGGCTGGGTCGAACCTATGGAGAAATGGATAAAAGAGGCAAGAAACTTGCCTCAAATCGCACGGGAGAACAACCTTTTTGCGAAAAAGGTTGCTGCCAAAGAAATCTTTGGCTCGAACTTCATCCTGTCCGCGCGCGAAGCGCGCGCAATACCGCAAAAACAATGGCGATTTTTGCAAATCGCCGAACAAAAAACCGCAACAATTTCGGAAAGTTTGATTCTGGTGGGCGTATCAAGATTCGAACTTGAGACCTCGTCATTATCAGTGACGCGCTCTAACCAACTGAGCTATACGCCCTTAATATAAAATAATCGGGGTGGACCGGACAGGACTTGAACCCGCTACCTCCTCGGTGCAAACGAGGCGCTCTACCAGGTGAGCTACCGGCCCATAAATTTCAAATTGTAAAAACTTAAGAATAACTCAAATATCACGCATCAATCCGCCTTTAACAAAAAAAGAAATCATCAACTCTTCAATTATAAAAAGCGACTAAAATTCATTATACAATAAAAAATAAACTTGTCTATCTTCAAAACCCGTAAGTGACTTTATTTTAGCCCTTTTGCAGAAAAAACGGCTGTTGTGAATTACCCTGTGAGTCCGAGGCGGACATCACAGGGCATCGATGCCTAACCTAGAGCTCAAAGAGTTTTAGTTGTTTAATGTCCTCACTCCTGCCCTGTTTGTTTTAAAAATTCCGAATTTATCACAACTTGCACTCAACTGTGTGGATTATTTTTCAAATATTTTTGAATGCTACCGGCCGCAATCGCCCCTTCTGAAACCGCGGTCACGATTTGTTTGAATTTATTCGATCCGGTCGTCACGTCTCCGGCCGCCCAAATTCCGCGAATCGAGGTTCTGCCATCCGCTTCGATCCGGATATATCCTTCCTCATCGGTTTCGACTCCCAAATCTTCGACTAATTTGAGACGCGGATCAAAGCCGATTTCCACAAACACTCCGTGAAGCGCAAGTTCTTCCGCACCATAGTATGGATTATCCAGAATCACCTTTTCCACTTTTTTTCCACCTTTAATTTCTTTGACATTCGTTCCGACAATCACCTCTATTTTCGGATTTTTTTCCAAAAGATCAAACCAAAATTCCTCCGCGCGGATTTTCTCGCCTCGATAAATAATATAGACCTTTTTCGCTATATCTGAAAGAAAGGCCGCCGCTCCAGCCGCGCTGTCGTTACCGCCCACTACCGCTACAATCTTATTTTTATAAAAAAATCCGTCGCAGGTCGCGCAATAAGAAACTCCTTTCCCGAAAAATTCTTGTTCTCCCGGAATCCCAAGTTTTCGCTGTTTAGTTCCCGTGGCTAAAAGGATAATTCGCGCTTGGATTTTTTTTCCGTTATTCAAATATAAAAAAAATTTGTCATCACTTTTCTCGATCTGATCAACTAGCGCGGAAATTATCTCCGCGCCAAAACTTTTCGCGTGTTCGACCGATTTTTGGGCAAATTCCCAACCGCTGATTTTTTCCGTGCCCAGCCAATTGCCAATTTCGTGTGTCTTGGCCGCTAACCCGCCCGGTTCTCCGATAACCAGATTTTTGATTCCATATCTTGAAGCATAGACCGATGCCGACAATCCGGCCGGTCCCGCTCCGATAATCGCCAGATCATACATAAATTCATGTAAAACACAACAAACGAATTGCCAGGATTTAATATTTTCTGCTCTGATTTCGGATTATTCGCACTTTGTATTTTATTGATTATAAGTTATTTTAAAATCTTCCTCTCGCTTTCATCGCTTCCGCCACTCTTTTGACCGCCAAGGCATAGGCGCCCATCCGGATCGTCGTTCCATAACGCTCTTTTTCTTTCCAAACCTCTTTGAAAGACCGCACCATGATTTTTTTGAGTTTCTCCAGCACATCTTTTTCTTCCCAATAATATCCGGAGGCATTTTGCACTTGTTCAAAATAACTCACCACCACGCCGCCGGCATTGGCCAAAATATCGGGAACCACGATAATATTCTTTTTTTTCAGGACTTCATCCGCTTCAGGAGTGATCGGTCCATTGGCTAGTTCCACGATAAGTTTCGTCCGGATCAGATCGACATTTTTCATAGTGATGGAATTTTCCATAGCGGCCGGAATCAAGATATCCACTTCATGTTCCAGACAATGTTTGCCGCCGGAATTGTCTCCTCTGGGATAATTTTTCAAGCTACCTTTTTGCCTTTTGTGATTTTCAACTTCTTTTATATTCAGTCCCATATAATTGCAAGTCGTCCCTTGTGAATCGCTCAAAACCGCGATCCGATAGCCCCTCTCTTCCAGTAATTTGGCCATACAACTTCCCGCATTTCCGAAACCTTGAATAGCCACCGTGCAGTTTTTTTCCAGACCGATTTTTTTCACCGCTTCTTCCAGCACATAGACCGCTCCCATTGCCGTTGAATACGACCGCGCTGCTGATCCTCCGATACTCAAAGGTTTCCCGGTTATCACTCCCGGCTGATGGCTGCCGGCAATTTTTTCGTATTCATCCATCATCCACCCCATAATTCGCGGATCGGTATAAATATCCGGCGCCGGAATGTCCTGGTTTGGCCCGATCAATTTATGAATTCCTTGGATATATCCCCGGGAAAGCTGTTCCAATTCCCGATCGGAAAGATCTTTCGGATCAACAATCACACCCCCTTTTCCTCCGCCCAGCGGAATATTCACCGTCGCCGTCTTCCAAGTCATCCACGCCGAAAGCGCTTTCACTTCCGATTCATTAACGTCCGGATGAAAACGAATACCACCCTTAAAAGGTCCGCGCGCATCATTGAACTGCGATCGATAACCCGTGAACACTTTCACGCTTCCATCATCCATTTTAACCGGAATAGAGACCTCCAAAAATTTCTGCGGACTTTGGAGTTGCGCATAGATATTTTCCGGGAGCCGCACCAGTTCTTGCGTTTTTCGAAGCTGTTCCAGAACGTTATGGAAAACATTATTTTTATCGTTCATAAAATTATGCGATGTTTAAAATATAAAATCTATCCAGTTATTTCATCTTGAAAAGCGTTTTGAGATACGCTTCGTCTATTTTTTTCTTTCCTTGGAAGTTACACGCAAAATCGTTCTTGAGAAGTTCGATTCCTAGCATTGAAACCGCTTCCCGGATCGCGATGATCTGGTTGACGACATCAATGCATTCTTTTTTTTCTTCCACCATTCGTCGGATTCCCCGCAGCTGGCCTTCAATGCGCGCAATCCGATCAATAACTTTTTCTTCGGAATTTTTCTTATTTCTCACATTTTTTTTCATAACTGGAAAAGTTCATTTATTGAAATTTAAACAATATACCCTACTAGAGTATACTATCAAATTTAAAAAATCCGTCAAATATTCCAAATTCGCCGGATGAAACTCATAAACTGCATAAAAAATTGTCTATTTTTTATTTGAAGAGATATAAAATAAAAATGAGTGCGGCTATAATTATTCGATACCAGAAAAATATCCGGTAACTTGCTTTTTCCACGAATTTCAGAAGATATTTGATGGCTAGATATCCGCTTAGAGCTGAAGAAATGATTCCTGTCAGGATAATCGGATTGAAGTTTTTCAAAAGATACGGAAATTTTAGAACGGTTGCTCCGAAAATAATCGGCGTGGAAAGAATAAAAGAAAATTTAGCCGCGCTCATTCGATCCAAACCGCGCCAAAGCCCGACGGTAATAGTCGCTCCTGAACGGGAAACACCGGGTATGATTGCCACCGCTTGGCAAATTCCTATCAGTAAAGAATCCGTTAAAGTAATTTTTTGGATTGTTTTATCGGGCTTGAGATATTTGTCGGCTAGATATAGAAAAAATCCCGCGATAGAGAGAGTCAGCGCGATCAACCATTCACTTCTGAAAACCGTTTCGGCTCTGACTTCTAGAAAATATCCAGCTAAAACTCCGGGGATAGTGGCAATCAATAAAAACCAAAGCGTGTTATTGCTGTATGTATCGCTCTTGTGTGAGCTTCGACTGCTCGAAAATTCTTGCAATTTATTTTGAAATGCCGATTTGAGAATAATCAACCAATCTTTCCAAAGATAAGAAACCACCGCCAAGAGCGTCCCGAAATGAAGCGCCACATCAAAAGAAAGTCCCGGATCGTCCCAATGAAAAAAATTAGGAATCAATATTAGATGAGCGGTGGAAGATATTGGTAAAAATTCTCCCAAGCCTTGGGTTATTCCCAATACTGCCGATTGGAATATTTCTTGAACCATGAAATAAAATAAAAGCCAATGCCTCGCCGGCTTTCAAATCTTATAATTTTAATAATCCTTCAATTTTTTGATCTCCCGATGAACCCTGATTTTTTCCAAGGCCTTGGCTTCAATTTGGCGAATGCGTTCGCGCGTCACTCCAAATTCCTGTCCCACTTCTTCCAAGGTATGCGTTATCCCGTCTTCGAGTCCAAACCGGATTTTCAAGATTTTTTGTTCTCGCGGAGACAATTCCTTAATTACGCTGTTAATATGGCTTTTGAGAAGTTTTCGCGAAGCTGATTGATGAGGCATGATCGTTTCAGTATCTTCAATAAAATCTCCCAGCACGCTGTCATCATCACTATCTCCCACTGAGGTCTCTAAAGAAACCGTCTCTTGGGATATTTTTTGGATGTGCCGGATTTTATCTACATCTAAGTTCATTTCCGCCGCAATTTCCTCCGACAGCGGTTCACGGCCGAGCTCCTGCACCAAGCGCCGGGTAATTTGGGTATATTTATTGATCGTTTCAACCATATGCACCGGGATGCGGATTGTCCGTGATTGGTCAGCGAGAGCCCTAGTAATCGCTTGGCGGATCCACCAAGTGGCATAAGTAGAAAATTTAAATCCCTTCCGATAGTCAAATTTTTCCACCGCTCGAAAAAGTCCAATATTTCCTTCCTGAATAAGATCGAGCAACGAAAGATTATGAGATCGACCGACATATTTTTTGGCAATACTCACCACCAAGCGTAAATTGGCTTCAATCAATTTTTGCTTGGAAATTAAGTCTCCTTTTTCGATAGATTTCGCCAGTTTTATTTCTTCCTCAGCGTTGATAAGTTGCACTTTTCCGATTTCCCGAAGATAAATCTGAACCAAATCAGACGACTCGTCCGTTACACTGATACTGTCGGATTTTTTCTTGCTCTTTTCATATTCATTCGCCTCTTTCTCCATATCAATCTGGATCATTCCCTCATCGGAACTTACAATTTTCACACCGATCATTTCCAATTTTTCATATAAATTCTCCAGATCTTCGATATCCTTTTCCACTTCCGGCAAAATATGAATGATTTCATCTTCCGTCACAAAGCCCCTTTGTTTTCCCCGCGCGATGAGTTCATTGACCAAAGATTCCTTGCTTACCACTTCGGCCGCCGCAATTTCCTTGTTTTCATCGGACATTTCTTTTTTCTTCGCCACAATTTTTGGCTTTTTGTCTTTTTTATATTTCGCTTTTCTTTTCCTTTTTTTGAACATTGCCCGCTTTTTATTCTTCTTCATATTCTGGGAAAATCTTTTTTTGATTCGCTTCAATTTCTTCTTCCATTTTTTTTTCTTCCTAACTTGGAATCTTTTCTTCTTTTTCAACTTATTTTTCATAAAATACTTTTTTTAATACGCCACCAAAACGGCGACACTGGTTATTATTATAAATACAAATTATTATTTCAGTTCTTTCGAAATTTTCTGAAATTCATTAACTAAAATTTTCATTCCTTCCTTATCGCCGGATCGTTCCGCTTTTTTGATATCCTCGAGGATAGTTGCGATGATTTTCTTCTTTTGTTCTTTTTCCAATTCCTTCACGTATTTTTCCAGCATTTCCAAGGGATTATCCATCAATATTTCCTTGGTTCCGCTCTTTTCCCTGAATTTATAGCGCGTGTTAAAATAGATTTTCTGCAAATAATCAACTGTCTCTTTGTTATCTTCGAGTATCGTCACTAAATTTTCAAAAGCATAGTCCGTTTTTTCGCCTTTGGATAAAATCAGCTGCAATGTGATATCATCTCGGAAAAAATCATTTTCTCGATATTTCTCTTCCGCCATCCGCCAGGCCTCGGGATAAGCGAGTATTATTCCCGCAATATTTTCCTTGAGCATTTCCGCCCGATTTTTCAACCTGTCATCATCCTGCTGCAAGGTTTGCGAATCGTTCCGATCATTTCCCTCCTTAATTCCGTTTTTCTTGGCCATATCCACCAGCGTCTGCTCAGGAATATCCAATTCCTCGGAAATTTTCTTGATCCAGTGAGTTTTTTCGATTTCATTTTTGAAATTTGCAATAATGTCCAGCAATTCTCTGACAATTGATTTCTTTCCTTGCGCGCTTTTCCGGTCATATTTATCGATAATCGTTGGAAAAAAATATTCCATCGCCGGCAAGGCCTTTTCCACCGCGCTCAAGAAAGCTTCTTTGTTCTTTTCCAGCAGTTCCGCCGCATCTTTCCCTTCCGGAAGAATCGTCACAAAAACATCCAGATCTTTCTGAAAAGCCAGTTCAGCGCTCCGTAGCGTCGCCTGCCGACCGGCTCCATCCATGTCAAACAACAATTTCACGTTATTTGAATATCTTTTGAGAATATCCAATTGATCGGAAGTGAGCGCCGTGCCGGAAACCGCCACCGTATTCTTCATTCCGGCCTGGTGCGATGCGATTACATCGGTATTGCCTTCGACCAATAAAGTGAAATTCCTGTTTTTTATTTCCATCTTAGCTTTTTCAATTCCATAGAGCACCTTGCTTTTGTGGTATACCGGGGTTTCCGGAGTGTTCACATATTTGGCCTGTGACTCATCGCCTCCAGGCGCCACGCGCGCGGAAAATCCGATTGCTTTGCCCATTAGATCAAAAATGGGAAAAGTTATCCTGTCCCGGAAGCGATCATAATATTCGGAATGCGCGTCGGCATTAACGCTTTCTTCGCTTTTTTTCACCAAAAGTCCCGACCTTTCAATGTCTTTAATGTCATAGCCGCGCTTCACTAAAAATTTCAGCAGATTCTTCCAGCCGACTGGAGCATATCCCAGACGGAAGGCCTTGATTGAATCATGGGAAATTCCTCTTTTCCCCAGATACTCCATAATTTTCTGTTTTCCCGCTCCGTCCCATAATTGCTTTTCATAGAATTTCACCGCCAGTTCCAGAATTTCCAAAATTTTCGATTTATCGAAAGATACCGCCGAGACATTTTTCCCGTCATAGGTCGGCAGTTGTACTCCCGCCCGTTCCGCCAAAACCCGGATGGCTTCGGGAAATTCCAAGCCCTCCATTTCCATCAGGAAACTGAAAACATCCCCGCCTTTGCCGCACCCGAAGCAATGCCAGATCTGTTTTTCGTCGCTCACCATGAAAGAAGGGGATTTTTCGCGATGAAAAGGACAAGGCGCTTTCCAATTAGCACCTCCTTTTTGAAGTCGAATATATTCTCCAATAAAATCGACGATATTTATTCTTGATTTGATCTCTTCAACAACTGGATTCATCTAGTTTTTTGAGTATTCAATCATAATACATTCCGGCAAAGAAAATATTTCAATAGATCTTCTGTTTATACCTTGAATAAATTTTATCCGTTTCGACGGATTTGACCGCAGCAGGATATTTTTTACTTTAAAAATGAAATTCCGATCTAATGCGGAAAGAGAAATTCACCCAGCAGGAAAAATAGAGCCAAAAGACCGACAAAAGATGCCAAGAAAATAAGCACTGACCGTTCCTTATATTTGACGATGCTGACAATTCCGAGAAAAAAAGCGGCTAAACCCGAAACTATGGCCAAAAGCCCCTCGGCTATCAGAAAAAATCGCACTGCCGATTTCATCATAAATTCCTCCCCTTCTTGCCGCTGGCTCAAGCCGACCATAACTAGCGAGAACACGAACAACGTCAGAAAAACCGCCGCCGATCTCAATGACCATTTCCCCAAGACGGTTTTCGGAAAAAAAGCTAGTTTCATGAAATTTTTTCTGATCAATAATTTTTTAACCGATAATCAGATTCCCTGAAAAAATTATTTTTTATTATATCTGACTCGCCCAAAAGAATTTTCCATCGCGGAACCATTTCAGAATGGCAACTTTCAATACTTTCGGCATAAAATTATTTTTGGCCAATTGCTTCTTATTCAGAAGGAAAAATTCCAGATGATCTTCTCGGCTTTCCGTTCTTATTCTATCAGTTTCCGCCCTGAAAACCAGATTGATCTCATGATATTCTTTTTTGTCTTCACGAAACAAATGCTCCGAACCGCCAATAAGAGAACATTTAGTAATCCTTAGCCCGAGCTCTTCGCCGATTTCCCGCTTCAAGGCGTTTTCTCCGCTTTCCCCGAATTCCACATGTCCGCCCGGCAGAAAAAAATATTTCTCACCTTTCTTCCGGCAAATCATAATCTTCCCGCTTGTCTCAATAATCGCTCTGACTAATAAGTCAATTTTGCTTTTTTTCATATTCACAACCATAAAATTATTTTTGGTATTTTTGAAAATTTTATCCGCTCCTCATTATTTGATCAATAAGTTAAAAAAAGTTAATAGTAAAATATTGTTGGTGAAAGCATTGCTTTTTGGCTATTCATAAGTAAAAACAGAAATATTATTTGAGACCACTGAAATAAATCGAAGTAAAATTATACCAAAGACCGTTATAGAAGCAACTGATGGGCTTAGATTAGCATTAAAAGCTATACAATGAAAATTTTTTCTAAAAAAATACCAACAATTATTTGCTATTAACTCTTAAAAAATCTTTGTTTCCGAAAGTAGATAACCCTCATCATTTAATTTTTTAAAAAAATAATTTATTCCATGCAACATCCGCCTGGTAACATTCCAACATTCTCAAGAATGTTGGAATGTTTTGATAAAATTATGGAATATCCGGCCATAGGGCAAGAGTTCGTGCGCGACCGTCCTTCCTGAATAATTCTTCTTCACCAGTCCCGCCTGAACAAGTCGCCGGGTATGTTCGGAAACGGTTTTGAAATTGCAATCAAGTTTTTCAGCGATGCGCTCGACAGTGATCCCCTTCTCTACGGCGATCAAAAACAATATTTCAATCCTCCGGTGATTAGCAACGCCTTTCAAATGGCGCTCCATTTGTTTGGGCGATTTGAGATTATCTGTCTTTTCCATCGGTCTTTTTTTCTTATATACCAACATACCGCTTTGTTCTAAAATAATAATAGATTTCCACAATTCCATACTACCACAACATTCTCACATTCTCAAGAATGTTGGAATGTTAATTGGAAGATGAATAGGAAGTTGGAATTTTTTGAAGGTTGGGATTTGGAAAAATTTTATCCTAAAATTGTATTCACTCAAAGACGGCCTTTTGGCTTACTATTCTTCCAAAAATTTATGACTTTTTTCAATCGTCTTATATTTTTTTTCAGAAAATATAACCAGCAGACTAGCATATTTTAGATGAAGCTAGAACAAAAGAGTCGTATGGAGAAAATTGGATTTTCTCGCGAATTTTTCCCACTGCCAATTCTCTACAATTCCTATATTATCAAACAAAATAAAATGAACTACCCCGCAGCAGAGCTACGAGGTATCCAGTGGAAGCTTATTTGAATGAAAAACCTAGGTTTCTCAAGCTCCTCCTTCTGGAAACCCCGAAGCAGAGCTTCGAGGAATACTGCGATTAAATCAAAATAAAATAGGAAATCATGTTTCTTGCTAAAAATAAAATTTTAGCCGACATTTTCCAAGTTTCTTTGACAGTTTCCGCCTCGCAAAGCCAAGCAGAAATTTCAATTTTTTTGGCAGAGGAAGTTTAGAGAGAATCAACAAATTCTTCCTGCAAACGGATATTGTGATCCGTCTCCCCGATCCGGCGCAAGGTGCCGTGGCCAAATGTTTTCTCGATCAATCTTCCAACCGGCAAAATATTTCCGGTCATCATTCCTTTGGCAAAAACTTCAAATATTTCTTCTCTATTTTGGAATTTTTTGGGGTTCCTTTCAAAAAGTTTATCTATCAATTTATTTAAGATCCTCCTCTCTTGTTGATAGGTAAAGCTTATGATAAAAATCTTTTTTGGTTTTTCTTGAGCGCCGAAAAGACGATCCGACGATCCATTCCTTGTCTTTTTTCCCTCAACTTCCGCATAGAAAGTATCGCTGTCAAAAAGCGGCTTGTCGGAGTCAGCGGTAGCTCGCGGATATCTCGTCATAACGTCTTCTGTCTGGCTCAACTCTTCGGTGAACAGCGGGTCATTGAAAATTTTTGTAGCAAATATTTTCGTCATTTCCTCCGTAACCGCTTCATTGAGATTTACAAAATACGTTTTTTTACCATCTCGCATATGGACAGTGAGGCCGACGCGATATTCATCCAGTTCAGGACTTTCGCCGGTTGTAATTTGCAAAGCGTTATAGGATTTGAAATGAAGCATTTCGTGAAAAATTTTTTTCATAAAAACAATTTTTGCTGGTTGTTCTCGTATCGCAATACCTTGTACCGTAGAATCGAAAAAGGCATCACTTTTTTCCTTTGGCCATATCTCTTCAGTAATGATGTGCATATTTTCCGGCGGGATGTCAAAATTTTTCAGGCCATATCTTTTTCTTATCTCGTTCGTCACTTGGTTCGCAAGAGCAATGATTTGCACCTCTTCCGGCGTCTTTTCTCTTTCTTTACCTTTCAATTCTTCAAAAATTTGATCGTCAAATATTTCTCCTTTATCTCGGAGGATTTCTTCTTTTTCGGTTTCGGGTATGTTTCCGACCACCCGCTCAAATGATGAAATTTTTTCCATAATTTTTCCAAAAATTTTACGCTTCCTAGAAGCGCCTTTTCGGGATTTTTCTTGATTTTATGCTCCCAAATTCTAAAAATTTTCCAGTTAATTTTTTTCACTAACTCTCTTTAATTTCCATTTTACCAAACAAAACTGATTTAATCAAAAAAAATCCATCCCTCAATGTGTCAGCACGAATTAATAGGCCACATTTCGCTTTTTGCCAGTTTAAAAGGACTGCGGAAGCGCCTCCGTTTCAACAACCTCGTTTCCTGGTCGGCCGGAATATTTTATTACGAAAAAAGCCGCCAGCAAAGATGCCGCGCCGACCAGAAAAGGAAAGAAAGGTTTTATTCCAAAAAGAAATCCGGCCAAAAGCGGCCCGCCGATCATGGCAAGAGACAGCACCGACGCCAGAATGCCCAGCACTTCTCCTCTTCTTTTTTCTCCCGCGATGCCGACCGAACGGCTCGACATCACTACGCGCAGGATGGGTTGCGCCAAAGCCCCCATCAGCAGTCCGACTAAGAATAATGTCTTGAAAGGCGCCGCCGCAACAAAAAATCCGACCGCATAAAACAAAAATATCCAGATTTCTAAAAATGACTCTTTGAATTTTTTG
>Ga0315273_10004347_pt1 | contig 17348 bp, 9 predicted proteins | sample YL17G02_0_MG_FD_205753 | JGI IMG/M metagenome (GOLD analysis project Ga0315273, IMG submission 205753) | Sediment microbial communities from Yellowstone Lake, YNP, Wyoming, USA - YL17G02_0 | ecosystem: Environmental > Aquatic > Freshwater > Lake > Sediment | place: USA: Wyoming | collected...
CACAGCCGCCGAGCGGATGATAGCAGATGTCGTCTTTGACTTGGTTACGCAACAAGGTGAGGACTGAGGTTGTCCAGCCACCATTGGCGTGATTGAGACGCTCTAGTACCTGCAAAAGGGCTTGGTTTACGACTTGCTGGCCCTTATCATCCTTGGGCCAGTCGATGCTTACCTTATCTGTGGCGGCATCGTACTTAAAGGTACCACGAGTCGGTGTGATACCGATGGAGAAGTACAACAAACCATGGATGTCCAGCCCGACAGGTAGATGCGGATGCTCGATAAACAGCGGCGTCAGCTCTGAATCCAGGGCATTGATGCCAATGGAGGGCGGCCCACCTTGCACCGTTCCGGTTGACTCCTTAAGGCCAATTCGCAAGGCATAGGCATTGCCATTATTGCCCCAGCCTTTACCGACTTCATCATTGAGCAGCGGCAAGTCACCTTTCGCTTTAGATTTAACGAGAAGGCTACTGGTGCTGACGGAGCCCATGGCGAGAAAGAGTTTGCTGCAATTAAGGGTCTTTTTGGCCGTGACATTGCCGTCGATATCAAGCTGGTCGATTGCGAGTTCAAAATGCCCCTCGCCGTTGCGCGAGAGCGACTGGACCTGATGGAGAGTCAATACTTCTAGCAGGCCGGAGTCCTCGGCCTCACGCAAATAGGTACGGTCTAGCCCGCCCTTAGCCCCACTATTCACCCCGTAAATAGCCTCACCGGCCGTGATCGAAGGAGCAACCTTTCCGGAAATCTCATCGCGCACAATATCCCAATTAGTCGACGTCGCAATATCCTCTGACCTAAGACCAGCCTTTTTATTGTGCTCGGCAGCGAGGCGGACGTGCCGATAGCACTCGGCTTGCTCGACATCACTCGGTAACTTGGACCTACCCAGGCGCCGACCCACTTCGTCGTAGTGTGGCTGCAATTCCTTAAATGAAACCTCCTTAGGAAAAACCAGATTAAAAATAGCTTCATCGGGCTTAACCATAACGCCGCCCCACGCAATAGAACCACCACCGTAGGCCGCACCATTGAGGACGGTCTTGCCCGCTAGTTTACGCCCCTGAAGTACCCCCGTGGTTTTGCGTATCGGCAGTGGTGGTCCCATCGGCACGACCGTCACATTGCTGCACCAAGTTGAGCGGCCGTCTGGGTAGAGATTCTTCGAGAACCTAGTTTCACCGGCCATGAGTTCATGATCCCAGCGGCGACCCTGCTCGATCATGGTGACGCGAATGCCCTGCTTGGTTAAACGTAGCGCAGTGATAGCACCGCCAAACCCACTGCCAAGTATAACTACGCTGCGAAACTCTGGCGGGTGCGTGACGATGCGGCGCCCAGCGGCCAACGCCTCGCCCGAAGCACCGAGCTGACCAACCAAGGTGCTGACGCCGACCATGCTACCGGCCTGCAAAAACTTACGACGTGAAACATCTGGTTTAGCAGGAGCATCATTTGACATGGGCGGAGTCCTTTTAAAGTGAAGGTCTTTTGCTTGCCAGTCGCCCAGAGAAAGGCGAATCGCGCGCATTATATTAATATTTTGCATACAAAGTAAAATGATTAAGAATTAAACACATACTTTCAAATATTTACCCCATCACCCGGGCCAAGCTCGCGTCACTGAGGCCTGCATCAGCGCCTCGATTTACGGCTCCTTGTACCTCAAACTCAATCAATTGCCCCCGACTCGAGTAAGGCTCTGGTAATTGGGGTTGAGTGTTGCAGACTGCGCATCGTCACCATGCACCGAGACGGTGCTGCGATTAGTCGGAAAGTAAACCACCAAGGGCTCTTTACCAGACCCTTTGGCAAAGCTTAGATCCCGAGTCTCGCCAGCCGCAAGGGTTACAGGGTCAGGTAAATTAGTAAACGACTCGCCATTTTGTTCTGTGGTTATGGTTAGCCAGTTCTGTGTGCCAGCGTCAGGGCCTAAATAATCATCACCATCTGGGGAAGAACCTCCCGCCTGGGCCACGACCTTGAGACGGATATCACCCTTCGCAGTCAACGCTAACTTAGCGATATCGACCGACATCACCATAAGGGTGGAATGATCGTAGTAGGTCAGAGGTTGTTGGTCCAAAATAGCCGCAGTATAGGACACCGTTGCACCGGCCTTGGCCGGTACCGTGCCGGCGTCACGGCGGAGTTGGCCCAGCTTGGCCGCATCGGTCAACGTGCTCGAAAACCGATTGACCAAAGCCGCATCGCCGGTGAGGACGTCGTCACTGCTACCGACCAGTTCTTGCTCGGCGATGCCGTCACCATTCTTGTCGAAAAGAACGCTCACCTCACAGAGGTTCCACGTCGTCATCGGGCTATAGACCTTAACCGCAATCTCTAAAATCGTCTTTGTTTGCCCGTCGATCATACGCGGTGTAAGTCGCCATCCTGATGATTCCAAATCACAGATGCCATTGCGTGCTGAGTTGGCGAGAGCACCATTCTTACGGCCATCTTTACCGAGCAAGTTGAAGATCAATGCATCTCCAGCAGCACGACCCGAGTTGGTTAACGTCAGCGAAGCAACCGCGAAGGCAGCATCTGCCTCGGAGGTCGCCGCAATGAGCAGGGGGCCTGGTACAATTCGGGTCGTGCGATTGAGCACAGCCAAGACCGGGACACGCAGCTCGCCTTTATCGTTCTTGAATTCAATATAGCCATCTAGTTCGCGCGACTTGTCGATGCCCTTACCATCGATGTGGACGAGGAGTTCTAGCTCCAGAGAGCTATGGCCTTTGATGGTGATCTGCTTGGTTGGCATCTTTAGCTCGATGCGCAATGCCTGCCCCTTGTCCGTCGGCTTGCCTAGATCCACCGGCATCGCCACCGTGTACGTAAGGTCTGCGTCCTCGAGGTTCACGAGGGTAAGCTTCGCGCTTACGGTCTTCGCCTCTTCGATCAGTATCTCACCTAGCGAGAGGCTAGCTGGAAGTGCTATGACTGGAGCCGTGACTGCTGCAGCGACCCTAATCCGACCAGCGCCCATGTAGGCTATAGGATAACGCTGCCCGGTCGACTTATCGACAAGCGGCAACGCCGTACCCATCACCATCGACTTCAGTACCGCAACCGGCTGCTTTGGGTACCGTTCCTTTAGTAAAGCCATAACACCCGCCATATGAGGCGCAGCCATCGACGTGCCGCTAAGGCGCACGCCGGCGCTACCACCACCCATTTTGGCCGACATGATATTCGCACCAGGTGCCGAAATATCTGGCTTGAGTGCACCGTCCATTGAGCGTGGACCACGCGATGAAAAGCTAGCTAGGGAGTCGATAAGTTCGGGCTTGTTGATTTTCTCATCGGTCTTAAAGCGGACGATGACATCACCCTTTTTCATCTCCTCCTTAAGGATACTGCCGGTCGCCTGGGCAATCATAATAGCAGGAATCTCAACCTTGTCATTGCCACCCATGACCAAGGGCTGACCGGCGGCATTGTTGCCGACGACGACCCCAATAGCACCAGCCGCAAAGGCGCGGGTGAGCTTTTCGTTAAACGAGACCTGCCCACGGTCAATGAACGCTACGTGTCCCCGCACAGCCTGAACTTGCTCCGGCGTCAAATCTACCGCAGCAGTACCTAAATAAACCAGTTTATCACTGACATTTCCCGCATCCTTTATGGGCTTTGCGGCCGTGGACTCGATAGCTTCGGTAAGAATCACTCCCTGAGTCGGAGTGTCGAAGGCCACCGCGCGAAACTGCCAGTTATGCGCCATGAAGTCCACAGAGGCCGCGACGGATAGAGCCTCCGGTGAGGTCGAAGGCGCCCCGACGATATAGCTGTGGTTGCCTGAATTGCCGGCTGAGGCAACAACTACGGTACCACCGCGCGTTAGGTTGGCGATGGCCTCGGAATACTGCACGTGCGGCGACCCAAAGCCAGACCCGAGCGAGAGATTAACGACGTCAAGACTGTCCGTCGCCGTCAAGTCGCCGCCAGGATTTGCTGCGTATTCCAACGCCGCGATCACCGCCGTATCACTGGTGGATCCTGATTTACCAAAGACCTTAATAGCCACCAGAGTCGCGCCAGGAGCAACGCCAGTATAGGTCGTAACACCATCGCCGATACCGGCTATGGTCCCAGCCACATGCGTGCCATGCCCGCTCTCATCGATCGGATTCGCATCACCATGCGGGATATGCCTACTAAAATCATCCGCACCGCTATCATACTCAGTCCCGACCAGATCAATACCACCTACGACCTTCGCTGAAGGAAAGGCTGCAGATGCATGCGTCACATCAGTACCGTCATACGCTGCCTTGGTGCCTAAGCCGCCAAACATGCTGTGCGTGTAATCGATGCCAGTATCGATGACCCCGACGCGGACGCCTTTGCCGCGCAGCTGCTGTTCACTATGTACAGCGTGCGCACCGATAAATGACACAGAATTATGACTTGCAAGATCATCGTCTACTGGAGATTCCGCAGAATCCATCACCTCCATGCGTTCAAAGCCTACGTCACCTTCGATGGTAGAGACGTTGGTCATGGCACGAAAATGCTCCTCTAGAGCCTTCGGTGCGACGACCGCAAAACCATTTAAAACCAACCGATATTGATAGAGGACATGAATCTCAGGCGACAGCCGCCGAAATTCCTCAAGGGCCCTTTCTTGCTCAGTAGCTAGTGCAGCGCGAGAAGCGCTGCTAATAACAGCGCGACCATCAACCACCGTTGCCGATGCCAAAAGCGCCGGGGATTGAAGCTTTACGATGGCAAGGAAATGATCAAAGGACGGACGGTTACTGATCACCTTTAGGCCGCTGCTAGCAGCCGTAGGCCGGTGGCAGGAAGTTAGAGCCACTAGGGCAGCTAAAGCAGTTGGCAACCTGGCGGCGCAAAATACAGCGGAAACCTTTTTTAAGGTAAACAAGATAAAGTGCCCCCTGGAGGTGATAAAACGGAGTAGAGCAGAACTCTGCCGCACCTTATAGCATAAAGAACGTTACTGACCCAATGGCCAACTTAAAACCACAATGAATTTCCATTGGTTGCATCGACCCTAAGGGCCCGTCAGGAAATCGCTTGCACAGTTGGGTGTCAGATGATGGTTGGCTGTGATCGATTTCAAAGCGAAAAACCGGAGGAATACCTCGGGTATTTCGCGGATTTTTCGCTTTGAAATCGGCCGCAGACGGCCGTCAGCTGGCGCCCAAATGTGCAAGTTATTTCCTGACGGGCCCTAAGGTCGCTCGCCACGCCACACTGCCGGAGTGACATGATTGCATGCGCTGACCACCCCGCCCAATCTCTAGACCAATCGAGTGACCATCCCCCGTAGAAACTACCCAAATCCTACGCAGTCAAGCACAACACCCACCCAGGTAATAGTCCGTTTTTATTTACATATTTTCATGATAACATTGCCCTATTTAGTGCATTGACCTACCCATTGGTTATGCTAGAAGGCGCTATCAGTTATTAACGGAGCACATTTATGAACATCGCGGCTTTAAGACAATACGCTACTATCCTAGCTACTCTAGCTTTGAGTGCCCTTCCAGCTGGTTGCTCCCAGCAATCTCAAGATAGTGGACTGAGAGCCACAGATAATAAACTTATTAATTTTAGCGATATCGCCGCTGGAACCTGGGCAAAAATGCTGGTGCTTTCCTCCAACTCGAGCGCATTAGGCATAAGCAGCAAGAACCGCATCGCGCGCTATGTGCTACTCGAACTAACGAAGTCAGATCATCAACTCCAGGCCCAAGAAAAAACCTGCGACATCGCAACTGTTTCCTCTGGAGGATCGTCTCTGACCATCCCCCAGGCCTTTAAAAGCTCGGTAGTTGGCAACTCCTATACTTATGCCTTCACCCAAAAAGACAACGCGACAACACTAACTATGACCGATGCTGTTGAGGTCCTAGGTGCCAATATCGACGACAAATTACACAGCCCTCTGCCTACTTCGGCAGACGACCGGCAGGTTATCGACCAAGACGGCGATGGCAACCCTGGTGTCACCGTCGATGTTGCGGCAAAGGCGCTGTTTCCGATCAAAGGCAGGGTATATCTGGTCCAAAGGACCATCTGGAGCGAGCAGGCACGCATCTTCGATGCGACCAAAATAACGGGCCTGGCGACGTGGATACCAGAGCAAAAGATCTTGGGCTCAAGCAACGCCCTGCTGACGACAGTGGTCCCATCGGTCACAGCCATACCCAGCGAAAGTATTTTTGTGATGGTAAAGCTTCCCGATGGCAGCAGCTGCGACAGCCTGCTAAATCAACGTAATCAACTGTTCCCTCTGCTCAAAATATAGAGGCTACCCGCCTCAACCTCAGCCGATCTTAATGGGGGGCCAGCACCCCCAAAAATCAACGCTGGGCGAGGACCTAGATCTCAGATCTCAATAGAGAGCTGCCCGCTCCGCAGTGATACTCGGGCTTTCCAGGTACTCATCATAGGTCATCGCTTTATCAAGCAACCCTTTAGGCGTCACTTCGATGATGCGAGTAGCCACGGTGTTGACAAACTCGCGATCCTGCGAGGTAAAGAGCAACGTACCTTTGTAAGCGATTAAACCATCATTTAGTGCGGTGATCGATTCCAGATCCAAGTGGTTGGTCGGCTCATCGAGGATCAGCACGTTGGCGCGCTGCATCATCATCCGTGCCAGCATGCAACGGACCTTTTCGCCGCCTGAAAGCACCTGGGCACTCTTACTCGCCTCTTCGCCGCTAAATAGCATACGCCCGAGAAAACCACGCACGTACTCTTCATCGCGTTCGGCGTCGTTCTTCGCCCATTGCCGCAGCCAATTGATCAGCGTAAGATTTTCTTTGAAAAATATGTAGTTATCTTTCGGAAAATAGCCGCGCGAAGTGGTTACACCCCAACGGAAATCACCTGAAGCCACGGACTTTTCGCCGACCAAAATCTGAAAAAGCAGCGTCGCGGGCAGGCTGTCGCGGCCAACAAAGGCGATTTTCTCACCCTTGGTGATCGTCAAATCCAGGTGTTTGAAATACACCTTGCCATCGCTCTCACCCTTCAAGCTATTTGCCTGCAGCAAGTCCTTGCCGGCCTCACGTTCTTCGGTAAAGACGATGTGTCGGTACTTGCGCGAAGAAGGCTTGATCTCTTCGACGTTGAGCTTACCCAGCATCTTCTTACGCGACGTCGCCTGGCGCGATTTCGAGGCATTGGCGGAGAAGCGTTCGATAAAGCTCTTTAGCTCCTTGATCTTGTCCTCCGATTTCTTATTCTTGTCATACTTCTGTTTCAGGGCCAACTGGCTGGCTTGATACCAAAAGGTGTAGTTGCCGGTATAAAGGGTAATCTTAGCAAAATCGATGTCCGCGACATGGGTACAGACTTTATCGAGAAAATGGCGATCATGAGAGACGACGATGACCGTGTTCTTAAAATCGCAAAGAAACTCTTCCAGCCACATGATCGACGGCAAATCAAGATTGTTGGTCGGTTCGTCGAGTAGCAATATATCGGGGTTGCCAAATAGGGCTTGGGCCAGCAGCACTCGCACCTTGACGCCTGCCTCGAGTTCGCGCATCAACATGTGCTGCTGTGCGTCCGCTACGCCGAGCGCCCCAAGCATTTCGCCGGCTTGGCTCTCAGCATCCCATCCGTTGAGTTCCGCGAAACGCCCTTCCAACTCGGATGCACGCATGCCATCCTCATCGCTGAAATCAGCCTTGGCATATAGCGCCTCCTTCTCGATCATGATATCAAAGAGCTGGCGATTGCCCATGATCACCGTCTTCAGCACCTCGACATCGTCAAACTCGAATTGATTTTGCTTGAGTACTGCGATGCGCTGACCGCTACCGACAGTGACGTCGCCAGAATCCGGCGTAATTTCTCCTGAGAGAATCTTGACGAAGGTCGACTTCCCGGCGCCATTGGCACCGATCAAGCCGTAGCAATTACCCGGCTGAAATTTAAGCGAAACATCGGAAAAAAGCACCCGTTGGCCGTAGGCCAGGGTAACGCCATTGGTGGTAAGCATGGTGAACGACCTTTATTCTCGGGGCCCTCACCATACAGGCAGTTGCTGCGAAGAGCAACCATCACTCCCCCCCGCCCGGTGGGTTGCACATAACCCCCCTTGATGGCAGGAAGTTTATCCAATTGACCGACACCCACCTGGAGCAGGAAATTGTGGCCCTCTTCCTTATTTGCCGCCGCTAACCGTGCATTCCGTGGCGTAGGTTTTATCGGTCATGGCGCATTGGTCGTTGCCACAGGCTATGATGGCACCGTAGCCCTTGCCTGCACCGTTGTCGCCATCTGGGCAGGAATTGGCAGAACTGCTTCCAGAGCTATCGCCGCCCTTGTTACCGCCGCCGGCGCTATCAGCAGCCGATGCGGTCTTGCCCATGGTGAGCAAAAAGATGTCTTTGTCCGCACTTGCTTTGATTTTTTGCGCAGCATTGATAAAGAGCGGCAGAGTTTCACTGAAATATTTCATGAAATCTGGATTGTTGTCGAACATTACTTGCTTGACATGCTTCGCTGCCTCTTCAAGGTAGAGTTTGATAATCGGTTCAATCGCATAGTCCTGATTGCTACAATCTTGCCTATCTATACAGCAAATCGTCCCATTTTTTCTTGCGTAATCGCTTAGTTCAGCCAGCGTCTTAGTTTTTTTCATACCTTCGATAAAGCGCGGTGCCCGGCTTGATTGCACCTCGTTACCATAAGGTAGGTAGGAGCTTCCATTTGCGGATTCATAGCAATGGGAGTTTTGTAATTCGAATGGGAAATACTTTTTTGTTTGCCTGGTGCCAGCATCCTTCCAAAAAGACTTAGCAACGCCAAGAATATCTTTATTTGAGATTTCCTCCAGCTCCTTTTGCACATGATCAGCATTGCGCGACAAATTCTCGGCAAAACTACGCACCTTTTCAGCATCGCCAGGACTCTTAGTATGTGCCGCCTCAAGCGCAACTTCCCGAATTTGGTGCTGGTAAGCTTTCATACCAAATCCAGTCACAATGATAAAATCTTCGACATTGTATATTCTCCCGCCGCTCTGATCGTATTTAGACCACCACTCATTGACATCCTCGATGATCGACTGAAGGATCAATGCCGTGTAGGGAGTAAAACGCTCTTGGTCTGGCACAAATTCTGAGAATTTCTTTTCAATTTTTACCATGAGGGCGACGGCATCCATGTGATTTTGGTCGTTAAACCCCTCCGTGATAGTCTGCTTCATTTGTTTCATCTGCGCATTGCTAAAACTTGCAGCGCCGCCGCAAGCACCTTCAGCTGCGGAGGAGCCAGCCGTTTTTAAGGTGCCAGCTATAGAGGTCGCCGCAGTTTTGGCGACCGCTCCTAACGCCGAGAATCCGGGCAATGGGACAGCGCCAATAAAAGAGGATAGCCAACTCCCGATACATTCAACCCCTTGCACCTGCGATTCTGGTGGCGCCGCATGCTTACAAGAACTGAGTAGTGATAACGCCAGGCCAGCGACTAGAGCCGCCTTGCAGCTGCCAGTCGTGCTGAGGTTTTTTGACAGCTGCAATGCACGAAGTGAAGGGATCATTTCAAGTGCCTTTCTCTAAGGTGAAGTGATCAGCCATGGCGATGAAACACTAGGACTAGATGATCAGGTATGACTCTCGTGCGTCTCTTATCGGCAGGTCGCAGGGATTTCTTTAATTATTATTTAATAGACTGTAAAACATCCGAATATCATTGGCCTTATAGGCCCAGGACGCGCTACTGCGTGAATGAACCCATCCGATCCTCCTTACTTTCCTTTTTCCAATCTTAAATCGAGGCGTCGCGTTTGCTCGCAAAAAAGCAGCAGCGAGGTGGAGCAGATTTTTAAAATCTTAGAAGCGCTGGCGCGCAAGGTGCTGGGATGGTTTGTCGGTCTTCATAGCGGGGCCACTGCTCCATTGACGAGTCTGGCCGATGCCGCGGGCGCAACGATTCAACGCGGCGCCCGCTAGATGCTGAGGCTCACTATTTCCTTTTAAATTGGACCACAGTCCCATCATCTGTAGTAACTGCTAAGGTGTCGGCGCTCAGCACATAAGATCGCCAATGTTTGGAGGGATAGACGATTGCAGGCTCCAGGGGTGGCATGCAGGCTCTTAGAGTGCTGACCAAACCCCAGTTTGCGCCGACTTGGATGCTGCCGTTGGCAGTGAATATAAATTTCGCTCCAGATCCTGAAATATCGCTACCGGCAAAACTATTACATCCGTCGTAGCCGCTAACGTTGTCAGCGTCTATATGAAGAAAGCCATTGTGTCCTGGCTGTTCCCAATCACTGCCCGCAGGAACTGTGCTTGACGGCTGATTGCCTTCCCATGCGATGACTTCACTAGGATTAGTTTGAACCTCAGCCTGCACCGTTGGGGACACGATGCCAACAATGCTAACGCCGGCCAAGGCCAGTGACGACCACATCCTAACCCCGTAATTTTTTCCTAAGGCCAAATTTTTATGTAGCATGATGAACACCTCCTAAGATGAAGTGACTGAGAATGCGCAGCCGATGCTATCACCTGGCATTGCATACAACAAGATCACAACGGAACTTTCTTGGGTCGATGATGGTGCGTTAAAACGGCGCACCCCACCTATGCTCAATGCTCAATGCTCAATGCTCAATGCTCAATGCTAAGGCACCAAGATGGTCGGCCCCTTGCCGACAGTCTCACGGTAGCGCACCGCGATGCGTTTAGCGGCAGCCGCTGCCTCATCTAGATCGGCCAGGGCTACGATCGATCCGCCAAACCCGCCGCCCGTCAAGCGAGCACCGTAAATAGCATGGTCCAGATTAGCGAGATGAACCAACTGATCAATCTCGGGTACCGACACCTCATAGTCGTCTCGCATCGATGCGTGTGACTCCTTAAACAGCTGACCTAAATGATTAAGATCGCCGTGCTTAAGGGCAGCAACAGCAGCTTCAACCCGTGCATTTTCGGTGATGACATGCCGCGCGCGCCTTTCCAACAGGGCGCCAAGCGGTTTTAATTGCGCCAGATCAGCGATGCCGAGATCACGCAGCGCCTTGACTTGGAGCAACCGTGCAGCTTCTTCACAGGACTTGCGGCGGTCGCTATAACCACCACCGATATTGCTATGCGAGACACCTGAGTTGATGACGATGAGGCCAGCAGCCTTAGGTAGAGCAACCAACTCAAAATCTAGGGAACGGGTATCCAAGAAAAGCGCCTGTCGCGGCTTCGCTAAACACACGGCCATTTGGTCCATGATACCAACATGGGCACCAACGAATTCATTTTCGACTCGCTGAGCAAGACGGGCCAGGGCAGCATCGGCGAGATTAAATGGGAAGATAGCACGTAAGGCTTTAATCAAGCCTACCGTAAGCGCAGCACTTGAAGACAAGCCGGCCCCAGTTGGTACGGTAGAGCTGATGAGCGCGTCGAAGCCGCGTATATTAAATCCCGATTTGGTCAGGATCTGCGTAACGCCCTGAACATAATCGAGCCAGTCGCCAGTGTTATGCTCGGTGCCCAATTGATAGGTATGAACTGCAGCAGGTTCCATATTGCTGATGACGCGGACGGCTTGGTCCTGGCGTGGGGCAATTTCAATGATCGTCGTTTGGGGGATCACAGTCGGCAGGACGTAACCGTCATTGTAATCGGTATGCTCTCCGATCAAGTTCACGCGGCCGGGGGTGGCGATGGTCGCGGCTGGTACCGCAGAAAAATGGCGTTTAAACGTCAAGAGACACCTCCACGGCTTGTAGATCTTTGGCTTTGTCCTCGGGCAAACTGTCGGCTGCGAAGAGGCCAGCCCCGAGTTCAGTGCCCGCCAGGTATTTGAGCTTCGTCTCGGTGCGTAGGGGAGGATAAAACTGCATGTGCACGTGCGCCTCTGGATGCGGCTGGCCATCGGTGGGTGCTTGATGGATGCACATGAGGTAGGGGAAGGGTTTGTGCCACAGGCCATCAAACTTTAGCAGCACGGTTTTCAGGGCGCGGGCTAAATCTTCGCGCTCCTCGTCACTCATGGCGGCGAGTGAGGGTGCTGCACGCTTGGGCGCGATCCAAGTTTCGTAAGCGTAGCGAGCGCAGATAGGTATAAAGGCAACGACATGGGGGCCGTTATAGAGCAGGCGGACTTTGCTCTCGACTTCGTCTTTGACCATATCGGCCAGTAGGCCGCGGTGATTCGTGGTGTAGTAGGCTTGCTGCAGCTCCATCTGCCGTAGGGGAATTGGCGGGATTACCGGGTAAGCGTAGATCTGTCCGTGCGGGTGGTGCAGGGTGACGCCCACTTCGACGCCACGGTTTTCAAACGGTAGCACATAGTTGATAAGCGGGTTTTTGCCCAGTTCCGTGTAGCGTTCTGCCCAAACGTCGAGGACGAGCTTAATGTGATCTAGAGGTAAACGGCCGAGGCTGCCTTTGGCTTGTTGCGAAAATACCACCACTTCGCAGGCACCACTTGCGGGCAGTGTTGGCACGCTTAGCTCCGGAGGATTTGCCGCTCCAAGGCTGAAGGATGGAAATAAATTGTCAAAACAGGCGACATCGTAATCGCCGACAGGTAGCTCCGTTGGGTTATGTGGGTCGTTGCTTGGCAGTAGCGGATTATATTCCGGTGGCGGCAGAAAGGTGCGATCTTGGCGGTGCGCAGCATAGGTAACCCACTCCCCACGCAACGGATGCCAGCGCATGTGCGGATTGGCCTGCACGGGGTCTTTGCGAGGCGAAGGAGCGACGAGGGACCCTGCAATCGGTCGAAGGGAGTAGAGAATCAATTTGCGGCCATCGGGTTTTTTCAGCTGTAACCGGTACATAAACAGGTGCTCCTGGCAGCAGGCTCAGTTTGTCTGCGGCGGCTCAGTCTGGACATACGGCGCCACTCATGCTAATAAATCCCATATTATTCGCATGCAAGCAACAAGCAGAAGGCCAGACTCATGATTAAAGCATCGAGCCCGCTAATTTGGTTGCGTCCGAAATTCCTAGGACCAATATCAGCGATCATGGCAGCGCTGGCTGTTGTAATGGCAGCGCCCCTTGTCCAGGCGGCTGTGATTACCGACCGGAGAACAATTCCCGAGCATTTTCTGCTGGGGACTGCCATCGCGGGGTTCCAAGTCGAAATGGGCTGCCCGCATATCGCCGCCGAGATTTGCGAAGATCATTATTCCGATTGGTACGCCTTCATTACGTCGCCGTGGACTCGGTTTGATCCGCTTTTATTTATGTCGCGCCAGCTTCCAGGGACCGGTCCCGGATTTTACGAATTTTACCGCCAGGATCTTGAGATCGCACGGCAAAGGCTTGGTAGCAATGCGGTGCGGCTATCACTGGAATGGAGCCGGATTTTTCCGCATCCAACCTTTGGTCTCTCAGGCTACGCGGCCTTGCATCAAGTGGCGTCGGCTCAGGCTCTGGCTTACTATCACGACATTTTTGCCGAGATGAAGCGCCTCGGCCTAACCCCATTAGTCACGGTCAACCACTACACACTGCCTAACTGGATCCATGACGCTGTCGGCTGCCACCGAGATTTTGCACATTGTAAGCGGCGTGGCTGGGATGATCCGCAGACCATCGTGCCCGAGATCGCCAAATTTGCTGGTTTCGTCGCCCACGAGTTCGGCGGCGAGGTCGATGACTGGGCGACGCTTAACGAGCCTTTTTCCGCAGTAGTACTGCCAAGTTTCTTGTTCCCTTCGCCGAGCCGGGTAAATCCGCCTGGGGTTTCGCTGCAATTTGCCGCAGCTAAGCGGGCCACTACCGCGATGATTTATGCCCATGCTCGGATGTACGACGCAATCCACGCCGAGGATCAATGGTCTAGCGATGGCAGCGGGGAGAATGCGCGAGTCGGCATAGCCGCGTCGTTATTTGCCGTGCAGCCAGCTAGCGCCAGGGACCAGGATCAATTGGCAGCCAAAAATTTTAGATACATCGTTAATGATTTGTTTATGAATGCCGTAGCCGCCGGCTACCTTGATGCCAATTGGGATGGGCACAGCGTACTGCACGAGGATTTGGTTGGCCGCATGGACTTTATTGGGATCAATTATTATGCCAAGGTGAATGCCTTTGCCCTGGGCTTTTCGCCGCTGCCGCGACTGTCACCGCTGCTGAATTTTATCCCCACCCAGGTCAATGACCATAGCCCTGAATCCTTGTACCAGGTGATCAAGGAAACCTCTCGCTACGGCCTGCCGATGATGGTTACCGAAACAGGCGTCGATCACTCGTCGGATCCCAGACGCTCGCTGGAATGGATAAAGGGCACTCTGGCTGCCGTGGGCAAAGCAGTAGGTGAAGGGCTGCCGGTCAACGGTTACTTTTATTGGAGCTTAATCGATAATTTTGAATGGAATCACGGTATGAATCAGCGTTTTGGCTTTTTCGCCGTTGATAGCAATGACCCTGAAAAGCGCCGCACGGCGCGAGCTTCCGTAGATCTTTTTAAATCCTACGCCGAGAGCATGATCTTTCCCGCTCCATAGCGACGAGTTTTAGGTCTTTGGGCCACCAATTCCAGTTAACCGGGAGGGCCTCTCCTTAAAACCTGGCGCCAACCGTCACCAGAAACTCGCCGCGCCTGATCCAGTGACCCGACTGTTTGGCACGCACATTACACGGTGCAGTTTGATCGCGACAAGATGCTGACTCGGGTTCTCGCCAAGGTAGGCCATAAGTGAAATTGAAGGCGCCAATCGGGGTCAAGGCGTTAATTGAGGTCCCATATGAATAGTAATTCCGAGTCCACAAGTAACCAGGATTACGAAGCAAATCCGAGTAGTTATATGCGAAGTTGTCCTCAACTGAGCGCCGCCCCGTGGCGTCCTTGCAGCCATCTTGCTGCGCTAGCTGTGATGGAGTGACATTGCCCTCGTAGGTCTGCTGGAACTTGTCCATCTGATCCTTCGATAGAAACACATTGCCTTGATCGATAAAGCCGGTGACCGCCCATAGCTCTGAGAACCGGTGGCGCAGCTCTGTTTTGATCGTTAACCGACTCGTCCCGTTCAATGGCGACTTGGTATAGTTGACGATGCAAGTACCATCGGCATTTTGGCTGAACGTTGGCCCTCGTACCAAGGGGCCTAAGCTGCCCGCAGGATATCCTCGAACCGTATCACCACCAGACTGGAGTCGCTCTTGCGGCGGCAAAATTCCCAAGCGATCGCCTTTGCGTTGAATATCTTCAAAAGAAGTCGTGTTGATGCCGATGGCCAGAGTCAAGTCGTGCATCAAATCAAAGTAGCGACTAAGCCCGATATCAAACTTAACATAGCGCACATCGCCGGCGAGTTCGTACCGGGCGAAGGCGACCTCTGAGTCGAAGGTAAAGCCGCTAGCAGGGAACTTCAGATTGTCGCGGCGGTCGATGCTAAAGCGGCTACCTACCATGCCAATGCGTTCGTTTGAAGCGACCAACAGGTCGAGTTTGGTTGGTGAACCCTCGGCTTTAGCGATTTTTTGGCCATAGAATAGCGACACATAACTGCCTGGCAGCTGGGAACGGAGGCGGTATTTAAATTCGAGCTCACCGCCGTTGCTTAACTCCCAGAGCTGGCCATCCCAATAAGCCTCCTGTTTGACTCGTACCGAGGCATCGATAGGCAGGTCAAAAATATAGGGTTCGGTGTAACCGGCACCGATTTTGCGACCAAAAAGCGTGCGAGGGCCAATGGCATACTGGTCATGTTCCTCACTGACCGCGCCGCGTACAGAAGCCTGGCGACCGACGCCACCAATGTTACTATAAGATGCCTCGGCGCCGTAGTTCCAACCCTTGAGTAAGCTCCAGCCCGGACCAAAAGAGACGTTGCCGGGGCGGCCTTCGCGCACGTCGACCATCAAGTCGATCTCGCGCTCTTTATCGCTAACGGCATCGCGATCAGCAGGGACGATTTGCACTGAGCGAAATATGCCCAGGCGGGTGAGAGCCTGACGCGATGCAGCAATTTTCTCTGGTGCATACCAGTCGCCTCGGCTGATTAGAAGCTCCCTTCTGACGACTTTGTCATGGGTGCGGGTCAGGCCGACGATATGGATCTCGCCAACGCGCACCCGTGCACCCTCGATGACTATGACATGCATATCAACCAATAGAATCTTGTGGTCTTCAGTAGCGCTTAGTTCGACCTTGACGTCGTTATAGAGAAAGCCTTTGGCGACATAAGCCGTGCGTAGCTCCTGTTGAAAATCGACTAATCGGGCGCGGTCCATTGGTCCTTCAGCATCGATACCGAGCATCTCTTCGATTTCGGCACTGGAGATAGCCTTGTTGCCTGTGGCCGTAAAGGCATGCAGTTGCCGACTCAAGCCTTCGTCGATGGCGATAGTTAGACGAACGGTGCCAGCCTCTTTGTCCTTTTGGCCAAAACCAGGGTCGCGAATTTTGGCATCCCAGTAGCCTGCTTGCTGATAGCGAGCGCGCAGGGCATTTAAGCCCTTCTGCACCTCTTCATAATTGTAGGGCTGGGCCGTCTGCCACAGGCGATTGAGCTCCATCGTGGCAAGTAGCTCCTTTTCGGTAAAGCGTTTAGCCCCTTCGAATTGCACCAGTTTTAGCCCGTATTGTTGACCGGGATCGACGCGAAAGGTGTATTTCGTCTCACCTTCGCTAACCTCCTCCACCTCTGGGGGGTTGATGTTGACGTCCAGGAAACCGCGGTTGCGGTAGCGCCGCGCAAGCTCGGAGCTCATGGCATCTGGACTGACGATCGTGGGGTCGATCTTGCGTAAGTCTTCGTTGGTAAACAGGTCATCGATAATGAATCTCTTGGTGCTGTCGACGATGACATAGCGAATTCTTTGACCAAGGGCGCCAAGCAGCACCACAGCTGCGGAGTAAGTCTTAGGATCGTAAACGATCCTTGCCACTTCGATATGCACTTGACTGTAGCCGACGTCTCGAAGTTTGGTTTCAAGGTTGTTGACGGCGGTTTCGATGGTGTCGATGTCGCAAAGGTCTTGTACCTTAGCATCAAGGCCGATGCCCCGGGGCGTCTTAAATGGCAAATCGATCGAACTGATGCTGCAGGGTTCACCCTCGCTGACAATGATTTCGTAGACGATGCCTTCGTCGCGAACGATCGATGTATTAAGGTGGACCTTGGCTTCTTGATAGCCATGGCGCCGAAGGTAGCGTTCAATGGTCTGGACCACTTTTAGGCGAGCCTCAGGCGAGTCGACCTGGCCGACAAAAGACTGCACCGAGGCAGCGGCTGGAACCGCCATTAAGCGGGTCGTCATCTGGAGGTTGATGCTGGCTATTAAGGTAGCTGCTTCGCCCTTAATGATCCAAACGCCATGCTCCCAAATGGCTTCAAGGCGGTTCATTTGGACCCTTCGTCCAATATCGAGGAGCAGGTTGTCAAG
>Ga0315273_10004348_pt1 | contig 17340 bp, 12 predicted proteins | sample YL17G02_0_MG_FD_205753 | JGI IMG/M metagenome (GOLD analysis project Ga0315273, IMG submission 205753) | Sediment microbial communities from Yellowstone Lake, YNP, Wyoming, USA - YL17G02_0 | ecosystem: Environmental > Aquatic > Freshwater > Lake > Sediment | place: USA: Wyoming | collected...
TTGATTTCATTCAAATTATTGTTTACCATAACACACAGCCCCCTTTTGATAATAAAGATATTTTGTAAACCTAATATTATCAAAAACTTAAGGGGGCTGCTATATTCTTATGTAATTATCTGGGATGCCTTTATAAAAGCTTGATATTATGTTTCGAATAAACTTTAACCATATCATCAGGCCATATGCCGGACTGAATTTCGCCTATATGAGCCTTTCGCAGATAGAACATACATAGCCTTGACTGGCCTATTCCACCGCCGATAGCAAGGGGGAGCGATCCATTTAACAATTTTTTATGAAAGTACAATTGCTTCCGCTCCGTTTTCCCCGTTAGGTCAAGCTGCACTTCGAGAGCCTTTTTATCCACTCTAATTCCCATTGATGATAATTCGTATGCTTTTTTCAACAATGGATAGTATACAAGAATGTCTCCATTCAAACCGCGATGTCCTCCTGGAGCCGGCGTGGACCAATCATCATAGTCCGGGGCGCGCCCGTCATGGGGTTTGCCACTTTTAAGAGGATACCCTATTCCTATGATAAAAACCGCCCCATGCTCCCTGCAAGCAATGTTTTCACGCTCAACCGGAGTAAGTTCGGGATATCTGGTCTCAAGATCTTCTGAGTGTATGAAAGTTATTTTATCCGGTAAAATCCGTTTTATGATTGGATATGTATGACAGATATATTTCTCCGTCCTTAGTATTACCTCATATATTTTACGCACGATGCTTTTAAGAAATTCAATTGTTCTTTCTTCCGGTGTAATCACGCGTTCCCAATCCCACTGATCAACGTATAATGAATGAATGTTATCCAGGAGTTCATCTGACCGTATAGCGTTCATATCGGTATATAATCCTTCACCTTCCTTAAAGCCAAGGTTTGCAAGAGCCAGTCTTTTCCATTTTGCAAGAGATTGGACAATCTCCACTTTTGCATCATTGAGCTGTTTGACAGGGAATGAAACCGGTCTTTCAATTCCATTGAGATCGTCGTTGATGCCCATCCCGCTCTTCACGAACAGGGGTGCAGTTACGCGCATTAGATTCAATTCAAAAGCCAGATTAGTTTGAAAAAATCTTTTAATCAGCAGGATCGCTCGTTCAGTTTCCCACAAATCTAAAATCGGTTTGTAATTCCTTGGAATGATCGGCTTCACTTTCATCTTTAAACTCCTTCTACTGAAAACAATTGTTACAATCCAAAGCCATGAAAAAAATATAAAACCAGAGGATTATGGCATAAGACGTTATAATAGTTTTAAGTAATTCAGTCAATTGATAGAAATGCCATTAAGTGAAAGCAGTTATTCAGCGAGAAAAATCACATTTCACGGCCATTGAATTTATATCATTTTTCAATATAATTAGGGTGTTTACAAACATCTTGGTAGCTCGTTGGGCTCATAATCCAAAGGTCGCAGGTTCAAATCCTGCCCTCGTTACTATGTAATAAAATGCAAGCTCCAGAAGCCGGCGGTTCATTTATTCAATTCGGTTTTAGGGGCTGATTTTATTTAACGGCGCAAGCAGTTGCCATCTTCTTTTCCTGAAATGACAATGAAGTTTAAAAATGAAATATCATCATATCGGAATACCCACAGATATACCTCGTGAAAATGAAACGTATTTGCCGGAATATAAGGTCTTTGTATCCGGTTATGAAACAAGCCTCTACGGCATCGAATGGATGAGATACGAACCGGATTCGCCCCTGCCGGAGCTAGTAAAAACCGTTCCTCATATTGCCTTCGAGGTGGATTCCTTAAGCGAAGCGATAAAGGATAAAGAAATTCTCATACAACCCAATTCCCCGTCTGAAGGAACGCTTGTGGCGTTTATTATTGAGAACGGCGCTCCGATAGAGTTTCTGCAGATTAAGAAATAGCGATTTCTTGAAATTCGCTTTTTATAACTGCAAGTCTTTGTCTAATTCAAGAAATGCTCAAGAAAGAGATATTTTAAATTCGTTTGTGTAATCCAGATTACATTTTTTATATCCTTTTTGATGTATCATTTCTGCTGATTAAGGGAGGATTGAAATGAAAAAGAAGATCTTATTATTTGCTGTTATGATGTCGGTCATATTTTCGATAACCGTGTCGGCAGTGGTTCAGCCAAATAGGAATTTGGCCACCTCGACCACAACGAGAAAATTACCGGACCTGGTTACGCTTAGCATGAACATTAGCGTGAATGACGGGAGTGCATTGGCTGCCGGGAAAGCGACGATGATCGCCTGCAATTTGAAGAACAACGGAGGGTCGTTCACCACTGAATTTCGTATAGGCATCCGGCTGGATGGTACCCCACTGGGATTACCGATGGGCAGCACAGCGACACCGACTACCACAGGTTTTGCAACACCATGGGTAGCAACAGCAGGCATGCATACAGCCACATGCATCCTGGATACTCAGAATGTTATTAATGAATCAAACGAAGCCAACAACGTAGCCTATTTACGCTTAAATGTGCCGAAGACAATAACACCAGTTGAAGTATCCGCCGTTGGTCTTGACAGATTTCATGCAACCGAAATAAAAACGGATATCACCATCGAGAAGATTGAAGTCAAGGCGGAAGACGGCACGGTTGTAACGCCGGGTAAAGCATCGAGAGTATATTGTTATTGGAAACGTACTGGAGCCCAACCTACGACAACTTTTAGGGTTAATGTCAAAATGGATGGAACATCAATAGGTGCAGGTACGGTTGATCATACTATGACAGACAGTTGGCTTGCCGGTCCCTGGACGGCTGTCGCCGGAAATCATCAAATTTACTGTGAAGTGGATTATGAGAACGTAGTTAATGAATCTAATGAAAAGAATAACAAATGGATTCAATTGTATAATCTCATCGGGATAGCTGCTACGGATATCAAGCACACCCCACCATTGCGGGTAAGAACAGACGTATTGATCGAGAAAATAGAGGTTAAGGCTGAAGACGGCGGGAAGCTTGCGGATGGAAAAGCCGCGCGCGTTTACTGCTACTGGAAAAGAACCGGTTCAGCGCCTGCGGCGGATTTCCGGGTGGCCCCGTTCGTTGACGGTGTCGCTATAGGGCTGCCACAGGGCTCCACAGTTCAGCATGAACTCGAAAACGGCTGGCTTGGCACTCCGTGGACTGCAAGAGCAGGTTCCCACACTATTAGATGCCTCGCTGATTCCGCATTCGAGATCGCAGAGCCGAATGAAACAAATAATTCCATGACCTCAGGAATCGATGTTCCGCCGGCAAAGTGATTTCGGGATTCTGATAGTAGTTCCTTGCAGCGGAATTGATGTTCGAAAAGAGTATACATCCTCTTTTCATGAAAAATTGGGTTAAAGGGAATATTTCTCGATTAAATGCCGCGGGTTGGAAACAGCCGGCGGTATTTCTTTGGAAAAGATCATTGTAAAGCAAGAAATCTTGAACATTTTTGCAGGGAATTCGTTAATAATTGCGGGGATTATGTTGCCCGTCATTGGCAAAGAAAATTTCTCCGTTCAGAGCATTGGTTGTTTATGATGTAAATGGAGGTAATGGAAATGAAGTTTTCTTTTATATCGAAGATCACTTTGGGATTTTTGCTTTTAACCTTGGCAGGTTTATTCGCGCAGGATAACCAAGCGAATCCTCCGGCGAAAGAGCAGATCAAACCCGCGTTGTTGGTTATAGACATTCAAAACTTATATCTTCCATATATGTCGGAAGATGACAAGAAGATGGGAATGGAGATCATCAACGGGGCGATCTGGTTATTTCGCCAGCACAATCTGCCCGTGATAAGAGTGTATCATACCGATCTTAATTTCGGCCCAAAACCGGGGACTGAACCTTTCGAATTTCCCAAATCGGTGATCGTCAACGAAAGTGATCCCAAGATCATTAAGAATTTCCCCAGCGCTTTCGTAAAGACGGACCTTGACAAGATCCTAAAGGAGAAAGGCTGCAACACACTCTTTCTGTGCGGGCTGAGTTCCGTCGGCTGCGTTTTAGCGACATATCACGGGGCACAGGAACGGGATTATAAAGTCTTTATGATTAAGGGTGGCATTATGAGCCATAATTCCGCATACACGAACGTCATCGAAAACATTAGTGAGACAGTCACTTTCGATACACTATCGTTTATGCTGGATTATCTGAAATAATTTTTTAACATATTAATTCCGGTTTTTATCAGAACGGAAGATTGGATATTTTGTGCTGCAAGATGAAAAACATCCAGCCAATTGCGAACGAAAATGAGGCAAATGACTTTTAGCTGTCGAACTATTCCGGAAGGGATTACATTATATCTGAGGAAGGATGGAGAGATTACGTGCGGGATAGGTCTAACTTGTCCTGTCATCAGTCATATCGTTTTGATAACCAGCGCCAGATAACAAAGCGATTGATATTGATAAATTGTTCGACCGATGTTATGTTTTGTTAATATATTTTCTAATACAAATATTTTATAGTCATACTCACTATATATGCTCGGAAACTTTAAGAGCATTGATTTAAGAACAATTTTTATAGAAAAATCGTTATTATTTTTGAACATTAAAAGAGAGAGAGCTGCACCTTAATGAGAGGAAATCAACATTATAGATTCGGATCAGGGCTGCTGAAGACGGCGGTTCTGCTTTTATTCCTATCCTGTTTTTCGGATGGGAAGGACTTGATTCCCAGGGCTGTTATTTTTGAAGCGCCGGAAAAGCTATATCCGTTAATCTCCCCCGATGGCAAATATATCTCGTATCTGGCTCCGATAGATCAGGTGATGAACGTATGGGTTCGGACTATCGGGATGAACGACGACCGGCCCCTCACAGATGACAATAAGAGAGGCATCCAGATGCACTCCTGGGCAAGGAACAGCAAATACATCCTGTTCGTCCAGGACAAAAACGGGGACTATAACTGGCATCTTTTTGCCACGGACATCGAGAAGAGAAAAACCACGGATCTGACTCCGTTCTCCGGTGTTTCGGTTTGGTTTGTCGCGGATTCAACGGAGAAACCGAATGAAATTCTCATTGTTATGAACAAGGAAAGCAAACTCATCCAGGACGTTTACAAACTGAATATAGTAAACGGTAATATCGAGCTAGTTCAGAAAAATCCCGGAAATGTGATCAGCTGGGTTGCCAACAACAGACTGGAAATTCTCGGGGCGGTAACCGTTTTACCGAACGGCGGCGGAACGCTGATGTTCAGGGATAATCCGGACGCCATCTGGAAGGAGTTTCTTTCCTGGGGTCCTGATGAAAATGTAAAAAGTCTTAACCTGACGGCAGACGGTAAATACTGGATTATACTTCATAACATCAATTCCGATTTGATGAGGCTGGTAAAGAAGAATGTGAAAACCCTGGAGGAAACCGTCCTGCTCGAACCGAAGAAAGCCGATATTGACAAAGTGTTCGTGAATAATAGCACCGGGTATCCAATTGCCGCTAATGAGTTTTATGAAGAAGGCCGTTGGCATGTTCTGGATAAAAAATATGAAAACGATTTCAATTATTTAGCGAGCCTGGGAGTGGGATGTTTTTATATTGAAGGCACGGATAACAAGGCTGTAAAATGGCTTATATATTATCATTCGCCAGGGAAACCGATTTATTACTACGCATATAGCCATACAGAAATGAAGGCTTCTTTCCTCTTTTCCCACCGCTCCAAACTTGAGAAATATGATCTGCCCAAGCTTGAACCGGTGGTCATCCCAGCGCGGGATGGTTTGAAAATGGTTTGTTATCTGGTTAGACCCGATAATGCCGAGATGGGAAAAGCGCCCTTGCTGATATATCCTTCCCCTTCATACAGGCAGAGATATTCTCCTGGTTTCAGTACTATTCTTTTTTGGCTCGCAAACAGGGGATATGCGGTTCTTGTGGTCAATCACCGCGGGCTGCAGGGATTCGGGAAGAAGTTCACGAATGCGGGAAACCTCGAGTGGGGTGGAAAAATAATTCAGGATATCGAGGATGCGGTTGATTGGGCTGTCGGCAAAAAGCTGGCGGATCCGGAAAAAATCGGAATATTCGGGTCCTCGATGGGAGGCTATGTAGCTCTTGCCTCCGCGGCATTTTCAGAAACGGATTTTAAGGCGTGCGTGAGCTATTCCGGCCCGGTAAACCTGCTCAGCTTCGCCAAGTCCGTCCCCCCTTACGAAACCGCTTTCATCTACGATTTGAAGATACATGTTGGAGACTATGAGAAAGATGCCGGCTTTCTCAAGAAAATCTCGCCTTTTTTCAACATCAACGCATTCAGAACCCCATGCCTTATTTTACAGGGAAAACACGACATCTTCATCAATGCTGAGGAGACCTACAAATTTTCAAAGGCATTGAAATCGAAGAGAATTCCCGTCACTTATATCGAATTCAGCAATGAAGGCCACGGATATCCCGAGAGGCGCGAGAACAGTCATGCCTTCACAGCCGCTGTCGAAAAATTTCTTGCTGTTTATCTTGGAGGCGTAGTCGAGCCTGTGAACTCCAAAGAAAAACAAATTTTAAAGGATGCAATTAAAATATATCAATAATTATTTCCGGCGATTCAAGCGGTCTGTTGCTTATGAATCTGAATAAAATATAAAGGCTCAGCCGCCAAGCCTATCTTACATAAGATATTAAATTCAATTAGCCGAGCTATGATCTATCTTATAAGTATCGTTTGATATAAAATGAAAATGTCTCGGAGATTAGTGTTGATAAAATTGCATAATCTGATTTTATAAAAAAAGCGCGATGGTTTTTTTTCTTATAATCCTGTTCCTGATCCTTCTTTTATCGTTATCCGCTGCTTTTTCCGGCTCCGAAGCAGCCTATTTTTCAATTTCTCCCTGGCGCCTGAAAAGACTTGAACAGGAGGGCTCGAAAGCGGCCTCGGTTGCCTCGAGGCTCTTGGAGAAACCCGAGAGGCTTCTGATTATAATACTTCTCGGCAACGAAACGGTGAACTCGGTCATATCCCAGCTTGGCGCTGTCCTGAATAGAAGTGTAAACATTAGCCATAACCCTGCGATAACTATGTACGCCGCGTTGATTTCCGCCGGCATTTTGATGATCTTCGGCGAAATCACTCCGAAGGGAATCGCCCTGCGCCAGCCGATGAAATTTATCGGCATTGTCGGGTTCATTCTCATCGGCTGGTCGAAAATGACCAATTTTATCTCAACCCCGCTTGAAAAAATCACGAGGCGCATCATATTTGCAAGGGGGTTTCCGGATTTCAATTCGGAAGAGCAAAAGGGATTCAGGGTCGAGTTGGAGAGGTATATCGCCCTCGGAGAAGCGGAAGGCGCCATCAACCTTGAAGAAGGAATGCTCCTGAAAAGTATTTCTTCACTCGATGGACTGATCGTCCGGGATGTGATTACCCCCCGCCATCTGCTTGCTGCCGTTGGCAGGGATTCGAGCGTTAAAGATGTCCTTGATCTTATACGGGAAAGGCATCATTCCCGGATTCTTGTGTATGACGGAGATATTGACAATATCATCGGAAAGGTCGTTCTCAAGGATATGGTGCAGTTCATAAAAACCGGCTCCGATGCGGAGAATCCGATTCGGAATCTGGTCCATGAGGTGATGCACGTTCCGGATCAGATAAGCCTGAGAGAGCTGCTTGTAGAAATGCAGAGGCGAAGAGAGACTATGGCCGTCATCTTCGACGAATACGGCGGCACTCTGGGTCTTGTGACGTTGGAGGATATCATCGAAGAGGTGGTGGGCGATATCAAGGACGACAAAGAACAGGAAAAAGATATAATTCGCCGTTTCGGGGACGGGTCCTGGATCGTCAGCGCCGGCGCATTGATAAGAGACCTTCAGCGTGAGATCGGTTTTCCACCGGGTGTTCAGTTCTCCGCGCTCCACGGATACCTTTCACATCTCTTTGGCAGCATACCTGCTAAAGGAGAAACCGCGTCCGATGGCACATTCAAGTATGAAATCATCTCCGTCCATAGGCAGCGCATTGGCAAAGTAAAAATATCCCTGGAGGCAGGGTTTCGACCGGAAAAAGGAAAGGCAGGCCGGGAATAAAATGATAGGGCTTGTTCTCGCGATCTTCTTTTTCCTCGCGCTCGAGGGATTCTTCTCGGGAAGCGAGATCGCTATCGTGTCTGCCAACCGGGCAATTTTATATCATCGCCAGAGGGAAGGGTCCAAAAGTGCGAAGGTGATGCTCGAAATGCTGGACAGGCCGGAGATGATCATCGGCACGACTCTGCTGGGAACCAATATCTCCCTCGTATGCTCCAATTTTGCGGCGAACGAGCTGTTTGCCCGGCTGGTAGGAGCGAATTTGTCCTGGGTTTCGCTGGTATTTATGATACCCCTCACATTGTTCTTCGGAGAGATACTGCCCAAGGCATACTTCAGACGGTACTCCAATTTGCTGGCATATAAAATCGTCAACCCTTTAAAAGTTATCTCTGTAATATTAGCTCCACTTACCATCATTTTAAGGATAACGAGCGGATGGATACGAAGGCTTGCGCTTGGTAAAAGCCAACCTGCGGCGCCGCAGCTTACAAGGGATGAATTCAGGATACTCCTTGAAAGTCATCGCCTTGCCCCCAAGGAAGACGTGATTCACAGAATGCTCAACAATCTATCGTCCTATATGGAAAAAACCGTCGGCGATATCGCGGTTCCCATGGTAAACGTAAGCCGCTGCGGTCCCGACGACCGCTACCTGAAAATAGTTGATACGTTTATCCGGTCGAGGTTCAGCAGGATTCCGGTATATGACAAGGAAAAGGACGAAGTAACCGGTGTCATCAACGACCTCCAGCTGCTGGACGGGAAAAACAGGAATAAAACGGCGGGTAAGATGGCGGAAAAAACAATTTGCGTTCCTGAAAACCTCGACCTCGGAAGGGCGTTGATTCTTATGCGCAAAGAATACAAGGAGATGGCTTCCGTAATTGACGAATACGGCGGCACTGCGGGCATTGTAACCCTCAAGGATATAGTTGCCGAGATTACCGGAAAGCTTTCGGACAGATATGAAACGGACGACCAGGGATATTTCCACGGCGTTTCGGCGAACGTATTTATCGTTGACGCGATGTTCAGGCTGGATGAGCTGGAGGGGAAGATAGGCGTAAACTTTGGAAATGTCCAGTTCGAGACAGCCGGAGGACTCCTGAATCATCTTCTCGGAAGGATCCCACGGAAGGATGACGAGTGCAGGTATAAAAACCTGACTTTCAAGGTGCTGCGTTCAAGGCCGCAGAAGGCCGAGATGGTGAGGATAACGGTTGACAAGTAGAAAGGGCAGTATGATGGAAGATTTCGGAAATTCAGGACCTATGCCGTTCCGGCCTTGCGCGATGATGCTGAAGGTGAACCCATCAATCAGGATAAAGGCCCGCCCTGTGGATGAAGGCATATTATTAAAAATAAAAGACCATCTCGATGTTGATATCCGTTTGTTCGATCCGGATTTGAAACCTGGGATCGCAATCGGCGGTAAAATCTCCCGCCCCGTCAGGGCTGATGCGCACATATCCGTCGCATCCTGCGGCGGGGATCCGGTGGCGCTCTTCGAACTCGGTTTCACCGTTCAACAGATATTGCTATATCTCGCGTACTCGAGGCTTTCCTATGTTTTCCATTTTGACGGCAGGACGGCGGTCATTCCATTCTCTTCCGCGAAGCCGCTTTCTGCGCAAACTCCATTTCCACAGGATTACGCCGCAACCTCGCTGCCTGAAGTAAAAGATTTGCTGTATTTTAAAACATGGGGAAACCACCCCGATCTGTTTTTCGAAGACGACCCGAAGCTCGATTCGGTAATTAGATACGCCCGTTACGCTCCGCGTGTGACCGGATACGGCGGACTGAAATTTATTATGGATGAAGAGCATATCCATTTGATGATCGAAAACGGCGGGGCGCCGCCGGCTGAGGCCGATTACGTGAATGCAGGGACGATACTTCTGAACTTTTCATTCTCCGCCGGGATGCTGAACCTCAAAGGCGAGTGGAAGCTGTTGAGGGGGATAGACGCGCCGGATAAAAGCGTATTCGGCATTCCAGAAGAAGTCTTTCACTTTGCTACCTGGCACGGACAGCTGTTCTGATTCCCATGTAATATAGGGAAAGCCCGCGCTCTGGGGAGACAGGGAATCTGAGGGAAGAATTGAATGCGATCCCCGCCAAGTGTCCCGGTGCAGCTTGTATCTTTGCAAACGTCCGCAAAGCAATTCCGTTCCATCTGCGCGGAGACGGCGAATAGTGATTGAGCATGGAGATAACCGGGTTACCCCCTCATATGTTATTTCAGGACACGATTAATAGTTCCATATTTTGAATATAATCCATAAATTTGGATTTCCGTCATAAAAAGATCAGTCTTTATTTTGTATCTCGTTGATAATAAAGGCAATTCTCTTTCTTGATATATGGTATAGCTTTTGCTTATATACAATATGCATAGTATAGGGATTATAGGCTTTCTTAATAGAGACATACCTTTGATATATATCATATCTGCCTGATTCTATTACATATATTTCATATTAAATCATAGTATTGGTTGCCATTAAATGGTGATCATTGTCTGGTTGTATATTTGATTCAGCTTTTTGAATCGTTCTTTGTAATAATAATGAATCGCTTTAAAACGGCTTATTTGTTCAATTCCATGTTTTGAAGGGAGGTGATGCGGTCGAAGTAGATTTTCTGGCATTCCGCCGGGGATCGGCGCGAATGCCGTCAGTAGTAGTTCAACTTAACTATCAAAAAAGGAAGTTAATTAAATGAAGAAATTACTCATTTCCCTGGCGATGGTTGCTTTGCTGGCAGTCTTCGCCCTTGCGCTCCAGCAGACAGGTAACCTGATCGTTACCATCATGAGCGAAGAGGGCCAGGTTCTGCCCGGGGCATCCATAACCCTTTCGTCAAACGTGTTGATGGGAACGAGAACCCAGACAGCCGGCACCAACGGAAAGGCGACCTTCCGCAATCTGCCTCCGGGCGATTACGCGATTGAAGTTGCTATGGACGGCTTCCAGGCATATCGCCAGAGCGGTATCTCGATTCGTCTTTCGAAAACCTCCAGAGTCGATGTTGCGATGAAACTCGGACAGGCTAAAGAGGTCGTTGAAGTTGTGGGTACAGGCCCGATCGTCGATACGACGTCGAACACCGTTTCCCATGAATTCGATTTCAGCAACTACATCAACCACATGCCGAACTCCCGCCACTATACCGGTATCGCCGGCTTTTCGGCGGCTGTTATAGCCCAGAACAACCCATCAGCGGGCGGCGGCGGTTCGTATGCGAATATGTATATGCTTGACGGCGTTTCCCATATGGATCCGAAAACCCATACATGGTCAGGCCAGTTCAACATTGACTCAGTCGCTGATATCAGCGTAATCAACGCCGGCGCCAGCGCGGAATTCGGCCATGCCACAGGCATGATCGTGAACATGGTCACCAAGAGCGGCTCCAACGAAGTAACCGGTCTCGCTCGTCTCGAACTGAGCCGCGTGAACTGGAACGATATTTCCGAACAAAACCCCCTCACGACCGCCGATAACGTAAGAAAAGGCATAGACAACGACGCCAGGTACTATTCCATCGGCGGCCCGCTCTATCCCGATATGTTATGGTGGTATTTCGGATACTATCCGTCAGCCAGCGAAACCGTTTACAACCGCTATCTGAATCCCTTGACTCCGACGGTCGGCACTCCCGCGATCAGAACCTATGATGGTCATTTTATGAACATCAAAGGCACCCTTCAGCTCGGCGAAGACATCAAGATTGCCGGCTTCTTCAGAGAAGACCCCATAATGATCAACAACATCAACTCGAACAGAGCCGATTATCTTGGTCCTTACTGCCAGCCCTCAGCCGATGTTTATCAGAGCCAGGGCGGAAAAGGCTACATGGCCAGCCTGACATACGTCGCCAGCCAGGATCTTTTCCTCGAAGGTATGTGGACGAGCGGCAGGAACCCGCTGATCCTCGGCAACCAGACCACTGATCCCGACGGCAGATTCGTGCCGGGCGGAACAACAGGCCCGTTCTTCGCGTCAGCAGATGGTTGGTTCTGGGGCACATATCAGCTCGATTACAACTCACAGAGAAACCATGACACCATCAAGGGCGCTTTGAACTACCTTCTCCAGTCCGATTCGATGGGCGAGCATGACATCAAGTTCGGCGTCGAATACTTCGATAACTGGACGAACGTTGCGGCGACCTACTATCCGACCAATGAATATGTCAATACCTCCGCGGTCTCTGGCGTAGGTTTCGATAACGTTCTATGGACGTATAGATATACATGGGAAAATCGTCTGCCTTCGAAAGAAGTTCATAACATAACCATGACAGCCTATTTGCAGGATTCGATGCAGCTCAGCGATGCGTTGACAATCAACGCAGGTGTCCGCACGGATATCGCCGATCTTCAGGACAATTATGGCAAGTCAATTCTTACGGACGGCATGTTCGCAGCTCTCGCCCCGCGTTTGGGCTTTGCCTATGATATGGGCACCATCTTGCTGAGAGGATCAGTCGGACGTTACTATGATGTCTACAGCACATATCTAATTGACGATTTCACCTACTTTGCGACTCCTGAAACCGTAAGAGGGTATGAGCCTACAGACGGCGTTGACGGCCACAACGGCTGGACATTGGTTGATACATGGTACAACGGCAGCTCCACTATCTATAACACATTGGATCCGAATCTGACTCCGGCATTCATGGATGAGGCAACCATCGGCTTCGACTATATGTTCAGCGATACCCTCGCCATCAGCGTTACCGGTATGTTCAAAGACTATAAAGACTCGGTAAGCGACACGGATCTCGACGGTAATAAATACGGCTACTGGCAGAACATCAATACGCCCGCCCACGGCAATTCCTCCAGGACCTATATGGGCGCCATCCTTGAACTGCGCAAACGCCCGACCGAGGACAACCTGTTCTTGAACGCAAGCCTGACATACCAGGACCTCCAGGGTTTTGGCGAAAACTTGCTCACCACCAGCTACTATGTTAACCCGTATCAGAACGACGCCAATATTGAACAATACTGGGGCGACGTCGGCGGCTTCAACTGGTTTGCCAAGGCTCAGGCCACTTACTTCTTCCCGAACAACTGGTATATCGGCTTGACTGCCGACTGGGTGCAGGGAACCGCACAATCTTCAACCAGAGCCATCAACTACGGCGGTTATAATAACCTGGTCTCTTATCCCAACGGCCGCGCCGATATGGTGAGAAATCCGAGCAGACTCACGATGAACGTGCAGTTCGGTATCGAACAGGCGATCGAGCTCCCGTTCGATGTGCCGCTATGGGATGACTCCCTCCAGATTGGTATCTATGCGAACATATTCAACGTTTTAGACAACCAGTCTGCAACCGTTGTGCAAGGCAACCTTGCCAGCGCTGCATATGGTAATCCTACTACATGGTTGAACGCACGTAACTACCAACTCGGATTCCGTATCGAACTGTAATAACTGAACTTCAATAGAAATACTAACCGGACCCGAAAGGGTCCGGTTTTTATTGTTTAAACTTCTAAAATCCATAATTCATTATTTTGAATTTTATTCATTTTTATGGTTTTTTCATATATGCAACCCATCACCACTCTTTGTATCTCATTGATTATGCTATTATTATCATTAATGCGTGTTTGGCATTATTTTTGCTCCTTTGTTAAGCGTGAAAGTATAGATGGCATTTTTATGTTAAGCTATTGAATCTAGTAGTTATAAAGGCATGCTTTTTTGTACGCAACTACTAAAATTCTCCAAACAATACATTTTCTTGGATATTGATATATCCTATCGAATACACAGCGATGAAAGACTCCATTGAATTCCGATAAGAAGATAGAATGGAGGTGATGCGGTCGAAGTAGATTTTCTGGCATTCCGCCGGGGATCGGCGCGAATGCCGTCAGTAGTAGTTCAACTAAACTCTCAAAGAAGGAAGTTAATTAAATGAAGAAATTACTCATTTCCCTGGCGATTCTGGCGCTGGCAGTATTTGCCGTCGCTCAGACTCAGACCGGTAACCTCATCGTTACTGTTATGAGCGAAGAGGGACAGATACTCCCGGGCGCCACAATCACAATCTCGTCCAATGTTCTTATGGGAACAAGGACACAGACGACCGCCTCGAATGGCAAGGCGACCTTCCGTAACCTGCCTCCCGGCGATTACGTCGCCGAAGTTGCGATGGACGGCTTCCAGTCATACCGTCAGACCAGTATCGAGGTCCGTCTTCAGAGAACCTCAAAGGCCGATGTATCCCTCAAACTCGGACAGGCGAAAGAGGTTATCGAGGTTGTCGGATTGGGTCCGCTGGTTGACACCAGCTCGAACACTGTTTCAACCCAGTTCGATTTCGACAACTACATCAACCATCAGCCGACCTACCGTCACTACACCTCGATCGCCAGCTTGGCCGGCGGTGTTGTTGCCGGCAATAATCCGTCGGCGGCAGGCGCAGGCGGATACCAGAACGCATACTTGGTGGACGGCACCAGCTCGATGGACTCCCGCACGCATACATGGGGCAACCAGTTCAACGTCGACACCGTTGCGGATATGAACCTGCTCCGCGGCGGCATCCCCGCTGAATTCGGCCGTTCGATGGGCGCCATCTTCAACATCGTTACCAAATCCGGCTCCAACGAAGTGACCGCTCTCGGCCGCCTCGAAATGTGGCGCCAGAACTGGAACGATATTTCCGAGAACAACCCCGCGATTACGACGGATAACAGCAGAAGCGGCTTGCTGGGCGAAGTTTACAGCATCTCCGGCGGCGGCCCGCTGTATCCTGACGTAATCTGGTGGTACGTCGGATATTCCGATTACCTGAGAGATACCGGCTACAACCGCCGTCTGAACCCGATGAATTACAGCGCTCTAACGCCGGCGATCAGGACCTATTATGGCCACCTGTTCTCGATCAAGGGCACGCTTCAGCTCGGCGAGGACCTCAAAACCACTGTCTACTACAGGGAAGACCCGATAGACCTCTACAACGTGGAATCCGGCAGAGCTGACTACCTCGGTCCAAATTGCCAGCCCAGCGCAGACGCAGTCCAGAAACAGGGCGGCACTGACACTCTCTTCGCGGCGTCATTCATTATGAGCGAGAATATGTTCCTCGAAGGCGCGTATTCGGCTGACAGAACAGAACTCACAGTCGGCGCGCAGGGCGATGACCCCTCCGGCGAAGGCAAATGGGTTGCTTCCGGAACTGGCGACTACCATTATTCCACTGATGGTTGGTTCTGGGGCGGCATTGTTGAGGATTATTATTCGGCGCGCAACACCGATACAATCAGGGGCGCCTTGAACTACCTGCTCGACAGCGAATCCATTGGCAGCCATGACATCAAGCTCGGCGTCGAGTGGCAGGATCTCTGGGGCGTCGTTCGCGACACCTACTATCCTACCGGTACTATGTATGCGACGGGTGATGTGGTTGACGTCGGCTTCGACGCGGCACCGCTTCTCTATAAATATGTAATAACGGACCGCATACCGGAGGCTGAAACACACGGCAAATACATAACCGCATATCTGCAGGATTCATGGCAGATGATGGATAACCTCACGGTTAACCTCGGCGTCCGTTCCGACATGGGCACGCTCTACAACAACCATGAGGTAGACATTGTGAGCGACGGCATCCTCACAGCCCTTGCCCCGCGCTTCGGCTTCGCGTATGACCTCGCTGGCAGCGCCATCAGGGGTTCGCTTGGCCGCTACTACGACATCTACAATATGTATATGGTTGACGACTTCAACTACTTCACTACTCCTGAAACCTGGAAATTATATGAACCAACGGACGGTGTTGACGGCAAGAATGGCTGGACACAGATTGATGAATGGCAGGAAGGCACGCTCGTGTCGCCTCATTCCCTCGATCCGAACCTGACTCCTCAATACGTTGATGAAGGCACCCTCGGATTCGATTGGCTGCTTACAGAATCAGCTGCGGTCAGCCTCACCGGCACATACCGCCTCTATACCGGCGTATCCAGACAGGATCCCGATGGCAACAGGGCTTGGTATTGGACCAACTTCGAGACCGTAGCTCACGGCAATGCCGCCAAGATATTCTACGGAGCGGTTCTCGAATTCCGCAAACGCCCGACCGATGACAATCTCTTCCTGAGCGGCAGCGTATCATACCAGCACTTGGAAGGCTTCAACCAGGGGACATTCCGGGATATCTACTTCAGCAACCCGTATCAAACCGAAGCCCGCATTGACAATTACTGGGGCGACGTAGCCGGCAACAACTGGTTTGTCAAAGCCCAGGCGACATACTTCTTCCCGAACAACTGGTACCTCGGTATCCAGGCTGAATGGGATCAGGGCATTTCCAACAGCACGACCCAAACCGTCAGCGTCCCCGGCTATGGAACAGCAACCTGGTATCCGAACGGCCGCGCTGATATGGCAAGGCTTCCTTCAGTCTTCTTTATGGATATCCAGTTCGGTATCGAGCAGAATATTGAACTCCCGTTCGATGTTCCGATGTGGGATGACTCCATATTGCTCGGTATCTATGTCGATATCTACAACGTGCTCGACAATCAGTCGGAGACCGGTAATAACACCACGATCACATCTTCACAGTACACCAGACCGAATCTCTGGAGAGCCGCGCGTAACTACGCACTCGGATTCCGTATCGAACTATAAACGATACTGTTTTCCAATCACTGCCGGACCTTCGGGTCCGGCATTTTTTTTATGTTTATATTTGATCAGGAAGGGCTTCGAAAAACCAATTGTCATGCCGGACTTACCCGCTCCACGCTTGATGCGGGGATCCGGCATCTTATTGATAAGAAACATACTTATAGATTCCGGCTCTACGGCCGGAATGACATTATGAAGGTTTTGAAAAGGTCTCGATCTTCCGGATTTACAGCTCCTTCGGATTTCATGCCGGGCTTATTCCGGCATCTAATTGATAAGATTTATATTAACAGATTGCGGATCTGAAAGCTTTGAAAACTTGGTTTTTTCTTCCTGTCATGCCGGACTTGCCCGCTCCGCGCTTGATGCGGGGATCCGGCATCTTCTCCCCCCTACCCCCCTCAGTGATGGAACTCCCCCCTTCGCCACCCTCAGCGAGGGCACTCCCCCCTTCGCCCCCCTCAATGAGGGGGGTAGGGGGGAGCTGTCTTTCCCTCAGATAAGGAATGCTGTCCATTTCCGGCTCTGCGGCCGGAATGACAAAATACAGGTTTTTCAAGAGTCTCTCCGGGCTGTTGCACAAAAAAAATGCGTCATACTCGGGGATACTTCGAAGGGCGGCGACCG
>Ga0315273_10004349_pt1 | contig 17340 bp, 14 predicted proteins | sample YL17G02_0_MG_FD_205753 | JGI IMG/M metagenome (GOLD analysis project Ga0315273, IMG submission 205753) | Sediment microbial communities from Yellowstone Lake, YNP, Wyoming, USA - YL17G02_0 | ecosystem: Environmental > Aquatic > Freshwater > Lake > Sediment | place: USA: Wyoming | collected...
CGCCCCGAAGCCCTCGCGGCGGGCGGCGACGTCGGCGGCGACGCGGTCCAAGATCGCGGCGCGCTCGGCGGCGGGCAACCCCGCCTTCATCGCTCGGTGCGCGCCGTCGACGGCGGCACGCGCGGCGTCGGCGCCGAGCCATGGCACGACGCCCACCTCGCGGCCGTCCCAGGGGGACCGGATCGTGATCGTCTCGCCGTCGCGAACGTCCTCACCGGCGACGCTCAACACGGTCACGTCGGGGGCTTCCTGCGACACGATGCGTTCCTCCTCCTGCTTCGGCTCCTCCGGATCCTCGAGCGGAGCCGGGTTGACCATCGGCGCGCGGATGGTAGCATCCGGTTCCCGTAGCCCGGAATGCGTTCTCGTCAGGCGAGAAACGCTAGCACATCGGAGGAGGCGCTGGATGGATCGACCCGACCTCGAGCTGATGAGGGGCGCCATCGACATGCACGCGCATACGGGCCCCGCGCTCTTCAAGCGCCACATCGACGACGCCGCCCTGGCCGAGTACGCGATCGAGTACGGGATGCGCGCCTTCGTCCTGAAGGACCACGACGCCTCCACCACCGGCCGCGCGTACTACGTGAACCGGATGTACCCGCAGGTCGAGTCGTTCGGGGCCGTCGTGCTGAACCGCTCGGTCGGCGGGCTCGACCCCTACGTCGCCGAGGCCGCGATCCACTACGGCGCGAAGATCGTGTGGATGCCCTCGAATCACTCGAAGTACCACGCGGACTACTTCAACATCCCCGACTACCCGCAGTTCGGGCGCCCGAAGAAGCAGCTACCCGGCGAGGGCGTGACGATCTTCGAGGAGGACGGGACGACCCTGACGAAGGCCGCCCGCACGATCTGCGAGGTGGTCGCCGAGCACGACGTCTGCCTCGCCACCGGCCACCTCTCGCTCGACGAGATCCGCGCCCTGCAGGACGCGGCGCTCGAGGCCGGGGTCTCGCCACGACGTTTCATCGTGACGCACGCGAACTGGTCGCTCTGCAAGCTCGACCTGGACGTGCAGCGCGAGCTGATCGCCAAGGGCGCGATCCTCGAGTACGTGGCGTGCACGTGCACCTCGCCGATCTTCTGGGAACAGCAGCCCGGTGAGCTCGGCGACTGGATCACGGCGCTCGGCGGCGAGAACCTCGTATTCGGCTCCGACCTCGGCCAGTTCGCGGGGCCGCCGCACCCCGAGGGTCTGCGGATGCTGATGACGGCGCTCCTCGACGTGGGCGTGCCCTACGGATACCTCGAGAAGATGCTGAAGGTGACCTCGGCCGAGGTGCTGGGCCTCGAGCCGGGATGGACGCCGATGGTTCCCGACGCCGCGAGCGAGCGCCCCGCCGCGAGCGAGCACCCGAAGATGATCCACGGGGTCGACGCATGACGCGTTTCTGGCATCCCTTCGCCGACATGGCCGCGGTGCAGGCCGGCGGCGAGCTGCCGATCGTCCGCGGCGAGGGCTACCACGTGTGGGACGGCGACGGCCGCCGCTACCTCGATGCCACCGCGAGCCTCTGGTACTCGATGATCGGTCACGGGCGCGCCGAGGTGGCCGACGCCGTGTTCTCGCAGATGCGCCAGCTCGAGGCCTACTCGACGTTCCAGGACCTGACGAACCCCGTGGTGGACGAGCTCGTCGAGCGCGTCGCCGGCCTCGCGCCGGTCCCCGGTTCCACCGTGTTCCTCACGAGCGGCGGCTCGGACTCGATCGACACCGCGATGAAGATGGCCCGACGCTTCTGGCAGCTGCAGGGCGAGCCGGGGCGGACCGTGCTGATCCGGCGCGAGCGCGCGTACCACGGCATGCACACCGCCGGGACGTCGCTCGCCGGCATCCCGGGGAACCTCGACGGGTACGGCGGCCTGCTGCCCGACGTCGTCGAGGTCCCGTGGGACGACGCCGGCGCGCTGCACGAGGCGATCGAGGCGGCCGGCCCCGAGCGCGTCGCGGCGTTCTTCTGCGAGCCGGTGGTGGGGGCGGGCGGCATCTACGCGCCGCCGCCGGGCTACCTCGAGAAGGCGCGTCAGGTCTGCCGCGACGCCGGCGTGCTGTTCATCGCCGACGAGGTGATCACCGGGTTCGGCCGCACCGGCGCCTGGTTCGCGAGCGAGCGATGGTCGCTCGAGCCCGACCTGATCACCTGCGCGAAGGGGATCACGAGCGGGTACCTGCCGCTGGGCGCCGTGATCGCCGCGCCGCGCGTGTGGGAGGCGTTCTGGGCCGAGGGCGTGGGCATGTGGCGCCACGGCTACACCTACACGGGTCACGCGAGCGTCGCGGCGGCCGCGCTCGCCAACCTGGACATCCTCGAGCGCGACGGACTGATCGCCCGCGGCGGTGCGTTGGAGGCCGAGATCGAGGCGGCGTTGACGCCGCTCACGTCGCACGCCCTCGTCAGCGAGGTGCGCGCGGGCTGTGGCGCGATGGCCGCCGTGCAGATCGACCCCGAGCGGCTCGCCGCCGACCCAGGCCTGCTGGGCCGCGTCGTTCCGGCGTGCCGCAGGGCGGGGATCATGACGCGCACGCTCGCCACCGGCGCGATCCACGTCTCGCCGCCGCTGATCCTCGATGCCGACGGCCTCGACGAGCTGGCGGGGGGCATCGGCGCCGCCCTCGACGATCTGGAGGCGGGCTCGTGATCCGGAGGTTGCCATGTTCGTGAAGCCGTTCCGGTACGTGCGCGCGGCGAGCCTCGCCGAGGCCGCGCACGGACTGCGCGAGGCCGACGGCGGCGCGCGGGTGCTCGCAGGCGGTCAGAGCCTGCTGCCGATGATGAACCTCGGCCTCCTTGACCTCGACGCCGTGATCGACGTCTCGCACGTCGACGAGGCGCGCGGCGTCGCCGAGGACGACGGCTACCTGCGGATCGGCGCCCTGACGCGCCACCGCGAGGTGCAGGCCGATCCGCTCGTCACGTCGCGGCAGCCCCTGCTCGCGAGCGCGGCCGGCCGGGTGGGCAGCTCGCGGATCCGCGCGCGGGGCACCCTGGGCGGTTCGCTCGCCCACAGCGATCCCGCCGCGGAGCTGCCGCTCGCGATGATCGCGCTCGGCGCGACCTACGAGGTAACCGACGGCACCGCCACGCGGACCGTCCGTGCCGACGAGTTCCACGTCTCGTACTTCACCACAGACCTCGCACCCGACGAGCTGCTGGCCGAGGTGCGCGTGCCGACCCTCGGCCCCGGCTGGGGATGGGGGTTCCAGGAGGTCTCGCGCCGGCCCGGCGATTTCGCGATCGTGGCCGCGGCGGCGCTCGTCCGGCTCGCCGACGGCGAGATCGTCGAGTCGCGCCTGGCGCTGGGCGGCGTGTCCGAACGGGCGCTGCGGCTGGGCGCCGTGGAGTCCTCGGTCACGGGCGCGCGCGCCGGGCAGCTGGAGGAGCGGATCGGCCCGATCGAGGGGCTCGACCCGGTCACCGACACGAGCGCGACCGCCGATCATCGCCGGCACCTGGCGCGGGTGCTCAGCGTCCGCGCCCTCGCCGATGCCTCCCGCCGCGCCGAGGAGGCCGCATGAACGACGAACGTTTCGGCGTCAGCACCACTCTGGTCGTGAACGGGCGGCCCGTCACTCGTTCGGCGGGCGGCCACGTCACGCTGCTGCGCTGGCTCCGCGACGAGGCCGACGTCCTGGATCCGAAGTACGGCTGTGGCGAGGGCGTCTGCGGTGCGTGCACCGTGCTGGTCGACGGTGAGCCCGCGAGCGCCTGCATCGTGCTGGCGGCCCAGTGCGAGGGCGCCGCGATCACCACGGCCGCGGGCCTGTTGGGCGACGACGGCGAACCGAGCCCGCTGCAGCGCGCCTTCCACGAGCATCACGCCGCGCAGTGCGGTTTCTGCACGCCGGGGATGCTGATGTGCGCGCAGGCGATGCTCGCCGACGGCACGACACGGTCGCGCGACGAGATCCGCGAGGAACTGCACGGCAACCTCTGTCGCTGCACCGGCTACCAGCACATCGTCGACGCGATCGAGGATGCGCAGGGGGCCGGCCGATGAACGACGAGATCCGCACGTCGAAGCTCGACGAGCTCCGCGTCGTCCACCAGCCGTTGGCGCGGCACGACGCCGCCGAGAAGATCGCAGGCTCCACGCGGTTCGCGGGCGACCTGGCGTACGCCGGGATGCTGCACGCGCGGCTGGTGCGGTCGGTGGTGCCGTCGGCGCGGCTCACCCGCCGCGACGTGTCGCGCGCCGCCCAGGTCCCGGGCGTGGTCGCCGTGTTGCTCGGCGAGGACGTCCCGAACAACGAGATCAGCGTCGACGTGCCCGGCCAGACGATCGCGGTGGGCGCCCTGAAGGCGCGGATGCAGATCCTCGCGACCGAGCGGGTGCGCTTCCACGGGGAACCGATCGCACTGGTGATCGCCGAGCACGAGGACGCGCTCGCCGAGGCGTGCGAGGCCGTCGAGGTCGAGTACGAGGAGCTGCCGGTGATCTCCGAGCCGGCCGACGCGCTCGCCGAGGGCGCCTTCAAGATCCACGAGGGTGGGAACCTGCTCGCGGAGTGGCGTATCGACCGCGGCGACGTCGACGCGGCGTTCGCGGCCGCCGACGTGGTGATCGAGGGCGCGTACGCCACGCAGTTCGTCGATCACGCGTACCTCGAGCCCGAGGCCGGCGTGGGCTGGTACGACGACGACGGCGTGATGAACCTCCGCGTCGCCACGCAGGTGGTCGAGCACTACCGCGACGTCGCGAAGATCCTGGGCGTGCCCGACTCGAAGGTGCGCGTGATCGCGCCCTACGTCGGCGGCGGGTTCGGCGGCAAGGAGGACATGACCGTCGAGCCGTACCTGGCGCTCGCGGTCGCGCACACGCGGCGGCCCGTGCGCATGCAGTGGACGCGGAACGAGTCGCTGCTCGCCCGCGCGAAGCGCCACCGCAACCACATGACCTATCGGACGGCCGCCACGAACGACGGCACGATCCTCGCGCAGGACATCGAGATCGTCTCCGACGCCGGGGCGTACGCATACCTCTCGGCGCTCGTGCTCCTCTACTCGTCGGTGCACGCGTGCGGCCCGTACCGGCTCGACGCCGCGCGGATCCGAGCCACTACCGCCTACACGAACAACCCGCCGACCTCGGCCTTCCGCGGCTTCGGCGGGATGCAGGTCGTGCTCGGCTACGAGTCGCAGATGGACGAGCTCGCGAAGTGGTTGCGGCTCGACCCCGGTGAGGTCCGCAAGCGGAACGCACTGCGGCGCGGCGACAGGTTGCCCGTGGGCCAGGAGATCATCACCGAGGTCCAGCTCGCGCAGACGATCGACGCCGTGCGCGAGCGCGCGGGGGACAAGCCGGCGCCGAGCGGCCCGCGCAAGGCCGTCGGCCGGGCGATCGCCTCGAACATGCAGTCGTACGGGCGGCTCGTGTGGCTGAACGACTCGGCCGCCGCGTGGATCGGGTTCCAGATGGACGGCTCGCTCACGGTGCGCTGCGGGGTGCCCGACATCGGCGGTGGCCAGGCCAGCTCGCTCGGTCAGATCGCCTCCGAGATCCTGGCCGTCGACATGGACCGGATCACCGTGCACTTCGGCGACTCGGCGCTCAATCCCCTGGCCGGAACCACCACGGCCACGCGTCAGCTCCTGATGTCGGGCAACGCGACCTACGAGGCCGCCGTGATGCTTCGCGACCAGCTCCTGGGCGCCGTCGCACTCGAGATCGGCGAGCCCGTCGAGGCGTTCGCGATGACCCCCGCGGGCATCGCGGGCCCCGCCGGGACCACGGCGGTCACGGCCGCGCTCCAGATCTGCCGGCGCCGCAACGTCCCGGTCGAGGCGCTCGGGACGTTCTTCGGGCCCAAGGGCAAGGAGGTCACGCGCGACCTCGACGGCGAGCGCCTGTTCCCCGACTTCACGTTCGGGACGCACCTGGCCGACGTCGAGGTGGATCTGGACACGGGCGAGGTGAAGGTCCTGCGGTACATCGCCGCACACGACGTGGGCCGCGCGATCAACCCGCTGAGCGTCGAGGGGCAGATCGCGGGCGCCGCGGTGCAGGGGATCGGACAGGCGCTGCTCGAAGAGATCGTGATGCAGGACGGCGTGAACCTCACGGGCGGGTTCTTCCAGTACCTGATCCCCACCGCGATGGACGTACCCGACATAGAGGCGATCGTGCTCGAGTCGGGTGAGGGCCTCGGCCCGTTCGGGGCCCGCGGGATCGGCGAACCGCCGATCGGTCCGCCGCTCGCCGCCATCTCGAGCGCGATCGCCGACGCGGTCGGCGCCCGGCCCACCACCCTGCCGATCACCCCCGAGCGCGTGCTCGAGTGCGTGGAGCGGGGCGCACCCTCGACGAGCCCCGCGCCCTGATACGCCGACGCCTAGAAGCCCTCCGGCGCCCGTAGCCGGCCCTCGTCGACCTTCAGCGGGATGATCGCCAGCGCCTGGCTGGCGGGCCCCAGCAGGACGGACCCGTCGCGCAGGTCGAACTCGCTGCCGTGGCAGGCGCACAGGAGGGTGGTGCCGTCGGCCACCTCTCCGTCATCGTCGACGAAGGAGCAGCGGGCATGCGTGCATCGATCGACGAGCATCACCCAGCCCTCGGTGTGATGGACGACCGCGTACCGAGTGCCCTCGATCTCGACCCCCACGATCGATCCGACCGGCTCGGTGGGGTCGATGTCGGGGATCGAGCGACCGGTCGCCGTCATGCGTCCCAGACCAGGGGGAGCTCGAGTGCCGCGCGGTTGGCCCACCCGTGGACGACCGGCTGCCGGTCGGGATCGGGCCGCAGGTTCGGCAACCGCAGGAACATCTCCTCCAGGATCACCTGGGCGAGCACCCTGGCGACGTAGTGGCCGATGCAGAAGTGGACGCCGTATCCGAACGACTGATGGCCCTGTGTGTCGCGGTCGAGATCGTAGGTATCGGGGTCGGCGAAGTGGTTCGGGTCCCGGTTCGCCGCGCCGATCACCAGCCCGACCTCGGTGCCCTCCGGGAAGCGCAGGCCCCCCAGCGTGGTCTCGCTCGTCGTGCGCTTCTCCGTCATCCCGAAGGGCGAGAGCCATCGCAGGCCCTCCTCGATCGCCGTGCGTGACCACGTCTCGGGGTCCGCGGCCACCCTGCCCGCCTGGTCGGGGCGCCCGAGCAATCCGAACAGGGCGTTCGCCACCGCGTGCGCGGGTTCCTGGATCCCGCCGACGATCAGCACCCCCACGCTGCCGATCAGGTCGTCCACGGATCGGGTCTGTCCCGCAGGCATCCCGTCGTGCAGCATGTGGGACAGCGCCCCTTCGTCGGGTCGCTCGCCGAGCTCGGGGAGGTGGCGTTCCAGGTGGGCGCGCACCTCGGTCTTGACGGCGCGGCCTCGCTCGGCGACGGCGGGATCCCGGCCGAAATCGACGAGATAGGCGGCGTAGCCCCGGAACCATCGGCCGAGCGTGTCGTCATCGAGATCGGCGAACCCGAGGACGTCGCCCACTGCCCGAAGGCTGATCGGTTCCAGCAGCTCGCCACACACCTCCGCGGCTCCCCGCGCGCGGATCGCGTCGACGTAGCGCACGGCGGTCGCACGGAGGGTCTCGTCGCGGTACTCGTTCACCTTGCGGGGCCGGAAGGGGGCGTTGAGGGAGTTCCGCAGGCTCCGATGCGCGGTTCCGGTCAGGCTCATCACGTTGGGGTCGCCGTAGACCACGTTGAACGGGTGTTGGGTGGGCCCGAACACCTCGTCGTTCCCGCCGGCCTCCTCGCACAGCTCCCACGTGGTCACCAGGACCCGACCGGTCTCCGGCACGTACGCGATCGGCGCCTCGCCTCGCATCCAGCGGTAGATCGGATAGGGGTCGTCTTCGAGGGCGTCGAGCCCGATGTCGAGGATCACATCGGTGGCGACGTCGTCGCCGTTCCGGTGGTGGATCCGCCCGATCATCGAAGCTCCGTCTTCCCGTGTCATGGTGTCGGCATGGTCTCCTCGGCCGGCGAGCCCGTGCAACGCCTTCTCATCATGCGAGAAGCGGTTGAACCAGGCGAGAACGACATCCTAGACTCGCCCTCTGATCGGCCCACAGGGAGGACTCTGCCATGAGCTACGGCATCGAGGAGTACGAGCGGCGAACCCCGAAGTGCAAGGCGGCCTGGGAGTCGGCCTCCAAGGTGATCCCCGGCGGCGTCGGGAGCGCGATCCAGTTCAAGTCGCCCTACCCGCTGTACCTGGGCGACTCGAAGGGCTCGCGCGTCTGGGACCTCGATGGCAACGAGTACATCGATTACTCGCTCTGCTACGCGGCGATGGTGGCCGGCCACGCCAACCCGCACATCGTCGAGGCGATCAAGGCGCAGACCGAGCACGGCACGCTGTACGGCCTGCCCACCACGCTCGCCGGCGATCTCGCCGAGGAGATCATCCGCCGGTACCCGGGCGTGATCGACATGGTGCGGTTCACGCAGTCGGGCGTCGAGGCCACGCAGACCGCGATCCGTCTGGCGCGCGCCGCCACCGGCCGCAAGACGATCGTGAAGATCGAGGGCCAGTACCACGGCGGCACCGACCATCTGCTGGTCTCGATCGGTGGCGCGCCGGCCGACGCAGCCGGTCCCGACGACCACCCGAACGCCACGGCCGACTCGGCGGGGCTGCTGCCCGCTTCCACGGAGTACACCGCGGTGGTCGCCTTCAACGACCTCGACATGATGCGGCGCGCGTTCGATGAGCATGACGGCGACGTGGCCGGCGTGATCGTGGAGCCGGCGATGACGAACGGCGGCGTGATCCCGCCGCTGCCCGGGTATCTCGAGGGCATCAGGGCGCTCTGCACCGAGAAGGGCGCCGTCTTGATCATGGACGAGGTGAAGATCGGCTGCCGGATCGCGGCGGGCGGCGCCACCGAGCTATGGGGCGTGAAAGGCGACATCGTCACGCTCGCGAAGGCGATCGGCGGCGGCGTGCCGGTCGGTGCCTTCGGCGGGAAGCGCGAACTGATGGAACAGATCAGCCCGCTCGGACCCGCGGTGCACTTCGGGACCTACAACGCGAACCCGCTCGGGATGGCGGCGGGCCTCGCGTGCCTCACGAAGGTCATGACCGACGCGACGTACACGGAGATGACGCGCCTGGCCACGCGGATGGCCGACGGGATGCGCCACGTGATCAAGGAGACCGGCACGTCCGCCTACGTCGTGCAGCTCGAGACGCTCGGCGGGATCTTCTTCGGCCTCGAGGAGCAGCCCAACAACTTCCGCGAGGCCGCGAAGAACGACGCCGCGCGCTGGGACGACTACTGGTTCGGCATGCTGAACCGCGGCGTGATCCCGATGGGCTCCGCGTGGTTCGAGGAGTGGTCGATGTCGGCGCAGCACACCGACGAGGATGTTGACCGAACCCTCGAGGCGTTCGAAGACACGCTCCGCGCGATCGCGTGAGCGACGGGACGGGGAGGGAGCGACCGTGACGGATCCGATCGTGATCGACATGTGCGTCGGCGGGCGGCGGGTGCCGTCGCGCTCGGGCGAGCGGTTCGACGTCGTGAACCCCGCCACGGGGGCGGTGTACGCGAGCGTCCCGAAGGGGAACGTCGAGGACATCGATCTCGCCGTCACCGCGGCGCGTGCAGCGCTCGAGGGCGAGTGGCGGAAGACCGCGGCGCCCGATCGCGCACGGATGCTCGGCACGCTCGCGCGGCTCCTGGAGGCGCGGATCCCCGAGTTCGCCGCCGCCGAGACGGCGCACAACGGCAAGACCCTGTTCGACGCCGACTTCGACATGCACGGCACCGTCGGCTGCTTCGACTACTACGCCGGTGCGGCGACGAAGTACGTGGGCTCGACGATCCCGGGCCCGGCCGACTACCTCCTGTACACGCGGCGCGAGCCCGTGGGCGTCTGCGGCCTGATCGTGCCGTGGAACTTCCCGCTGGCGATCGCCGCGTGGAAGATCGCGCCGGCGCTCGCGGCCGGCTGCACCGTGATCGTGAAGCCGGCGAGCGAGACGCCCGTCACCGTGTTGATGCTCGCCGACCTGATCGAGGAGGCAGGGTTCCCGCCGGGCGTGTTCAACGTCGTGACCGGTCCGGGGCCCGTGGTGGGCAACGCGCTCGTCGAGCACCCGGGCGTCGACAAGATCTCGATCACCGGCGAGACCTCGACCGGCAAGGCGATCATGCGGACCGGCGCCGAGACGCTGAAGCGCGTGACCCTGGAGCTGGGCGGCAAGTCGCCCAACCTGGTGTTCGCCGATGCCGACCTGGCGCAGGCCGTCGACGGGTCGCTCTTCTTGATCTATGCGAACAGCGGGCAGGTGTGCGACGCGCGTTCGCGGATCTTCGTGCAGGACGCGGTGTACGACGACTTCGTGGCGCGGTTCGTGGAGCGGGCGCAGAAGATCAAGGTCGGCGACCCCACCGAAGAGGCGAACCACTACGGCGCCGTCACCTCTGCGCGCCAGCTCGAGAAGATCGAGTACTACGTCGAGATCGGCCAGAAGGAGGGCGCCACGCTGGCGTGCGGCGGCGCCCGGGTCGGCGACGGACCCGGCCTCTTCTACGCGCCCACGGCCTTCGTCGACGTCGACAACTCGATGCAGATCGCGCAAGAGGAGATCTTCGGCCCGGTCGCCTGCATCGGGCGGTTCTCCGACTACGACGACGGCATCGAGAAGGCGAACGACACGCCGTACGGCCTGGCGGCCACGGTGTGGACGAGCGACCTGACCACCGGGCACAAGGCCGCGCACGACATCCGGGCCGGCGGCGTCTGGGTCAACACGAGCGAATTCCTGTTCAACGAGTCGCCGTTCGGGGGGATGAAGGCGTCGGGCTTCGGCCGCGAGCTGAGCATCCACGGCATGGATGCCTACACGGAACTCAAGACCGTGGGCGTCTCCCTGGGCGCGCACATGCCGACGTTCGAGCTCGACTGACCGAAAGGGAGCGCGACCATGCCGCAGTTCGACGATACCGACCCGGTGTTCCTCCGCGGACTCACACAGCGCCGCCTGGGCCGCCGGGCGTTCCTGCGCGGCGCCGGGGTCGGCGCGAGCACGCTGTCGCTGGCGGCGATCCTCGCCGCCTGCTCGAACGACGGCAGTTCCGCGCCCGCCTCGGGCTCGGCCGCCGCCGGGACGTTCGACGGCGACCCCGCCGGGCAGATGAACATGGCGAACTGGTCGCTCTACATCGACAAGGCCAAGGACCCCGAGACTGGCGAGGTGACGCATCCCTCGCTCGACGCGTTCACCGCCGAGACGGGCATCGAGGTGAACTACCGCGAGGTGATCGACAGTCCCGAGGGGTTCTTCGGCAAGCTCCAGCCGGTCCTGGCGGCCGGTCGGGACACCGGGTGGGACATCATGGTGATCACCAACGGCCGCGTGTTCGACACGATGAACCGGCTCGGGTACTTCCAGGAGCTGCCCGGCCCCGAACGGTTCCCGAACTTCCAGGCGAATGCGGGTCCGGCGGTCAAGGGCCCCTCGTACGACCCGGAGAACAAGTACTCGATCGCCTACCAGTCCGGGATCACCGGGCTCGGCTGGGATCCCGTGCTCGTGGCCCAGCTCCGCCCCGACAACCCGACGATCACGAGCATCCAGGACCTGTACGACCCGGCCTTCGCCGGCAAGGTCGGGATGTTCGGCGACACGCTGGACATGCCCTCGCTCGCGCTGCTCGGCATCGGGGTCGCCCCCGAGGACTCGACCCCCGAGGACTGGCAGGCCGCCGCCGACGTCGTCGCGCAGGCCCGCGACGACGGCATCGTGCGGCAGTTCTTCGCCGGCTCCGGCTACATCAACTCGCTGGCGCACGGCGACGTGGCCGTCGCGATGGCCTGGTCGGGCGACATCTTCCAGTCGAATCTGTCGGGCGACTCCCAGGGGCTGCAGTTCACGATCCCCACCGAAGGCGGCGCGATCTGGACCGACAACATGACGATCCCACCCTTGGCTCAGCATCCGGTCGACGCGGTCACGTACATGGACTACATCTACCGCCCCGAGGTCATGGCGATGATGGTCGAGTGGATCAACTACGTGTCGCCCGTGCCCGCGGCGCAGGACGTGATCCTGGCCGACGCGGCGGCGGCGACCGACCCCGCCGACAAGACGTACCTCGAGAACGTGGCCAACAGCCCGCTGGTCTTCCCGACCGCGCAGGATGCCGAGCACCTCTTCAACTACCGCACCCTCACCGAGGAAGAGGACCAGCAGTGGCTCGACATCTGGCAGCCGATCTCGCTGTCGTGAGGGAGCGTCGCCGGTGAGCTCGCCGGTCGTCTTCGACGACGTGACGGTCGCCGACCTCGAGGACGACCCGTACCCGGTCTACGCGCGGTGCCGTCGCGAGGCGCCCGCGTGCTACGTACCGGCGGTCGACCTGTGGTTCGTCACGCGCTGGGCCGACGTCGTCGCGGGCGCCGAGGATCCCGTGCGATTCCCGGCCTCGATGGCCGGATCGCCGCTCGACCGAACCCTGGGAGGCCGCAGCGTCCTGACGGTCGACGGCGATGAGCAGGAACGCCTGCGCACGCCGATGGAGGCCACGTTGCGGCCCCGCCTGGTGGAGCAGCGGGCGCCGGCGGTCGTCGAGCGGATCTGCGACGAGCTCCTCGACACGTTCGCCGACCGCGGCGAGGCCGACCTGATGCCGGCCTTCTGCGAACCGCTGTCGGTGCTGTCGCTCGCCGAAGTGATCGGGCTGCGCGGTCTGGGCGTCGACACCCTGCGCCGGTGGTTCCACGAGATCGCCGCGGGCACCTCGAACTACGAGAACGATCCGTCGAAGCAGGTCACCGCCGACGCGACGGTCGCCGAGATCGACCGGGTGCTCCGCCCGCAGTTCGAGGACCAGCTCGCGCACCCCGACGGCACGATGGTCTCCGACATGCTGCACGCAGAGTCGGGCGAGCTCGACGAACGGATGCGCGCGTTCATGCCCACGCTGAAGCTCGCGCTGATCGGCGGCCTGCAGGAACCGGCCCACGGCTTGGGGACCACGGTGGTGGGGCTGCTCTCGGATCCGATGCAGGTCTCGGCGGTGCGTGAAGATCCTGCCGGGTTGATCCGCAAGGCCGTCGACGAGGGGATCCGCTGGATCTCGCCGATCGGCACGCAGGGGCGCTGCGCCGGACCGGACGTGGTCGTCGACGGTGTTGCGATCCCCGAGGGCGCTCCGGTGGGGCTCATGGTCCCTTCGGCGAACCGCGACGAGGAGGTGTGGGGACCGACGGCCGACGCCTACGATCTCTTCCGGCCTCGCCACGCGAACGCCGCGTTCGGGTTCGGGCCGCACTTCTGCGTCGGGCATCAGCTGGCGCGCGTGCAGATGCGGACGGGGTTGCGGCGGCTGCTCGAGCGGTTGCCGGGACTCCGTGCGCATCCGGACAGGGCGCCCGTCTTCTCTGGCTGGGAGTACCGGGGGCCGGCGGAGCTCTGGGTGACGTGGGACGCGTGAGGGGCGGGGGTCCTTAGGCGCCCGTGACCGCGGCGTCGATCGCGCCGCGGCGGGGCATCCCGTCGCGGGCGCCGGCGACCGTGACGGACAGGGCCGCCGCCGTGACGGCGCGGGTGACGGCCTCGTCGAGCGGCCGGCCCTCGGCGAGCGACGCCGCCAGCACACCGTTCAGGCAGTCGCCGGCTCCGGTGGTGTCGACGGCGTCGACCGGTGGGGACGCGATGTCGCGTGAGCCGCCACCTTGGTGGACCCGGACCCCTCCGGCGCCGCGCGACTCGACGACGACGACGCCGGGCGGCAACGCGTCGATGCCGCCCAGCGCAGCGAGCTCGCCTTCGTTCGGCGTCACGTAGGTCGCGAACCGGGCGAGCTCGGCCGCCTCCTCGCCGGCGGGGGCCGGGTTCAGCACGAAGGGAACCTCGTGCGCGCGGCACCACGCGCCCGCGGCACGGACCGCGTCGGCCGGTACCTCGAGACTGGCGAGCACGACCGCGGGCGCGATCGCATCGAGGGCGGAGGTGACGGCGCTCGCCTCGACCGCGGCGTTCGCGCCGGGGGCCACCGAGATCTGGTTCTCGCCGGCGGCATCGACCGCGATCAGGGCCACGCCGGTCGCGGCGCGTTCGTCGACCGCGACCCACCGGACGTCGATGCCCTCGTCCTCGAGCGCCGCCCGCGCGGCCGCCCCGAACGCGTCGTCGCCAACCGCCCCGATCATCGCGACGCGGCCCGTGTCGCCGAGCGCGCGCGCCGCCGCCACCGCCTGGTTCCCGCCCTTGCCGCCCTGGTGCTCCGCGAACGTCCCGCCCACGACGGTCTCGCCCGGGCCCGGCAACGCGCCGCCCGACACCACCAGGTCGACGTTGATCGCGCCGAGCACGGCGAGGACCGGGGTGTCGCTCACGTCGCCTGGCGCGCCACCAGCTCGCGCAGCCGCCCGGTGAACCGCTCCATGAACGCGTCGGCGTCGACGCCGAGCGCGACGCGCGCGTTCTCCTCGGGCGGCCAGCCCACCGCCCACGGACTGTGCCGGATCCCTCCCAGGTCGGTCACGGTCTGCCCGCGGGTCCACTTGCCGTCGGTCTCCACCTCGACGCGCGTCGTCACGAGCGTCACGAGCGACGCGTCGATCGCGGCCCCGAGCGCGAGCGGGTCGTGCATGGACGCGCCCCCGTACGAGCGCGTGCGCTCGTAGAACTCGATGTAGAACGGGACCGCCTCTGCCAGGAACCGCGCGACCGGCGTCTCGGGCGCGACCGCGCAGATCGCGTCGAGCGCCTCGCGCGAGAGCTTCACGTCCTCGGTGACGTCGAGCCCGACGCAGATCGGGAGCGTCGCCTCCGGCCCGCCCGAGAACGCCCGGAACACCGCCTGCGCCGCATGGGGGTCTATCCAGGCGTTGGCCTCGGCGGCGGGCGTGGTGTTGCCGCCGCGTGCGTACGCGCCACCCATCAGGGCGAAGCCGCGAAGGAGCGACGGCAGGTCGGGTTCCTCTGCGAGGGCGGTCGCGACGTTCGTGAGCGGGCCGGTCGCGACGAGCAGGATCTCGCCCGGCCGCTCGCGCGCGGTCGCGACGATCAGCTCGGCGGCGCTCCGCTCGGATTCCTGGCGCCGCGGCGGCGGCAGCTCCGCACGGCCGAGCCCGCGCGCGCCGTGCACGACGGGGAACGGCTCGTGGTCGCTCACGAGCGGCTTCGCGGCGCCCCGTGCCACCTCGATGTCGTCGCGCCCGGCGACCTCGAGGACCGCGAGCGTGTTCTCGGTGGTGTGGTCGATCGTGACGTTGCCCATCACGGTGGTGACGCCGATCAGGTCAACCTCCGGCGAGGCGACCGCGTAGAGGACTGCGAGCGCGTCGTCGACGCCGGTATCGACGTCCAGGATCAGCGGGGTCGGAGCCACGCGCGGAGGCTAGCGCATCGAGGCAGAGGAAGCCTTTCTGCAGCTACGCCTAGACCTCGGCGCCGATCAGCTTCGAGGCGACGCTCCGGCACGTCCCCTGCATCCGCTCGGGACTGACCTGGGTGTCGTTCATCAGAACTTGGATCGCGAGTCCGTCGATCAGGGCGCCCAGCTCCATGCCGAGCTCGTCGGCGTCCTCGCCGTCGGGGAACTCGCCGGTGGTCCGGCCATGCCGCACGATGTCGGCGATCGACTGGCGCCAGCGGCGGTCGAGCACCTCACGCTCCTTCGCGAGCGCGGGGTCGCGGAGCGCGCGCACCCAGATCTCGATCCAGAGCGCCCACTCCTCGAGCCGCTCGTAGTCCGGGAGCAGCCCGGGTACCGAGAGGTCGATCAGCCGGCGGAGCTGATCTTTCGCGGAATCCATCCTGCGGAGCTCACGCGTCTGCGCGAGGTAGTACTTGTCGTTCGCGTACGTGAGCGCCTCGACGAGCAGCCGGTCCTTCGACTCGAAGTAGTAGAGGATCAGGCCCGGCGAGACCCCGCAGCGGTCGGCGATATCGGAGATCCGGGTCTCCGCGAGCCCGCGGTCGGTGATCACGCGCGCGGCCGCGACCAGGATCTCCTGGTGCCGGTCCTTCGTCTGCTTGGGTCGCGTCTTCGCCATGAAATGGACTCCCTGAACGACGTACAAGGCGAGGGGTGATGCACCCCTCTCTTTGGCTGACCGTTCAGGGAACCATACCCGCTTGAACAGCGGAGTCAAAACGATAGGGCCCTCGTGCAGAAGTTGACTGGTGATTCAGATTCAAGGCATGATGGCGCCGTTCTCGACCTGGGGAAGGACGGTTCCAACGATGGCGAACACCTACGACGCGATCATCATCGGCGGCGGTCACAACGGCCTGACGAGCGGCGCGTACTTCGCGCGCGCCGGCGCCCGCACGGTGGTCCTGGAATCCCGTAACAAGACCGGCGGCGCCGCCGACACGAGCGCCCCGTTCGCGGATCATCCCGAGATCAACGTCACGACCTACTCCTACGTCATGTCGCTGATGCCGCCGACGATCATCCGCGAGCTGAAGTTGAAGCAGTTCGGCTACGACGTGACGGCGTTCGGCCCGTACTTCCAGGCCTTCCCCGACGGCCGCGCGATCACGATGTACGCCGACGACGCGCAGAAGAGCTACGAATCGCTCTCACAGTTCTCGAAGAAGGACGCCGACACGCTTCCGAAGTGGGAAGCGTGGATGAAGGGGGTGAGCGACGTGCTCGGCCCGCTCCTCCTGAGCGTGCCGCCCCACGTCGGCTCGACGAAGCTCGGCGACCTCCTGCCCCAAGCCCAGACCGCGTGGAACATGCGAAAGCTCGGCGAGCGCGGCGTGGCCGACGTCACCCGCCTTTTCTCGATGAGCGTCACCGACCTGCTCGACGACTGGTTCGAGTCCGACGCGATCAAGGCGATGCTCGCGGTGAACGGCGTGATCGGCACGTGGGCCGGCCCCGACGAGCCCGGCACCGCGTACGTGATGCTCCATCACTCGATCGGCGACGTCGGCGACGGCCACCTCGGCTCGTGGGGGTTCCAGCAGGGCGGCATGGGCGCGGTGAGCGACGCGATCCGACGCTCGGCCGAGTCGTTCGGCGCCGAGATCCGCACCGAGGCCAAGGTCAAGAAGATCCTGGTGCGCGGTGGACGCGCGGTCGGCGTGGCGCTCGAGAACGGCGAGGAGCTGCGCGCGCCGGTCGTGGTCACCACGATCCACCCGAAGATCGCGTTCCTCGACCTGCTCGACCGCCACGAGCTCCCGGCCGACTTCGTCTGGGACATCGAGCGGTGGAAGACCCGCTCGGGCACGGTGAAAGTGAACGTCGCGATCAGCGAGCTCCCCGACTTCATCGCGGCTCCCGGCAAGGAGCAGCAGGCCCACCACACCGGGTCGGTCGAGCTCTGCTTCTCGCCCCAGTACGCGGAGCGCGCGTTCCAAGACGCGCACATCGACCGCAAGCCGTCCGTCGCGCCGTTCGTCGACGGCACGATC
>Ga0315273_10004350_pt1 | contig 17339 bp, 15 predicted proteins | sample YL17G02_0_MG_FD_205753 | JGI IMG/M metagenome (GOLD analysis project Ga0315273, IMG submission 205753) | Sediment microbial communities from Yellowstone Lake, YNP, Wyoming, USA - YL17G02_0 | ecosystem: Environmental > Aquatic > Freshwater > Lake > Sediment | place: USA: Wyoming | collected...
CGATCTCGAAGACCGTAAGGGACTCGGCGCTGCTGTACAGCGTGATCGCCGGCCGTGACTCGGCTGACTCGACGACGGTCGACCTACCGGCTGCCGTGGAGCTCCCCGAAGCCACTGACCTCGGCGGACTGCGCATCGGCGTACCCCGCGAGATGAACCAGGCCGAGGGTATCGAGCCCGGGGTCGCCGCTGCCGTCGAGCAGGCCCTGGCGCTCGCACGGTCGCTCGGCGCCGAAATCGAGGAGTGCAGCCTTCCGCTTTCCGTTCGCTACGGCCTGGCGTGCTACTACCTCATCGCCCCTTCCGAGGCTTCGTCCAACCTCGCCCGCTACGACGGAGTCCGTTACGGGCTCCGGGCGAGCGGGGTCGACGACCTCGACGAGATGTACGCGGAGACGCGACGCCAGGGGTTCGGCGACGAGCCGAAGCGGCGCATCATGCTGGGCACGTACGCGCTGGCGGCGGGCTATTACGAGGCGTACTACGGCCAGGCGCAGAAGGTGAGGACAATCATCCGCCGGGAGCACGCCTCGCTGTTCGAGCGCTACGACGTGATCGTAAGCCCGACGTCGCCGACGGTCGCCTTCGAGCTCGGCTCGCGCACGGCGGACCCGCTCGCCATGTACCTCGCCGACGTGCTAACCATTCCCTCCAACATGGCCGGCCTGCCGGGCCTTTCCATCCCCTGCGGCCTGTCCGAAGGCCTACCCGTTGGGCTCCAGCTGATCGGACCGCAGTTCTCGGAGAACCTGCTCTTCAGGGCCGGCCACGCGCTCGAGCAGGCTCTGTCCTTCGACACCGTTCCCGAGCGGCTTCGATGAGCGACTGGGAGGTTGTCATCGGGCTGGAGATCCATGTGCAACTGAAGACACGGACGAAGATGTTCTGCCGCTGCGAGACCGGCTTCGGCCAGCCCGAGAACACGCGGACGTGCCCTGTGTGCCTGGCGCATCCCGGAGCGCTGCCCGTCGCGAACCGCGCCGCGGTGGACTGGACGGTCAAGCTGGGGCTCGCGCTTGGCTGCGAGATTGCTCCCCGCGCCGAGTTCCACCGCAAGAACTACTTCTACTTCGACCTGCCCAAGGGTTATCAGATCTCGCAGTACGACAAACCGCTGTGCCTGGACGGCCGGTTCATCGTGCCCGGGGAGGGCGGCAATCTCGAAGTGGGCATCGTGCGCGCGCACCTCGAAGAGGACGCGGCGAAGACCGTCCATGTCGGCGGTGCCGGCGGCAGGATCGTGGGGGCGGGTCGCTCGCTCGTCGACTTCAACCGCGGAGGCACGCCGCTCGTCGAGATCGTCACGCAACCCGACCTCCGTTCCGCCGACGAGGCACGACGCTTCCTCCAGCTGCTTCGGCAGACAATCGTGGAGCTCGGCATCTCGGATGCGGAGATGGAGAAAGGGACGCTGCGTTGTGACGCCAACATCTCCGTACGGCAGGTCGGGGAGGAGGGGTACCGGACGCGCTGGGAGCTGAAGAACATGAACTCGTTCAACTACATCGGTCGCGGTATCGAGGCGGCCGTGCGCGAGCAGATCGCGCTCCATGAATCCGGCCGCGACGTCATCCAGGAGACCTACGACTACGACGCCGACCGCGACACGCTCACGCCCCACCGGACGAAGGAGGAGGCCGAGGACTACCGCTACTTCCCCGAGCCCGACCTCGTGCCCGTCGAGCCGGAGGCGGAGTTGATCGAGGCGCTGCGCGCCGAGTTGCCGGAGCTGCCGGGAAGGCGGATCCGCCGGCTGGAGAACGATGTCGGCTTCGCGACGGCGTTCGACCTCGTCGCCAGTGGGCGAGACGGCCTGTGGCAAGACGTCGTGGCGGCAGGCGCTGAAGCCAGAGCGACGGCAAACGTGATCATGAACCAGCTCGCGGGTGCCGGCGTCGCCCTGGATTCCGTCGACCCCGCCGAACTGGCGAAGCTGATCGAGGCCCGCGACCAGATCCCGAGGGCGGCGTTCGACGAGGCGCTCACACACGCCGGAGACCCTGGCTTCGTGGCCGAGCCGTACCTCGGCCAGAAGCAGGTGTCGGACACCGAGACGCTCGGGCCGGCGATCGAAGCCGTGCTTGCGGCGAACCCCGGCCAGGTCGCGGCCTACCTTGGCGGCAAGGAGGGCCTGCTCGGCTTCTTCGTCGGCCAGGTGATGAAGGAGACCGGCGGCGCCGCAAATCCGAAGGTCGTCAGCGATCTCCTTCGCGAGCGCCTGACGCAGTGAGCACCGACCCGGTTGCCGAGGCAAACGCGATTCTTCGCGAAAAGGGGTACAAGGAGCCGCACCTCGCCGTGCACGTCGCACCCATGCCCGGGCGCGTTCTGCTCAAGGGCACGAAGATGTTGAGCCCGTTCGCGGACGCGCCCGACGTTGTGCTCCGCGTCGTCCGTGACTGCGTGCCGACGGCAGAGGAGCTTAGCTCGCGCATGCTGACGCCCCACGAGCTGCGCGCGTGGCTCGACCAGGCGCGCGACTAGTTCTGCCGGGGATCGATGGGCATCATGGCCAGCACGCGATAGCGCCCCCCTTTGCCGCGCAGCGCCGAGCCGAAGAGATCCTCACCGGGCTCAGGAAACAGGTCGACGCCCTCCACAGGCTCGACGAGCCACGAGTCCTCCTCCAGCTCGCTCTCGAGCTGTCCGGGCGACCAGCCCGAGTAGCCGGCAAAGACCCTCGCTCGTCGCGTCGCCCTGGCGAGGTGCTCGAGATCGCCGTCCGCCCGCGCGAAGCCGATGTCTCCGCACACCACGGTAGCCGCCGCCGAGGGGTCGTCGAACTCCGCAAGCACGAGCACCGCCCTCGGTTGAACCGGGCCGCCCACGTAGACGGGCGCGTCCGGCTCGACGACGTCCGCTAGCTCGGGAACGGCTTCACCAACCGTCGTCTCGGTCGCCCGGTTGAGAACGAGACCCATCGCTCCTTCCTCGCCGTGTTCCCCAACGAGCACCACCACGCGCCGGAAGTTCGGGTCGAAGAGGGCGGGCGTGGCGATGAGCAGCTTTCCCTTGAGTGACTCCACGCACCCATTCTCGCGGTTCGGGAACGGTCGTAGGCCCAACGTCCCCTTGCGGCCCAGACCGGGCGGGCCTGAGCATGGCGCCGTCGGGTACCAACAACCAGAGGAGGCAGCTGATGCGAAAGACCCTTGTGCTCCTGTCCGTCGCTTCCGCGGTCGCGTTCTCGGCGATCGCGCCGGGAGCGTCCGCGAAGGCGGGAGACCTCACAGTGCCAGGTGCATGCACCGGCATGAGCACGTCGAAGCTCAAGATCGGTGCCCGTGATGGGCGCATCGAGACGCAGTTCGAGGTCGATCAGAACGTGATCGGCCAGACCTGGAGCGTCCAGCTCAAGGACAACGGCTCGCCGTTCTTCCGGGGCCAGCGCACGACCGCCGCTCCCAGTGGCTCGTTCGAAGTGCGGGCGTTCGCCGCGAATCAGCCGGGGGCGGATGCGATCTCGGCAACGGCCACCAATCTCGCCACAGGCGAGAGCTGCTCCGCCTCTGCCAGCATCTGAGCGCAGGAGTTGTGAGAGGAGGCGGGGCCTAAACCCCGCCTCCTCTCACGCGAGTCCGTTTCGTCTCGCCCAGAGGGCGGCCTGTGTCCGGTCGAAGACCCCGAGCCCGCGAAACACACGGGTTAGGTGCGCCTTCACTGTCTTCTCGCTGATGCCGAGCCTGCGAGCGATGTGCTTGTTCGGGAGACCCGAGGCGAGGAGCGTGAGAACCTCTCGCTCGCGCGGACTCAACTCATCGGCCGGGCGGCGCTCCGCGCGCGCCGTGAGCACTGCCCGGGCTGCTCGTGGCGACAACGGCGACCCGCCGGTGGCCGCAGCCCGGATTCCGCGCAGGAGCTCGTCGGGCTCGGCGTCCTTGAGGAGATACCCGACCGCGCCCGCGTCAAGCGCCTCGAGAATGCGTTCGCGGTCCGAGAACGACGTGAGCACGACGATGTTCGTCTCCGGCCGGGCCGTCAGGATGCGGCGCGTCGCTTCGACTCCATCGAGGCCGGGCATGGCAAGGTCCATGAGCACGACGTCGGGCTCGAGTGCGAGCGCAGCCCGAACCCCTTCAGTGCCGTCTGCGACCGATCCGACCGTCTCCATGCCGTCGGCGAGCGTGAGAACCTGCTCGAGCCCTGTTCTCACGACGGCGTGGTCGTCGACGAGCAGCACGCGGATCACGCGACCGGTGCCTCCAGAATGACGCGCGTCCCTTCGCCGGGCCAGGAGCGGACGTCGAGACTTCCACCGATCTCGGCGGCGGCGTCTCTGAGCAGCGCCATGCCGAGGTGGCCGTTCTCTTGTCGTCGCTCCGCCGCAGCAGGAGAGAACCCCTGCCCATCGTCTTCGACCGTCAACGTGACGACAGCGCGGGACGGGTCCTCGACGAGGCGGACACTCACCCGCCGGGGCTCTGCATGCGAGGCGGCGTTGCGGACCGCCTCGCGCGCACACCGGAAGACGACCTGCTCCGTGGCTCCGGCGAGGCAGAGCCCGGGACTGATTGCCAGCTGCGCCTCTACGCCCTGTGCCGACAACGGTAGGAGCAGGTCCGAGAGCGCCGCCTCGAGCCCTTCTGCACGCAGGATCGGTGGGTAGATGTCGACGAGAAGCGAGCGGAGGTAGCGCATACTTCGACGCGTGTTGGCGGCGGCGGCTCGCAGCGCCAGGGCCAGCTGTGCGAGACCGAGTGCCTCCGTCCGTTCAGCGGCGGCACCAAGGCTGAGCGAGATGCCGGCCAAGTCCTGCACCACGCTGTCGTGGAGGTCGGCGGCGATCCTCCTTCGTTCCACGTCCGACGCCTGCACGGCCTGCAGAAGTAGGCGGTCGCTCTCCTCCTGGCTCTCGCGCAGCCGTCGCACGAGCGACCGCGCTAGCGGAAGCTGGACGAGCGCGAGGAGCGCGAGAGCCAGGAGCAGGAGGGGGGCGAAGGCGAGCCAGATACGCCGGCTACTCGCGGCGACCGAGCTGAAGCGCTGGTATGCCTCGAAGAGAAGCAGCTGCCCATCGGGTGTGCGAACGGGAACGTAGACCTCGAGCAGCTTGCCGCTCCCCCGCTCGAAGCGGCTCTCCGGATCGGAGAGGTCGCTGACGTCTGCAGCGGCGCGCCCGGTCTCGAGCGCTGAACGCTCGCTGGCGTCGAGCGAATGGACGGAGCCCATCAGACGTGGCTCGTCGGAGTAGACGATCCTGCCCTCGGGCGTCCAGAGCTTGACGCGCACGACGGGTTGCCGGAGCACTCGTTGGCGAATGACCCGGTCGAGCTTCGCAAGTGCGCGAGAATCACCTGTCAGTAGTCCGTCGCTCAGGCTTGGCTCGACGATCCCGGTGCCGATCACCTGCGTCACGCGTCGTGCGTCACCGACCGCCTCGTCCGTCCCGACGCGCCGGAACAGAGCGGCACTGCCTACACCGACGAGCACGAGCGCTGCGAGGCCGGCGAGAGCGAACTGCGTGACGGGACCAACCCGCGGCAAGCCCCTCCACCCGGCGCGGAGCCGAAACAGTCGGTTGTTCGTATGGTCGGGTCGCAGGCGACTGGCGCTGATCGGAGACGCTCCTCTCGTCATATGAGAGGTGGTTTGCCCGAAAAACCTGCGCTCGGGACAGCTAGCTACTCGTACTGCAGCGCTTCGAGGACGTTGAGGCGCGCAGCGCGCCGGGCCGGCAGGATGGCTGCGATCAGGCCCACGACGACGGCCGCGAAGGCGAAGAGGAGCAGCGACCCGATCGGCCACGAAAGAATGAGGAAGTCGACGCGGTAGATCAATAGCACCGCGAGCACGACTCCGAGCGCGATCCCGATCGCTGCACCCATGAGCGATGTGACGAGGCTCTCGAGCGTGATCATGAGACGGATCTGCAATCGGGTCGTGCCCACGGCGCGGAGCATGCCGATCTCGCGCGTCCGCTCGAACACGGTCAACACGAGGGTGTTGATGATCCCGAACAGGCTGACGATGACCGAGAGCGCCAGCAGGACGTAGAGGACGTTGAGTACCTGGTTGAGGCCACTTGCCTGGTTGTCCTTGAACTCGTTTTGGTCCTGCACCTTGGCGTTGGGGAAGCCGGCCAGTGCACGTTCCAACTTCTGGGTGGTCGCGTCGCTGACTCCACCCTGGGCGGTGAGGAAGACGAAGAGGTTGTTCGGAGACTGGAAGAGACTGTCGAACGTGGCGCTCGAGATGGTGATGACGCCGAACGGTGAACCTCCGTTCGGCGGATCGAAGATGCCCTTGATGCGGAACGTCCGGCGCTCCCCGCTCGGAACGAGCAGCTCCACGATGGATCCGACCTCGAGGTTGTGCTCCTTGGCGAAGTCCGAGTCGGTGAACGCTCCGTCCCGGCCCAGCGATTCCATCACCGCCGGCGAGCCCGCGACCCAGTCGAGGCTGAACACCTTGCTCGCGCCACGGTCGACGGCGCTGAGGCTGTGCGTCGCGCCGAGGAACCGTGCCTCGCCGGCCCGCACGCCGACGACGGCGGTCACGCCCGGCACAGTGCGAATCGGGTCGGAGACCGAGATCGGAATCGGGCTGTAGTTGTTCTGAGCCGTGACGGCGTAGTCCGTCGTCCAGATCTTGTTCACGGCGTCGAAGAACGAGGCGCGTATGCCCTGCGCGAGCATGGCAACGAGCGTGACGAGCGCGAGACCGATCATCAACGCTGCCGCGGCCGACGCCGTGCGCTGGGGATTCCGCATCGCATTCTCGCGCGCCAGCACGCCGGGAGCGCCCGCGATTGCCGCAGCCGGGCCGCCGAGCACGTGGGAGAGGGGCACAACGAGCTGGGCGGTGAAGAACGCGACGCCGAAGAAGATCAACAGCGTTCCGAGGCCCATGAAGACGAGGATCTGCGTCGTCGAGAGGCCGCTCCCGAACAGCCCGTACCCGAGTGCTGCAAAGCCCAGGCCTGCGAGAAGAGCCGACCCGAGACCTCGATAACGGGCGAAGCGGCCCGGCGGCAGGGCCGCGCCTTCCCGGACGGCCGCGATGGGAGGGACGCGCGTGGCCCGGATCGCGGGCCGCAAACTGGCCACCACCGTGACGAGCACTCCCACGAGCAGGCCGACGATGACCGTGCGCGGCTTGAAGAGGAGACCGTTGTTGGGCAGTGTGAAGCCGACCTGCTCGAAGAGCCAGAACAGTCCCTTCGCGAGACCGAGGCCAAGGACGAGTCCGGCTGCTGACGCGAGTACACCGATGACGAGAGACTCGACGAGCACCGCGCTGAGGATCTGACGGCGCGACGCGCCGATCGTTCGCACGGTGGCGAACTCGCGCGTGCGTTGCGCGATGGTGATCGACAGCGAGTTCGCGATCACGAACGCACCGACGAACAGCGCGATGCCGCCGAAGGCCAGTAGAAAGCTCTGGAGGAAGCTGAGGAACTGCTTAGTGTCGCTCGCATCCTCCTCGGCTTGTGAGTCACCCGAGCGGACCTGCGCGCCGGGCGGCAGGATCGACCGGATCTGGCGGAGCAGCTCTGGCTGTGTCGTTCCCTGCTTCGCGGCGACACGGACTTGGTCGAGCTTGCCCTCCTTGTCGAAGAGCCGTTGAGCAGTGAGGAGGTCGAAGGCGGCGAGCGTTGCTCCTCCGATGTTCCCCTCGCTCGAAAACTTGAAGAGGCCCGAGACTTGCATCGGTACGGCTCGACCCTCACCCTGCACCCGGAGCCTGTCGCCGACCACGATGTCCTTCTTCGACGCCGTGGACGTGTCCACCGCCACCTCGTCACTTCCGGGCCAGTCGCCCTCTTTCAGGATCACGGAGTTGAACTGCGGCAGGGAGGGGTCGAGCGAGAATCCGATGTTCGGCGCCCCGCCGAACTGGATGACTTTGCCGTTCTGCCCGATCAGCTGTGCCTCACCGCCGACGCCGCCCACCGCTGCGTCGGCCCCAGCGAGGCCGCGAACGTCGGCGAGCAGCGACTCGCTGAACGACGGGACTTCGACGCCGGAGTCGCCGCTCACATCGAAGGCCGCCTTCCCCGTGATCACGGCGTCCGTGCCCCGGTAGATCGTCCCGAAGATCGAGTCGAACGCGCTGGAGATGGAATCCGTGAGGATGTACGTTCCGCTGATCGTCGCGACGCCCAGCACGATGGCGAAGCCGGTCAGAAGCGTCCGGAGCTTGCGCCCCCAGAGTGCACGGAGGCTGGCCTTGATCATTCGCGCGTGAGGTTCTCCAAGGCGGCGATGACCTCGCTTGTCGTTGCACCGGGCATGTCCTTGACGATCGCGCCGTCGTCGAGGAAGAGGATGCGGTCTGCGATTGCCGCCGCGCGAGCCTCGTGCGTGACCATAACGGTCGTCTGTCCGAGTGCGTCGACCGAGCTACGCATGAGCTCGAGGATCTCACCCGAGGTGGCCGAGTCGAGGTTGCCGGTCGGCTCGTCGGCAAGCAGGACTGTCGGCCGAGTGACGAGCGCTCGGGCGATCGCCACGCGCTGCTGCTGTCCACCCGAGAGCTCCGACGGCCGGTGCGTCAGGCGGTCGGTCAAACCCATACGCTCCATAAGCTCAGCGACCCACTCGCGATCGGGCTTCTTGCCGGCGATCGACAGCGGCAGCAGGATGTTCTCCTCGGCGTTGAGCATGGGGAGGAGGTTGAAGAACTGGAAGACGAAGCCGATGTGCTCGCGGCGAAGCTTCGTCAGCCGGGAGTCGTTGAGCGCGCCGATGTCCGTCCCGTCGATCGTCACGGATCCCGATGTCGGCTTGTCGAGCGCCGCGAGGATGTGCATCAGGGTCGACTTGCCGGAGCCCGACGGGCCCATCACCGCCGTGAGTTGGCCACGGGCGATCTCGAGCGAGATGCCACGGAGCGCATGCACGCACGTGTCTCCCTCGCCGTACCGCCTGGTCACGTCGGTCGCTGAGACGACCGGAGTCCCGTTCTCCATCACTGCCCTTTCACTCGACTGAGCCGATCGGAAAGACTAGTTACGCTAGTGGCGTGATGCGCCGGCTATTCGGCACCGCGCTGGTAGCGCTCGTTGTCATCGGAGTGGCCGGTGCGGCGTCCGGTTCCGCTCGCAAGGACTACGCGGCGGTCGCTCTGAACGTCCTGCCCCCGGGCGAGAACGGCAGCCTCATCTTCAACCGCAACACGAACGACCAGGCGGCGCTCTACGAGTGCCTCACGCCGCTGTTCGACCGGGTCAAGGCCGACGACCTGAAGCGTTGCTTCAAGGACGCGTCGCTCGGAATCAAGGGTAAGCCGGTGCGCACGCAGCGGCCGCGCGCCGGTGTCCTCATCGAGCGAGATCGCTGGGGCGTGCCGCACATCACGGGCAAGACGGCGGCCGATGTCGCGTTCGGTGCCGGGTGGGCGACGGCGGAGGATCGCGGCCTTCTCCTCGAACTACTGCGAGGACCGGCGCGGGCCGCGGCGCTCGACATTCCCGGCATCAGCCCGATCGCGCTCGCGCTCAGCGGGAAGGCCCTCGTGGCCAGCCCCCAGGGGGAGGCTTTCCTGGCGTCCCAGGTCCAGCTGCTGCGCAAGGCCGGCCCGGCGGGGACGAAGCTACTCGCTGCCATTGACGCCTACGTCGCCGGGCTCAACGCCTCCTTCGCGAAGCAGGGACTTCCGATCACGCCGTATACGCCGAACGACGTCGTGGCCGTGGGCGCGCTGCTCGCTGCCCGTTTTGGTGCCAACGGCGGTTCGGAGATGCGGCGGGCGATGTTCCTCGACGCGCTCCAGCGCGCGCTGGGGAAGGAGAAGGGGCGCGCCGTGTTCGACGATCTCCGTGCCTCGGACGATACGGAGGCGCCGGTGATCTCCCCCGGCCGCTTTCCGTACGCCAAGGCACCCGGAAGCGCTCCCGGCAGCGTCGTTATCGACGACGGCAGCTTCCAGCCGTTGAGCCCCGCCTTGGCGAGCGCGCCTCTTGTCCGCAGCCGGCCCGCCTCGAACGCCCTGATGATCGGAGCCAAGCGCTCGAAAACGAGGCACCCGCTGTTCGTGGCCGGCCCGCAGGTGGGCTACTTCTTCCCGGAGTTCTTCATGGAGGTCGACCTGCACGGCGGCGGCTTCGACGCACGCGGCGCGTTGCTGCCCGGCCTTCCGCTCGTCCTCATCGGCCGGGGTTCCGACTTCGCCTGGAGCGTGACCGCATCACAGGGGGACAACATCGACATTTTCGCGGAGACGCTGTGCGGGGACGACCTCCACTACCTCTACCGGGGTGAATGCCGCGAGATGACGGCGCTCGACGCCGGCACGCTTCGCTCGTCCGGGTTGCCCGACCAGCGGCTCCAGCTGCGGTTGACCGTGCACGGCGTCGTCCAGGGGTACGCCACCGTCTCCGGCCGGCGGGTCGCGCTCTCCCTCCAGCGTTCGACACGCGGCCGTGAGGTGCTGAGCGCGATACCGCTCTACGCCATGGACACCGGTGCCGTGGAGTCGGCGCAGAGCTTCGTCAAGACGGTCCGTGGGGTCGAGGCCATGTTCAACCTCCATTACGCCGACGACCGTGACATCGCGCACTACACCGCGGGGCGGCTACCCCTCCGCGCTCCGGGCACCGATCCGGCACTGCCTACCGTGGGTACGGGCGAGTACGAGTGGCGCGGCTTCCTGCCTGCGAAGGGGCATCCGCAGGTGATCAACCCAAAAGCAGGCGCGATCCTCGACTGGAATGCGAAGCCTGCCGCAGGCTTCGGCGCGGCCGACGACAACTGGTCGTACGGGTCGATCCAGCGGAAGGATCTGCTCACGGCGGCCGTGGGTACCGGCAAGCTCGACCTCGCCGGGCTCGTCGCCGCCATGAACAAGGCGGCCACACAGGACTTGCGCGTCATGGAGGTGTGGCCCGTCATCGCCGACGTCTTGACCACCGGGCCGGCGCCGGACCCCCGCGCCCAGCAGGCCTTGGACATCGTCAACGCCTGGCGGGCCGCAGGTGGCAGCCGGCTCGACCGGGACCTCGATGGCAAGGTCGACCATCCGGGCGCGGCGATCATGGACGCCGCGTGGCCGCTCATCGCCCGCGCCGTGATGCGACCGGTGCTCGGGGATCTCGTTGAGCGGCTCGCACAGCTTCATGTGGTCTCGGACGACGCGAACTCGCAGGGCTCCTCCTACATCGACGGCTGGTACGGCTACGTCGACAAGGACCTGCGCACTCAGCTCGGCCGGACCATTCGCAGCCCGTACTCGACGCGCTACTGCGGCGGCGGCAACCTCGACTCCTGTCGCGACGCTCTCTGGAGCGCGATCGCACAGGCGTGCGCCGCTCTGGAGGCCAAGCAAGGATCCGACCTGGCCGCGTGGGCGGCCGATGCGAGGGTCGAGCGGATCGACTTCACGACCGGGCTTCTGCGCGACACGCTCGCGTGGACGAACCGCCCCACGTTCCAACAGGTGATGTCCTTCTCCGGACACCGCAAGCGCTAGCGGGCCACGTCGGTCCGGGGCGCTAGTCTGGCGCCATGGCTCAGAAGCGCTACCTCTTCACGCCCGGGCCGACGCCCGTCCCGCCCGAGGTGCTGGCCGTTCTCTCACAGCCGATCGTCCACCACCGTGGCGCGGACTTCCGTCCTGTCTACGAGCAGTGCCTTGCCCGGCTCAAGGACATTTGCCGTACGTCGTCCGACGTCCTCCTGTTCACCGCCTCGGGAACCGGTGCGATGGAGTCGGCGGTGGCCAATCTCTGCTCTCCGGGCAATCGCGTGCTCGTCGTCTCGGCGGGGGCGTTCGGTGAGCGCTGGATCGAGATCGCCGAGCGCTACGGCTGCGACGTGGCTGCGCTGCGCTACGAGTGGGGGGAGATCCCACGCGCCGAGGACGTCGCGGCGCGACTTACCGAGCTGGGGGATGCCCGGGCGGTGTTCCTCACGCACTCGGAGACCTCGACCGGGGTCGTCTGCGACCTGCGAGCCATCGCCTCGGCGATACGGCCTTCGGGAGCGCACGTTGTCGTGGACGCGGTGTCCAGCCTCGGGGCCGTGCCGCTCGAGATGGATGCGTGGGGGATCGACGTCGTGTGCTCCGGATCGCAGAAGGCGCTGATGACCCCGCCCGGGCTGGCGTTCGCGGCTGTCTCCGAGGCGGTCTGGGAGCCCGAGGGCCGCGCCTCGTCGCCGCGCTACTACTTCGACTGGGAGCGGACGCGAAAGGCGCAGGACATCCTCGACGCGCCGTTCACGCCCGCCGTGTCGCTCGTTGCGGCGCTGAACGTCGCGCTCGGAATGCTGCTCGACGAGGGGTTGGGCGCGGTCTTCGACCGCCACGTCCGACTCGGCCGCGCCTGCCGGGCCGGCATCAAGGCGTTGCAGCTCGAGCTCTTCTCCCCCGACGACGATTCGTCCGCCGTCGTGACGGCTGCCCGCACGCCGGCGGGCATCAACGCGGCGGAGCTCGTCTCGCTGCTCTCAGAACGGCTCGGAGTCCAGCTCGCCGGGGGCCATGGCCCGCTGAAGCAGACCGTCTTCCGCATCGGCCACATCGGCTACTACGACATCTTCGACATCGTCACGTCCCTGGCTGCGGTCGAGCTGGGGCTCAAGCAGCTCGGCGCGCACGTGGAGCCTGGTGCGGCCGTCGCGCGCGCCCTCGAAGCGTTCGAGGGCGTCCCCGTGTGAGCGACGACCGCCCGCGCGTCCTCGTCCGCGAGACCATCGCGGGCGCGGGCGTGGAGTTGTTGAGAGAGCGGTTTGACGTCGACGTCGACGCGGACACGGACCTCGCGGAGATCATCGGTCTCTACGAAGGCATCGTCATCCGGTCGGCAACGAGGCTCGACGCAGCCATGCTCGACAGGGCTGAACGGCTCCGGGTGATCGGCCGTGCAGGTGTGGGGGTAGACAACGTCGACGTCGACGCGGCAACGCGCCATGGAATCCTCGTCGCGAACGCGCCCGAGTCCACGGTGATCTCGGCCGCCGAGCACACAATCGGCCTCCTGCTCGCGTTGTCGCGGAACATCCCCCAGGCGCACGCTGCAATGAAGGCAGGCCGATGGGAGCGGTCGCGCTACGCCGGGCACGAGCTGGCAGGCAAGACGCTTGGTCTGCTCGGCTTCGGCCGCATCGGGCAACAGGTCGCCCGCCGGGCGCTTGCGCTCGGCATGAGGGTGGTCGCAGTCGATCCCTTCGTCTCTCGCGACCGGTTCCGCGAGCTCGGCATCGAGCGTGCCGAGACGCGGGAGGCCGTGCTCGCCGAGGCGGATTTCGTGTCGCTTCATCTGCCATTGACCGAGGAGACGCGCGGAGCCCTCGATGCGGATGCTCTGGCGATGCTTCGTGATGGGGCTCGGATCGTCAACACCGCGCGAGGCGAGCTCGTAGATGAGACGGCTCTGCTGGCTGCGCTGCGCTCGGGAAAAGTCGCCGCTGCGGCACTTGACGTTTTCTCCGAGGAGCCGTACGCCGGGCCGCTGCTCGAGCTGGAGAACGTCATCGTCACGCCGCATCTGGCCGCGTCGACCGAGGAGGCACAGGACCGCGCAGGCCTCATAGTGGCCGAGCAAGTGGCGGCCGCGCTGGAAGGCAACGCCGTGACGAACGCCGTGAACACGCCGTCCGTGCAGCCGGAAGACCTCGAGGCGTTGGGCCCGTTCGTTCCGCTCGCGGCGAAGCTCGGCCGGCTGGCGATGGAGCTCGCTGGGGGACGTGCGGACCGCATTGCGCTTTCCTGCCTCGGCCGGCTGGCCGAATACGACACGCGGCTCGTCACGATGGCAGCGCTCAACGGCGCCTTCCAGGGACGGACCGACGAGCCGGTCAACATCGTCAACGCACCGCTGATCGCGGCCGAGCGCGGCATCTCGGTCGAGGAGGACAGGCAGCGGGAGTCACCCGACCACACGAATCTCGTACGAGTTACCGTCCACGCCGATGGAGAGGCGATCGTGGTCGGCGGGACGACGATCGGAGGGGAGGATCGCCACTGGCTCGTCTCCGCCCTCGGCTATCGGATCGAGATCGAACTCGCGCCGTTGATGGTGTTCTTCCAGTACGACGACCGCCCGGGGGTGATCGGGCGTGTCGGTTCGTTGTTCGGTGAGGCCGGCGTCAACATCGCCAATATGGCCGTGTCGCGTACGAACGAGGGAGGTAAGGCGCTGATGGCCCTGTCGATCGACACGCCGGCGCCGCCGGAGCTTGTGGAGCGCTTCCTCGGGGCTGGCTTCGACGACGCCCGCTTCATCGAGCTCGCAACACATCTATGAACGGAAGCTGGCCCGAGCCGGTTGAGCGCGTAGCGGCGTTCCTGCGCGATGCGGGAGCGGAGGTCCGCATCGAGGAGTTCTCCACCGGGACACCCACGGCCGCGCATGCCGCCCGTGCTGTCGGCTGCAACCTCAAGAAGATCGTGAAGTCGCTGCTCTTCGAGTGCGACGGCCAGCCGGTGCTCGCGATGGTGCCCGGAGACCGCCGCGCTGACGCCCGGAAGGTCGCGGCCGCCGCCGGAGCAGACAGCGCGGTCATCGCCTCACCAGTTCGCGTCTTTGAGGTGACGGGCTTCGAGCCCGGTGCCGTTGCGCCGTTCCCGTTGCCGCGGATCGAGCGCGTGCTGCTCGACCGCAGCCTCGTCTTGTTCGACCGGGTGTGGATCGGCGCAGGCTCCACCCGTCACCTGGCCGGCCTCGCACCTGCCGAGCTGCTGCGCCTCTCCCGCGCCGCCCTCCTCGACATCGCCGCCGACGACTAAGATTCCAAGAGGTGCACGAGACCGAGAAGATCTGGATGAACGGCGAGTTCGTGGACTGGGCGGACGCGCGGATCCATGTCGCCAGCCATGGCCTCCACTACGGCACAGGAGTCTTCGAAGGCATTCGCTGTTACGCGACCGATCGAGGCCCCGCGGTCTTCCGGCTGCGCGACCACCTCAAGCGGTTCGAGACGTCCGCCAAGCTTCTCTATATGCAGCTGCCGTACTCAGTCGACGAGCTCCACGCCGCGTGTCACGAGACGCTTGCCGTCAACGGGATGGAGGAGTCGTATCTCCGCCCGATCGCGTTCTACGGCTACGGGGAGCTCGGCGTGCACACCCGTGGCAACCCGGTCGAGTTGGCGATCATCACCTTCCCGTGGGCGCCGTATCTCGGCGAGGAGGGACAGCGGAACGGCATCCGCGTGATGGTGTCCTCCTGGCAACGGGTGGGCCCGAACACGATTCCACACACCGCCAAGGCCACAGGGATCTATCTCAACTCGATGCTCGCCGTCCACGAAGCGCAGCGCTCTGGCTACGACGAGGCGATCCTCCTCACGCACGACGGGTACATCGCCGACGGCTCGGGCGAGAACGTCTTCGTCGTCTCCGACGGCGTCATCTCGACTCCGGACCTGTCCGCGTCGATCCTTCCGGGCATCACACGCGAGACGATCATCGAGATCGCTCGTAGCCTCGGCTATACCGTGCAGGAGAAGCCGCTGATCCGCGCCGACCTGTATACGGCCGACGAGGCGTTCGTGTGCGGCACCGCAGCTGAGGTGACGCCGATTCGATCGCTCGACGACCAGGAGATCGGCCCACCGGGCCCGATCACGCTCGAGCTGCAGCAGGCGTACTGGGACACGATCCACGGCCGCAAGCCGCAGTGGGCCGGCTGGCTCGACTACCAGACCCGCACGGCCGCCCAGGCATGACGGTCCGCGCGGCGACTCGGATTCCCCTGGCGCTTCCGTACATCGACTCGCTCGAGGAGGAGCTCGTTCTGGAGGTGCTCCGTTCGGGGCGCCTCTCGCTCGGCTCGATGGTGACGCGCTTCGAGCAAGAGCTTGCCCGGCGCGTGGGAGCGAAGCACGCGGCCGCCGTGTCGAGCGGCACGGCCGGCCTGCACCTCTGCATCCGGCTTGCCGGTGTCAGCCCCGGGGACGAGGTGATCACGTCGCCGTTCTCCTTCGTCGCCTCCGCCAACTGCGCAATCTACGAGGGCGCGGTCCCAGTCTTCGCGGACATCGATCCGGCGACGCTCAATCTCGATCCGGCGGCGGTCGAGGCCGCGGTCACAGAGAGGACCCGCGCGATCGTCGCCGTGGACATCTTCGGCTATCCGTGCGAGCTCGACGAGCTGCGCGCCATCTGCGACCGGCACGGGCTCGTTCTGATCCAGGACGCCTGCGAGGCGCTCGGCGCCGAGTACAAGGGCCAGCCCGCCGGCTCCTACGGCCATCTCGCCGTCTTCGCGTTCTATCCGAACAAGCAGATGACAACTGGGGAGGGAGGGATGGTCGTCACCGGAGATGAGGAGGAATGGCACCTCCTCAAGAGCCTCTCCAACCAGGGCCGAGCGGACTCGGGTGGTTGGCTCGAGCATGCACGGTTCGGTTACAACTACCGCCTCTCCGACGTGGCGGCCGCGATCGGCGTGGCACAGCTCGAGCGGATGGACGAGATCCTGGCGCTCCGGGCGGCGGCAGCCCGACGGTACGCGGAGCTGCTGGCGAGCGTGGGTGGGGTCGAGCCACCGCTCGCAGACGACGATGATCACAGCCGGTCCTGGTTCGTCTACCCCGTGCGGCTTGGAGAGGAAACCGACCGGGAGCAGGTGATCGCCGCACTCGCGGTCGACGGCATCGAGACCAGCCGCTACCTACCTTCGATCCACCTCCAGCCCTACATGCGCGAGCGCTACGGCTTCCGTGAGGGGATGTTTCCGGTCTCGGAGGAAGCGAGTCGGCGTCTGCTTTCGCTGCCGTTCTACTCGTCGATCGAAGCGGAAGACCAGCGCCGAGTGGTCGACGCGCTCGCCCGCGCACTCTGATCGTGATCGATGTCCGCTCGCTCGATTCGGCCGAGGCGTTCGTCACCGCGGACGGCAGCGCGATCCGTGAGCTCTGCGGCATTCCCACCGGCGGTACGACACTCCAGAGCCTCGCCGAGGCAACACTCGCTCCCGGCCGGGCCACCGCGCGCCACTACCACGCCGAGAGCGAGGAGGTCTACTTCGTCCTCGAAGGCGAGGCTGACCTAGAGATCGACGGCGATGTCAGACGTGTGCGTGCCGGCGACGCTATCCCGATCCCACCCGGCAGCCGCCATGAGGTGACGAACGTCGGGACGCTCCCACTCCGCTTCCTCTGCACGTGCGCGCCGCCGTATCGGCACGAGGACACGTTCTTCGACCGTGGTGGGATAATCGAACCGTGAGCGACGGATCGACCCGGATGGTGTTCCTCGGGTTCGGGAAGTACGCGCGCGCCGACAAGATCTACACGCTCGAGCCGCTCGACAGCGAAGAGCGCGGCAGTGGCCGCCGAACTCGCGTCTGGGTGGAGGGAATCGCCGAGCCTGTCGTCGCCTCTCGCACCGAGCGCACGATCCTCCACGACATGGGTCACGACGCCTCTGCCGCATCTCCGATCATCGACCAGTCG
>Ga0315273_10004351_pt1 | contig 17338 bp, 20 predicted proteins | sample YL17G02_0_MG_FD_205753 | JGI IMG/M metagenome (GOLD analysis project Ga0315273, IMG submission 205753) | Sediment microbial communities from Yellowstone Lake, YNP, Wyoming, USA - YL17G02_0 | ecosystem: Environmental > Aquatic > Freshwater > Lake > Sediment | place: USA: Wyoming | collected...
AGGGGCGCGCCACTTCCTTGCCGGGTGGCACGGCCACGCGCCGTTGCGTGGCCGTGCCTTCTGCTCGGCCGAGATGCACGGCCACGCAGAAGCGCGTGACCGTGCCACCCAGTAACTCAACGATCACGCCATCCGCGCCTTGCGTCGAAGTGGATTCCCCGATACGCTTGAGGGCGTAGCGCACGCGGCGGCGGGTTCTCCCCGTGCAGAGACGACGCGCGTGCGCCTACGCCAGCCACGAACCGCAATGGGGACCGGCGTTGACATGCAGAGGCGCTAAGGCGGCGATTGTCGCGGCGACCGCGGCGGCCGTTTTCCTGGCAGGGTGCGCCGGCCGGCCCGAAATCATCCAGGACCGCGAGGCGCCCGAGTTCGGGCACTCCGCCGCACTGACGCCGCTCCTGCCGCCGCTGGACGGCAGCGGCCTGTCGTCCGATGACCGCGGAGCGCCGGCGCGCAGGATTCGGGTCGGCACCTCGGTGGAGGGCCGGCCGCTCGTGGTCGAGGTCTTCGGCGCCGGGCCGGTGACCGCCCTGGTCATCGGCGGCATCCACGGCGACGAAGGCGCAGGCGTTGCCGTCGCCCGGCGGCTGGCCGAGTTCCTGGGCCGCAGCCCGCAGGCAGCCCGCGGCAGGGCGATCGCGATCCTGGCCGAAGCGAATCCCGACGGCGCCGCCCGACACACCCGCACCAACGCCAACGGCGTCGACCTCAATCGCAACTTCCCGGCGCGCAACTGGCGGGCCGGCAGGAAGGACCGGTCGGACTACGGCGGGCCGGCCCCCGCCAGCGAGCCCGAAACGCAGGCCATCCTCCGGGTGGCCGAGAGGCTTCAGCCCGACCGCCTCTTCGCACTCCATGGCACGGCAAGCCAGAAGCCCTGCAACAACTATGACGGCCCCGCGGCCGGCTTCGCGCAGCTCATGGCCGCACGAAACGGCTACCCGGTCCTGGCGAGCATCGGCCATCCGACCCCCGGGAGCCTCGGAAACTGGGCGGGGGTGGACCGGGGCATCCCCATCATCACGCTGGAGCTGCCGGAGGGCCGTTCCGGCGGGGAGTGCTGGGAGCAGAACCGCCAGGCGCTCGTGGAGGCGCTGTCGGCCGACGGGCCGGCCACCTCCCGCCCCTGATACGCATCGCGATAAGTTCGTGCGCGAATCAGCGTTGTCCTATCACGCGCCGGGCGGGGAGCGGTCGGAGGGCCGGCGGGCGGCGGTCATGCGTCGTCGCCGCCCGGGGCAGCTTCCAGGGCGCGCTCGATCTTCGCGATAGTGGCAACGTCGGGGGTGGTCTTGCCCTTCTCGATTCGATTCAGCGTTTCCGGCCGAATCCCGGCGCGGCGAGCCAGTTCGGCCTGGGAGAGGCCGGCCACGCGCCGGGCCTTGATGATCTTGCGCGCCAGCGACGCCCGTGCGTATTCCACGGCGGGGTACTCCCCGTGAACATCGGGCTTGGGCAGTTCCGGCCAGCCGCCGTCGGCGGCCTGGGCCGCCAGACGTTTGTACTCCTTCTCCGGCAGGATCGCCCACCGCTTGCCGGCCAGTTCCAGGATTCTCGCAGCCATGGCTCAACCCTCACTCATAGAACCTGTCGCGGTGACCGATCTTCTCCACAATCACTGTTTGACCTTCCACACGGAATTGCAGGCGATAATCGCCGGTGCGAAGGCGATAGCGCCCGGCCAAGTTGCCCGTCAAGGGCTTGGCGCCGCTCACGGCAGGCCAGCGTTCCAGGCGTTCCAGCAGCGCCAGCATGCGGGCATGAATGACCAGAGGCAGGTCTTCCAGCCCTTCGGCCGCTTCCGCGGTCAACCTCACCTTCCTCATGCCTTGTATCCTACCCGACGTTGACGCAGAAGTCAATGACATTGACTTCTAGGCGATAGCCCCCTTCCGCCGACATTACGCGCCGGGCGGGGAGCTGTCGGAGGGGGGGCGGGGGGCAGGCGGGGCGGAGCAGCGGCGGCGGGAGGCGACCGCCTGGCGCAGAAGATACTCGATCTGTCCGTTGACGCTGCGAAGCTCGTCGGCGGCCCAGGCCTGGAGGTCGTCCCAGAGCGCCTCGTCGATGCGGAGGAGAAATTTTTTCTTCTCGGCCATGCTAGTGGTACAGCGTGCCGGCGTTGATGACCGGCTCGGCCCCCTTCTCGCCGCAGAGGACCACGAGGAGGTTGCCGACCATGGCGGCCTTGCGTTCCTCGTCGAGGTCAACGACGTGCTTGGCCGAGAGCTCCGACAGGGCCATCTCGACCATGCTGACCGCGCCGTGGACGATCTTCTGGCGGGCGGCGATGATGGCCTCGGCCTGCTGCCGCCGGAGCATCACGCCGGCGATCTCCGGGGCGTAGGCGAGGTGCATGAGCCGCGCCTCCTGCACGGCGACGCCCGCCTGCGAGAGCCGTTCGTGGAGCTCCTTCTCGAGGGCCGCGGTCACCTCGTCGGCGCTGCCGCGCAGGGTGATGCACCCGTCGGCGGCATCGCTCGCGTGGTCGTAGGGGTAGCTGTTGGCCAGATGGCGGACGGCCGTCTCGCTCTGAACCTTGACGTAGTTTTCGTACTCATCGACATCAAATAGCGCCTTGGCGGTGTCCTCGACGCGCCAGACCACGACGGCGCCGATCTCGATCGGGTTGCCGCGCTGGTCGTTGACCTTCACGGTCTCGGTCACGAAGTTCCTGGCCCGCAGCGACACGCGGTACTTGTGCGTCGGCTGGACGCTCTGCTGGCGTTCCTTGCCGGCCGTCTGCATGGCGACCCACGGCCCGCGGACGACGGCGAACGGGTTGGCCCAGTGGAAGCCGTCCTTGCGGACCGTGCCGACGTACTTGCCGAAGAGGACGAGCACGCGGGCCTCGTTGGGCTGGAGGGCGAAGAGGCCCTTGCTCAGGAGGAATGCAAAGATCGCCAACAGAACAACCGGGATGACGAGCACCGGGTTCTCGTGGTAGATGGCCGCCACCACGATGGCGGGGACCCCCAGCCAAGCCAGGATGACCAGGGGCAGCATGACCCAACCGCTGATAGTGGCTGTGTTCTTCTCCTGCATGGCACTCCCTCCTCTGGTTAGCCGGTGCGTTGATTACACCATGATATCACGGCAATATCCCCTGTCAAGAGGAATTCCAGGATTTTTTCGCGTCCGCCGGGGGTGGAGAAACGACAAGGCAAGGATTGAACCGCAAAGAACGCCAAGAACGCAAAGAAACGGCTTTTACTCTTGTAAGAAAGAAGAGGCCGTTGTTCCCTTTGCGTTCTTTGCGTTCTTTGCGGTTAAGGGCTTTTCGTCGTTGTCTCGCACACCTTACGCGGAATCCAGTGCGTGCCGTGGCAGTCGGTGCAGATGCCGGTGGGGGTGACGGGGCGGCCCATGATCTCGGTCCGGGCCTGCGCGCCGGCGGCGAGGCACTCGGCGCGTTTCTCATCGGAGAGTTTCGGGTGGCGATTGGGGTTGTGGCACTTCGCGCAGAGAGCGGCAACCTGATCCGCCCTGTAAGTCCTGTCGGGCGGCGTGGCGCCGATGTTCTGGTCTTCCATGTGGCGCGTGCTCGGGCCGTGGCAGTCCTTGCACCACACCTTCTTGAGGGCATGGATCGTGACCAGCTTTTCCGCAGTCATGGGGGTGTGGCAGACGCGACAGAGGTCGTTGGGAACCGCCGAGCCGGCGGCGCCCCAGCGCCCGACCGGCGCGCAGCCGTGGAGGGCGATGGCGCCGACGGCCGCGAGAAGCAGGGCGGCGGCCGCAATCCAGAACGCGTACCTCATGGCCTTATCGCCATTGGATCTCCGTCGCCGGAGTGTCGTGCGCGGTGGCTCTCTGACCCGCCGCGCAACAATTCCCTGGGGCCGTACCGTGGCAGAAACACGGCCGCGCGGGGCCGGTCCCGCACTTTCAACCCCTCGTTGGCGCCGCAGTCGCGAGGAAAAGCGGCGGGGGGGAAGGCTCCGGGCTCTCGCTTGCAGCACGGCCGGACAAGACCGGCCGTGGCGCACCCGTGATGGGTACCCCTGTCCCTCCGACGCCATAGGCCGGCGATTCTGGCCTTGCCACGGCGCCGCGCGGCTGCGAGAATGTCGGGAACCCGTCTGCGATGGGCGCGGGCGGGACCTCCCGAGAAAGCGTGCCAGCATGTTCCTCGATCATCCGGCCATCGAACCCATCCGGGCCCTCATGGACGACCCGGAAGTCACCGAGATCATGATCAACGGGCCCGAGATGGTGTTCGTCGAGCGGCGCGGCGTGATGCAGCAGGCGCCCCTGAAGTTCCGCGACGAGCAGCAGCTCAACCTGCTGGTCGCCGCCCTCCTTCAAACGATGGGCCGGACGGTCTCGGCGTCGGCGCCGTTCGTCGACTTCCGGCTGCCCGACGGGTCGCGCGGCAACGTCACGATTCCGCCGGTCGCCCTGAACGGCCCCGTGGTCACCCTCCGACGGTTCACGAAGACGCTGACGAAGATGTCGGACCTGATCCGGGTCGGCACGATCTCGAAGCGGATGGCGCACCTCCTGGGCGTGGCGGTCAAGGGGCGGGCGAACATCATCTTCGCCGGAGCCACCGGCACCGGCAAGACCACGACGCTGGCGATCCTGAGCCACTACATCCCCGAGAACGAGCGGATCATCACGATCGAAGACACGGCGGAGCTCCAGCTCCAGCAGAAGCACGTGGTGCGCCTGGAGTGCCGCCAGGCCAACATCGAAGGCAAGGGGGCGATCACGTTGTCGCACCTGGTGCGGAACGCCCTGCGGATGCGGCCCACGCGGATCATCGTCGGCGAAATCCGCGGCGACGAGGCCGTCGACATGCTCCAGGCCATCGCCAGCGGGCACCAGGGGTGCCTGGCGGTCCTGCACGCGAGCTCGCCGCTCGACGCGGTCTCGCGGCTGGAACTCATGTCGCTCTCGCGGGGGCTGATGCTGCCCCTGTGGGCGATCCACAAGCAGATTGCCTCGGCGATCGACCTTGTGGTGCAGCACGAGTTCCTGGCCGACGGGACGCGCAAGATCACGCGGATCACCGAACTGGCGGGCGTCGAGGGCGACGCCATCGTGCTCCAGGACCTCTTCGCGTACCGCCGGACGGGCGCCGACCCGGCCGGCCGGGAGACGGGCGAATGGGTCGCGGGCGGCTCGAAGCCGCGGTTCCTCCAGAAGTGCGAGAAGATGGGCTTCACGCTGCCGCCGGAGGTGTACGCGGCGGGGACGGACTAGCACTACAACGCCACTTAACCTCGTGCGCGGTGGGTGGCCTGACCCGTACGTGTTCAGCGTGGGTGGCACGGTCACGCACCGTTGCGTGACCGTGCTTGCTTCCCCATGTGACCGTGCACGGCCACGCAACAGCGCGTGGCCGTGCCACCCGGCAATCTCGTATCACGCTAGACACGTACGGAGACCCGCCGCGCTCGGGTAAATGGGTGGCCTGGGCAGCGGCGGAAAGCGAATTCGTTGACTTCCATCCGGCCGACTGCTAGACTCGATGTGCTTTGTGGGCGCTGGTCGTGCTGACAGGAGCACCCGAGGGAGGGAGGTGGGCATTGCGGATCGAGGTCACCGTCCGTCACGCGTCGATTGCCGAGGATCTGAAGGCGTACGCCGAGAAGAAGGCCTCGCGGCTTCTCAAGTACTACGATAAGATCCAGGAAATCCGCGTGCTCCTGGACTCGACCAAGGCGGGCTTCGACTGCGAGATGATCGTCATCCTCGAACACATGCACGAGCTCGTGGGCCGGACCACCGCCGACGACCTGCACGCCGCCATCGACCAGACCGTCGACCGCCTGGAACGCCAGCTCACCGAGCACAAGGAGCGAACCCGTAACCGCAAGGGCCGCGGGCCCAACCCGCATCAGCCCACGCGCACGTAGGGACTGCAAGGGGTATCTCGGCATGAAACTGATGGACTTCATCGCGAAGGGTGCCATCCTGGCCGACTTGAAAGCCGACTCTGCCCGCGGCGCGATTGACGAGATGGTCGGGGCCCTCGTCAAGGCCAAGGCCGTCCCGGACGACCAGCGCAAGAAGGTCGCCGACGCGATCCTGAAACGCGAGAAGAAGGGAACCACGGGTTTCGGCAACGGCGTGGCGATCCCGCACGCCAAGCACGAGGGGGTGGACGGCGTGGTGGGGATGCTCGCCCGCAGCGCCCCGGGCATCGATTTTGCCGCGCTCGACGGTCAGCCCGTTCACCTGTTCTTCCTCCTGCTCTCGAATCCGGACAAGCCCGAGGATCACCTGAAGGCGATGGAACACATCTTCCGCAGCATCAAGAACGACAACCTCCGCCGTTTCATGTGTCAGGCCACAAGCCGGGAGGAGTTGCTGGAGCTCCTTCGCGAGGCGGATGAAGAATTGGACTGACGCTCCCGGGCGTCCCGTGCCCCAGAGAAAGACAGCTTCGTGCCCGTACGAGACGTGGAAATCGTCAACCGGCAGGGAATACACGCGCGACCGGCCACGCAGTTCGTGCTGACGGCCAAGAAATTCCCTTGCCGCGTCACGGTCCACATGGGCAAGAAGGCGGTTGAGGGCAAGAGCATCATGGAGATGATGCTTCTGGCGGCCATGCCGGGCACGGTCCTGCGGATCGAGGCGGAGGGCGATCAGGCCGAGGCCTGCCTCGACGCCCTGGCCGAACTGGTACGCGCCAAGTTCCACGAGGACTGAGTCCCCGGCGGATGCGGATGGAGATCCGAAAAGGCATCGCGGTTTCACCCGGCGTGGCGATCGCTCCGGCGATCGTGCTGGACAGCGAGCAGTTTCGCATTCCCCGCCGCAGCATCGAGCCCGCGGAGGTAGAGACGGAGCTCGGGCGGTTCCGCGCCTCGCTCTCACACGCGCAGGGCGAGGTCCGCGACCTGCGAGCCCGCGTCACCTCCGACGTCGGCGAGAAACTCGGCGCTATCTTCGACGTGCAGGACGCCCTGCTGACGGACCCGCGCCTCGTCGACGAGATCACCGAGCTCATCCATCGCGAGCGCTACAGCGCCGAGTACGCCGTCTCGCAGATCCTCAAGGCGTACGCCCGCAAGTTCCTCGCCCTGCCCAACCGCTACATGGCCGAGCGCGTCACCGACGTTTACGACGTCGAGAAGCGGCTCCTGAGGAACCTGATCGGCGCCCGGCGCGAGAGCCTGGGCCGGCTTTCCGAGCCGGTCATCGTCATCGCCCACGACCTGACGCCGAGCCAGACGGCCGGCCTGGACCGCTCGAAGGTGCTCGCCTTCGCCACCGACATCGGCGGGCGCACCAGCCACACGACTATCGTGGCACGGGCGATGGGCATTCCGGCCGTCGTCGGCCTCAAGACCATCACGGCGGAACTGTCCGGCGGCGACCTCGTCATCGTCGACGGCAACCGCGGCCTGGTGGTCATCAACCCGGACGAGGCGACGGTCGGCCGCTTCCGCGAGGCCGAGAGCCGCTTCCACCGCATGGAGAAGGATCTGGGCGACCTGAGGGACCTGGCGGCCGTCACCCCCGACGGCCACGAGGTCCGCCTGTGGGGCAACATCGAGTTCCCCCACGAGGTCGAGGTGTGCATCGCCCGCGGCGCCAGCGGCATCGGCCTCTACCGCACCGAGTTCCTTTACCTCGACCGCGACGACGACCCCAGCGAGGAGGACCACTTCCAGGCCTACGCCGAGGCCATCGACGCCGCCAAGGGCCGGCCCGTCACCATCCGCACGTGCGACCTGGGGGCCGACAAGTTCACCCACCTGTCGGGCGAGTATGACGAGCGCAACCCGTTCCTGGGGTGCCGGAGCATCCGCTTCAGCCTCCAGCACATCGGCCTCTTCAAGACGCAGCTTCGGGCGATGCTGAGGGCCAGCGCCCTCGGGCCCACGCGCATCATGTTCCCCCTGATCACCAACCTCAAGGAGCTTCGCCAGGCCAAGATGCTCCTGGCCGACGTGCGGGAGGACCTCGAGGACGAAGGCGTCCTCTTCGACCCCGACCTCAAGGTGGGCATCATGGTCGAGGTGCCGAGCGCGGCGATCATGGCGCGGCACTTTGCCCAGGAATGCGACTTCTTCAGCATCGGCACGAACGACCTGACGCAGTACACCCTGGCGGTGGACCGGTCGAACGAGCGCGTGGCCTCGCTGTACACGCCGGGGCACCCGGCGGTCCTGCGGCTCATTCGCACCGTGGTCGAGGCGGCGCTCGAGAACGGCATCGAAGTGGCCGTCTGCGGCGAGATGGCCGGCGAGCCGATCTACGTGCCGGTCCTGCTGGGCCTTGGGGTGCAGGTTTTCAGCGTATCCTCGGCCACGCTGCTTGAGATTAAGAAGGTGATCCGGACGGTCTCCATCGCCCAGGCCCGCGAGGTCTGCGAGAAGGTGTTTCAGTTCGACTCCGACCGTGAAGTGGACGCGTACCTGACGGAAATCGGCCGGCGCCTGCTGCCGGAGATGATTGCATAGCGTATGCCGTATCGAGCCCGCCGCGGAAGCGGCGGGAGAGGCAGGATGCCGCGCCGCATTTGACGCGCCAGCGGCGCGAGTTCGTGATACGATGTCGCCCAGGTACACCGTATAAGGGGTCAAACCTATGGATCGACGCGAGTTCCTGAAGAGTTCTCTGGCCGGCGCCGGTGCCGTCGCCGGCCTTTCCGCGGGTGGCCTGCGGGTCTTCGCCGAAGAGTCGGCCAAGCCTGCCGCGCCCGCCAAGAAGGCCGTCCTCAAGCTGTGCAGCCAAGACGGCAAGATCCCCGGCAAGAGCGTCAAGGAAAAGGCCGAGAACGTTCTGAAGTGGGGCGGCTGCGGCTTGGAGTTCGGCGGCTTGGACGTCAACCGGGCCAAGCAGATCAAGAAAGACCTTGAGGGCACCGGCGTGGGCATCGCCGCCCTCTGCTGCGGCTACTACCCGCTGATCGACCCCGACGAGGAAAAGCGCAAGAAGGGCGCCGAGAACCTCAAGAAGGCCTGCGAGGGCGCCGGTGAGGCCGGATCCACCGGCGTCATCTTCGTTCCCGCCTTCAACAACCATCCGCAACTCAACTGGGATGAGGGCCTGAAGGCTCTGGGCGACCTCCTGCCCGCCGTCGGCGAGTACGCCGTCAAGTGCGGCACGCGGGTCTTGCTGGAACCCCTCAACAAGGGGGAGGCCCACTTCATGAACCGCCTGGAGCAGGCCGTCGAGATCTGCAAGAAGTCGGGCAGCCCCGGCATCTGCCTGATGGGCGACTTCTATCACATGTGCAAGGAAGAGAAGGACGACGAGGCGGCGTTTGTCGTCGGCGACGGCTACGTCCACCACGTGCACCTCGCCAGCCGCATCCGCGTCCTGCCCGGCCAAGACCACCTGAAGGAGCCGAACAAGGAGGAGCGGAGCTTCGTCTCCGGGTTCCGCGGCCTCAAGCGCATCGGCTACCAGGACTATTGCAGTCTGGAGTGCGGGACCATCGGCAAGGCCGAGGAGGAAATCCCGAAGTCGTTTGAATTCCTGAAGAAGCAGTGGGAGGAAGCCGTCATTTGACCGCTCATTTAGCCCCTCGTGAACACACGGGGGGCGATTGGCGCGTAGCATGTGTGAAGCGTAATAACCTATTTAGTCCGCCGTGAATACACGGCGGGCAACCACGGAATCTCAAGAAAGGACAGCATCAATGGAAAAGGCGAGCAAGCAGGTCACACGCAGGGACTTCCTTAAAGGCACGGCGGCCGTGGCGACCACGGCGGCCCTGGCAGGCCTCGGGACCCATTACGCCTACGCCGCAGGCACCGACGTGATCAAGATCGGCCTGATCGGTTGCGGCGGGCGCGGCGGCGGCGCGATCCGCGACTGCCTGAACGCCGCCAAGCAGTCGAACAAGAACGTCAAGGTCATCGCGTTCGGCGACCTCTGGCCGGACAAGGCCAAGGGCACCATGCAGAACCTCATGAAGGAAGCGAACTTCCAGGGCATGGTCGACGGCAGCCCGGAACGCTGCTTCGGCGGCTTCGACAACCACGAGAAGGTCCTCGCCAGCGGCGTGGACATGATCGTCACGGCCGCCCCGCCCGGCTTCCGGCCCTACCACTTCGCGGCCGCCATCAAGGCCGGCAAGCACGTCTTCATGGAGAAGCCCGTCTGCGTCGACCCGTGGGGCTACCGCACGGTCGTCGCGGCGGCCGAAGAGGCCGCGCAGAAGAAACTGACCGTCGTCGCCGGCACCCAGCGCCGCCACTCCAAGCGGTACCAGGCCACGATGGAGGAACTCAAGAACGGCGCCCTCGGCAAACTCACCGGCGGCCAGTTCTACTGGATGGGCGGCCCCGTCACCCACAACCGGCCGCGCGGCGCCAACATGTCCGACATCGAGTGGCAGGTCTCGAACTGGTACGCCTGGAGTTGGACCTGCGGCGACCACATCGTCGAGCAGCACGTCCACAACCTCGACATCATGCTGTGGGCGTTCGGCACGCCGGAAAGCGCCGTCGGCGTCGGCGGCCGCCAAGTCCGACCGGAACCCGGCAACATCTACGACCACCACGCCGTCGAGTACCAGTTCCCCGGCGGCGTCCGCTGCGCCAGCTACTGCTCGCACTGGCCGAAGGCCGCCGGCCGCGTCTCCGAGCGCGTCGTCGGCGAGAAGGGCACCTCGAACTGCAACGGCGACATCTCCGGCGAGAAGAAGTGGAGCTTCCAGGGCGAGGACCCCAACCACGGCGTTCAGGAGCACGTTGACCTGCTTGCCAGCATCACCGGCTCCGGCAAGTACTGGAACGAGGGCAAGCAGGTCGCCGATTCGACCTTTGCCGCCGTCCTCGGCCGCATGTGCACCTACACCGGCCGCGAGATCAAGTGGGACTGGGCCACGAGGGTGTCGAAGCTGAAGCTCGGCCCCGAGAAGCTCGAGTTCGGCCCGTACGAGCCGGACCCCGTTGCCAAGCCGGGCGTGACCGAACTCATCTAGTCTCCAACGCCACTTCCACATGTGCGCGGCGGGTCTCCCGACCCGCCGCGCAAGAGGTGGCGGGCGCGGGCCGGATAACACGACGCGTGCGGCGGGTCAGAAGACCTGCCGCGCTGCACGTTCATAACGGCTCAAGACGGATCCTTCTCCCGAAAGGCGATCGCCATGAGAACCAACGCTGCCCCCGATTCTTCCGGTTCGCCTCTCGCTGCCGCCACGGCCGCATCGGCGGCCGCGGTCGTGGCCGCTGCCATAAGCCCCGTCGTCCATGCCGCCGGCTCCGATGTCCTCAAGATCGGGCTGGTGGGCTGCGGCGGCCGCGGAACGGCCGACCTCGTCGGCTGCGTCAAGTCCTCGCCGGGCGTCGAGGTGTGGGCCCTGGGTGACCTCTTTAAGGACCGCGTGACCGGCTTCTACGAGCGAGCCAAGGCCATGAAGGACCTTGCCGGCGACCGGTTCCGCGTCACCCCCGAGCGGTGTTTCAGCGGCTGGGACAACCACAAGGCGGTCATCGAGAACGTGGACCTCGTGCTTCTGACCGAGCCGCCCGGCTTCCGGCCCATGCACATGCGGGCCGCCATCGAGGCCGGCAAGCACGTCTTTGCCGAAAAGCCGGTGGCGGTGGACCCGACGGGCGTCCGCCACGTCATCGACACCGCCAAGATGGCCGGCGAGAAGAACCTGGCCATCGTCGCGGGCACCCAGACGCGCCACCAGGCCAGCGCCATCGAGACCGTCAAGCGCATCCACGACGGCGCCATCGGCGAGCTCCGCACCGGCGAGTGCTACTTCCTCACCGGCGAACTCTGGTACCACCAGCCCACGCCCGAGTGGTCCGAGATGGAGAACCAGTGCCGCAACTGGTACTACTACACGTGGCTCTGCGGCGACCACATCGTCGAGCAGCACGTCCACCAGCACGACCTCATGAACTGGGTCTTCCAGGCCACCCCCGTCAAGTGCGTGGGCACGGGCGGCCGCCAGACCCGCACCGACCCGAAGTGGGGGAACATCTACGACCACTTCGCCATCGAGTACGAGTACCCCGGCGGCGTGCGCATCTCGAGCCTCTGCCGCCAGGCCAGGGGCACGGCCCAGCGCGTCGATACCGTCGTGGTGGGGTCCAAGGGCACCGCCTTCCCGGCCAGCGGCAAGATCACCGGCGAGAACGCGTGGTCCTATGACAAAGAGGTGCCGGATCCGACGGTCCAGGAGCACGCGGACCTCATCGCGAGCATCCGCGCGGGAAAACCCATCAACGACGGCCGGCGCATCGCCGAAACCTCGATGACCTCCATCCTCGGCCGCATGGCCGCCTACACCGGCCGCGAGATCTCCTTCAAGTGGGGCATCGAGTCGTCGAAGCTCAACCTCTTTCCGGAGAAACTGGAGTTCGGCCCTCACCCCGTGGACCCCGTGGCCCAGCCGGGCAAGACGCCCCTCGTGGGCGAAGGCGAGGTGGACCCGAACCCCCCGAGGCCAGCGCCACCCAAGAAGCCGAAGGAGGCGAAGAAATAGGAGGCGGCGGAGTCCCATTTTCGATTTTAGATTCTTGATTTTCGATTGAACGAACACGCCGTATTGTTCAGGAGAACATTTGTTCCGACAACGCCTTCGCCTTTGGTTTCGCGTGGAAGGAGACAAGCGGTACCTGAGCCATCATGACATGATCCGTCTGTGGGAGCGGGCGCTTCGGCGCGCGGGCCTGCCCTTGCGAATGAGCGAGGGCTTCAACCCGCGGCCGAAAATGTCGCTGGTAGAACCGCGAAGCGTCGGCATTGCCTCAGAGGCCGAAATCCTCGAATTCGAGTTGGCCGACTGGGTCAATCCTGACGCTGTCCTCGGCACCCTGAGCCGCGAGGTTCCCGCCGACATCGCCATCGACAAGATGGATCTTGTCCGACCGACCGACAAGGCCCGGCCCGACGCCGTGGTCTACGTCGCCCGGCTCCAGGCCCCGCCGTCCGACCTTCCGCAGCGCGTCCGCCGGTTGCTCGAGCGCCGCGAGGCGCCCGTGGTGCGCCGCCGCCCCACCGGCCCCAAGCCCCTCGATGCCCGGCCCTTCATCCGCCGGATCGAGGCCGAAGCCGACGGCGTGCGGATGGTCCTGGCCACCGGCCCCACGGGGACCGTCCGGCCCGACGAAGTGCTCCGCCTGCTGGAGATCGAGCCCGAGGCGATCGCCCGCGCCGACATCCGGCGCCTGGAAATCCGATTGGGGTGAAGGGAACTCGTATGAGCATTGCGGGCAACGCGAACCGCTCCGCGCGGTGGCTCTCCTGAGCCGCCGCGCCTGAGGGTGCGATCGCCCGGCGTGCGGCGGGTCGGGAGACCCGCCGCGCAGAAATATCGTGGCAAACTTGAAAGGACATGTAAGTACATGCCAAAGGAAATGCTGATCAGCGTCACCGAGGGCGAAGAGTGCCGCATCGCCATCGTCCAGGACGGCAACCTCGAAGAGCTTTACATGGAGCGGGCCAGCGTCGAGCGGCACGTCGGCAACATCTTCAAGGGCCGCGTCAACAACGTCGAGCCGAGCATCCAGGCCGCCTTCGTCGACATCGGGATGGCCAAGAACGGCTTCCTGCACGCCAGCGACGTCCTTCCCTCGGCCTATCCGCGCCGCCGCAAGGGCGGCGAGGGCAAGGAGCACCACGGCCACCGGCCGCTGATCCAGGAGATCTTCCGCCCCGGCGACGAGGTCGTCATCCAGATCACCAAGGAGGGCATCGGCACGAAGGGGCCGAGCCTGACCACCGCCCTCTCGATCCCCGGCCGCTACCTCGTCCTGATGCCCGGCCTCGGGCGCCTGGGCGTGTCGCGCAAGATCGAGGACGAAGGCACGCGCCGCCAGCTTCGCGACCTCCTGGGCAGCCTCAGCCCGCCCCCCGACATGGGCTTCATCGTGCGCACCGCCGGCCTGGGGCGCACCAAGAAGGACCTCCAGCGCGACCTCAACTATCTCGTGCGGCTGTGGAAGGTGGTCCAGGCCCGCGTCCAGAGCGAGAAGGCCCCGGCCGAGATCTTCCGCGAGTCGGACCTCGTCTTGCGCACGTTGCGCGATATCTACACGCCAGACATCAAGTCCATCTGGGTCGATCACGAGGCGGTCCTGCGGCGCGTCAGGGACTTCATGAAGATCGTCATGCCCCGCCACGTCGAGGCGGCGAAGCTCTACACCGAGAAAGTCCCCTTGTTCCACAAGTACGGGGCCGAGGAGGCCATCGAGCGGGTCTACAGCCGCACGGTGTCGCTGCCGAAGGGCGGCAGCCTCGTCATCGACCAGACCGAGGCCCTCGTGGCCGTCGACGTGAACTCCGGCAAGTTCCGCCACGGCCGCGACGCCGAGGAATCGGCCCACCAGCTCAACGTCATGGCGGCCACGGAGATCGCCCGCCAGATCCGCATGCGCGACCTGGGCGGCCTCATCATCATCGACTTCGTCGACATGGAGAAGACCGAGAACCGCCGCCACGTCGAGCGGGTCCTGCGCGACGCCTTCAAGGGCGACCGCGCCCGATCGCAGATGCTCCACATCTCGAAGTTCGGCATCGTCGAGATGACCCGCCAGCGCGTCCAGCCCAGCCTCGAACGCACCACCTACATGGACTGCCCCTACTGCAAGGGGTCGGGCATCATCAAGAACGCCGAGTCGATGGCCCTGGAGATCCTGCGGTACCTCAAGCTCCTCGTGACCCGCGACCAGGTGGCCGTCGCCGAGGTGACCGTGCACCCGCAGATCGCCGAGTACACGCAGAACGCGAAACGCGCGAGCCTCGCGCGGATGGAGAGCGATTTTCACAAGCGGATCCGCATCGTGCCGGAGCCCGACTTCGGCATCGACCAGATCAGCTACCGCTGCACGGACGACCGCGGGCAGGAGGTGCGCCTGGACGTGACCGAGGCGCCGCCGCCGCGCCCCCAGTCGGCCCCGCGCCAGCAGCCGGCGCCGCCTAAAGCGGAGCCCCCGCATCAAGATACGCCTGAAGAATGAGCGTGGCGGCCACCTTGTCGCGGCGCTCTTTCCGGCGCTTGGGCGAGAGCTCGGCCGCCCGCAGCGCCGCTTCGGCCTCGGCGGTCGAGAACCGCTCGTCCCAGACGGCCACCGGCACCGCCAGGACCGCCCGGAGCGCCTCGACCACCGCGTCGGTCCGCCGGGCCTGCTCTCCGTGTTTGCCGTCCGCGAGCAGCGGCATCCCGGCGACCACCCGCTGGGCCCCCTGCTCTTCCACGAGGCGGGCCACCGTGGCCACGAGGTCGCGCCGGCCTTTCGGCTGGAATTGCAGGAGGGGCGACGCCATAATTCCCCCAGGGTCGCTGACCGCAACGCCCACGCGCCGCTCTCCGAGATCGAGGCCCAGGATTCGCATGGCGCGCCAGTGTAGCCCCGAGGCAGGCCCAGGTCAATCAGGCCCGGCGTTTGCCGTTGCCGATCGTTTAGCCGTCGCCGGCACGGCGACGAAAACAACCGCGGCCGTACCGGTCGCGGCTAGACGTGCGTGCTCGCGCCGCCACGCCCGTTTAGCGGGGAGCCGCAGGCGACCGCGTGATTTGCCAGCATCACACTTTGAACCGGCGGCAATAACCAACCGCCAGCCACGTTTAGGCAGATAGACGGCATGAGCTTGCGTGCCAATCAGCCCGAAGATCTGGAGCAGGTGCTCGTGTCGTTCGCGCCGCGCGTGTACGGCCTGCTGGTGCGTCTCGTGGGCCGGCCCGACGTGGCCGAAGACTTGATGCAGGAGACGATGCTTCGGGCCTTCCGAAGCCTGAAGACGTACCGCCCGGAGGGGAAGTTCCGGGCGTGGATCTTTCGCATTGCGGTGAACCTGGCCCGCGACTGGGTCCGGCGGAGGCGCCACGAACCGGCCACCGTCCTCGACGATCCGCCGGAGACGTCGCCGGCGCCGAGCTTGGGGACCGAGATGCCCCCCGATGCCGACGCCCAGCGGCGCGACCGGCGCGAGCGGGTCGAGGGCGCCTTGGCGCGCCTCTCGCCGTCCGACCGCGAGGTGCTGCTCCTGCGGTTCTACGGCGACCTGGCCTTCAAGGACATCGCCAGGGTCACCCGCGAGCCGCTCGGCACCGTGCTCGCGCGGGCTCACCGGGCGCTGAAGAAACTGGGGGAGATCATCCCCGAGGAAGAGCTATGAATCGATGCCCTGAACAAACCGAATGGGTGCTCTACGCGGCCGACGAGTTGGCGGCGTCGCGCCGCGACGTCCTCCAGGCCCACCTGGAGAGCTGCGCGGCCTGCCGCGAGGAGATGGCGGCCGTGTCGCGCGGCCTGGCGTCGCTCGCCGTCCTCGACCGAGAGCCGGCCTTGAGGCCGCAGGCGGCGGCCACGCTGCGCTATCGCCTGGCCGACGCGGCCGAGCGCCGGACCGCTCGCCCGTGGATCCTCGCGTTCGTCTCCCGTCACCGTTGGGCGGCGGCGGCAGCCGTGATCCTCTGGGTCACCCTGGCGGCCGCGCTCTTGGCGCCGGTCCGCCCTGCGGCCCACAACTGGCTTACGGATACACAAGTCTCCGATGAGATCACGGCCATCACGGCGGCGGTCGATATGCTCGAACGCGGCGATACGGCCTTGGCCCTGGAAAATGGCGTGAACCACCAAGCGCCGCCGGCCGATAAGATCGATGACGAGGTCGAGCAGTTCCTCCAGGATCTCTCGAACGAGTTGGGCGTTGAGGGGTAGCCCCCGCCCGAGGAGGCCGACATGCGGAAGTTGGTGCTGCTCGTGATCGTCCTGGCGGCCGCGCCGGTGTCGGTCGGGCTGGCCTTGGCCGCCGGGGATGATCCCGGCACCAAGTCGCAGTCGACGACCGCGGCGGCCCCATCGGCCGACAAGTCCGGCGCCACGCCGGCCCGCCGTACGCCTGACGCCGAACGCCATGAGAAGGGGCGCAATCGTGCGCCTGCCATCTTCGGGGATGCGACCGACGAAGAGATTACCGACATCATGGCCTTCACGGGCGAGTACCTGCCGTGGCTCCGCCAGGACCTCGAAAAAATGCAGAAGTCGGACCCGGAGCATTTTCGCCAGGTGGTGCGCCGCCTGCGGTTCGAGGTGGCTCAGCTTCGCAGCATGAAGGAGCGCGATCCGGCCGCCTTCCAGAAGGCAATTGAGGAGCGGCAACTCAAGGCCCGCGCCCAGGACCTGGCCGCCAAGATTCGCGCCGCCGACGCGCGGGAAAAAGAGGCGTTCACCGCGGATCTGCGGAAAGTCCTCGACAAGATGTTCGACGCCGAGATGGTGACCCGCGAGGCCAACATCCGCGGCCTCGAGGAGCGGTTGACGTCGCTGAAGCGGGAACTCAAGGAGCGGTCGGCCCACCGCGAGGAGATTCTCCAGAAACGCATGGAGCAGACGATCAAGGGCAACGTGGATTCGAATCTCAGCCCGCTGCCCGAACGCCCGCAACCGAAAAAATAACC
>Ga0315273_10004352_pt1 | contig 17336 bp, 15 predicted proteins | sample YL17G02_0_MG_FD_205753 | JGI IMG/M metagenome (GOLD analysis project Ga0315273, IMG submission 205753) | Sediment microbial communities from Yellowstone Lake, YNP, Wyoming, USA - YL17G02_0 | ecosystem: Environmental > Aquatic > Freshwater > Lake > Sediment | place: USA: Wyoming | collected...
ATGGGACAGAGACCGTGGCACGTCCGTGTTCGCGCTGACAAGCTAACCGACTGGCGTTTCGTGAGCAAGCGGAAGATGCTGGTCCGCTCGCGGCAGAACCCGCTCCCGGCGCGGGGGATGGGGCTCAGCTCGCCGGTCTGCCCGGCTCTTCCCCCGGCAGGCCGCCGCTGCCCGCCAGCGGGAGCAGCGGCGACGGCGCCACCGATGGTGGCTTCGCCGCGGGTGACGGGCCGGCGACGCCTGGCCCCGGAGTCGCCGGGCGCGGTGGCCCGGGCGGCACCCGGCGCATGGTGCGCGGCACGTCGTGCTCGTCCTCGATCTCACCCACGATCTCCTCGAGGATGTCCTCCAGCGTCACGATGCCGACGAACATCCCGCTCGCGTCGCGCACCACCGCCATCGGACGCTTCTCGCGGCGGAAAGTACCGAGCAGCCGCGCCACCGGGATGTCGGGCGAGATGAACAGGGCCGGGTACATCGCGTCCATCAGGATCACCAACCCGCGCAGGCTGAACAGGTGGAACAGGTCCTTCATGTTGACGATGCCGACGATGTTGTCGGGGGTCCCCTCCCAGACCGGCATCCGGGTGTGAGCCGAGTCACGCGCGGTGGCGAGCACCTCCTCCTCGGAGGCGGCCACCGACAGCGTCACCACGCGCTCGCGCGGGATCATCACGTCGGCGACGGTCTTGTCGGACAGCTCGAACACGTTCTGCACGTACTCGGCTTCGTCCGCCGTCATGCCGCCCGCCTCCTGCGTCTCCTCCACCAGCATGCTCAGTTCCTCGATCGAGTGGACCTGTTCGTCGGCCTTCGGCGCGGGCAGGCGAAGCATCGCGATCACCCGCTCGCCCGAGGAACGGAACAACCAGATCAACGGCTTGAACACGCGTTCGAACGCCAGCAGCGGACCGGCCGTGACCAGTGCCACGTCGTCGGTGTACTCGAGCGCCAGCCCGCGCGGCACCAGTTCGCCAAGCACGATGTGGAAGTAGGTGATGAGGAGGAACGCGAGGGCGACCGCCATGCCGTGGGTCGCGGCCGCGCTCCAGCCGCCGGGCAGCGAGGTGAACAGCGGCTGCACCAGGTGGGCCAGCGCCGGCTCGCCGATCCAGCCGAGAGCCAGGCTCGCGAACGTGATGCCGAGCTGCACCGCGGCCAGCGCGCGATCGAGCCGCTCGACCGCGTCGCGCACCTGGGTCGCGCCGAAGCGGCCCTCGGACACCATCTCTTCCACGCGGGTCCAGCGCACCCGCACCAGCGAGTACTCGGCGGCGACGAAGAATCCGTTCACCACCACGAGGACCAGCACGCCGAGGACGCGCACCGCGTCCTCCCACATGGGGGTCACGGGCGGCATCGCGGCGACCGCGGCCACACCGGCCGCGTGGCGGGATCGGGCTCCGGGGGCAATGCCTACTCCACCTCGCGGCGGCCTTCGAGCGCGCGCGCGAGCGTCACCATGTCGGAGTACTCGAGGTCCGAGCCCATCGGCACGCCGCGCGCGATGCGCGTGACCCTGACACCGAGCGGGCCGAGCAGGCGGGACAGGTACAGCGCGGTGGCCTCGCCGGCCACGTTGGGATTGGTGGCGAGGATGATCTCGCGCACCTCGCCGCCCTTGAGACGCTGCAGCAGCTGCGGGATGCGCAGGTCCTCGGGGTGTGTGCCCTCGAGCGGCGACAGCGCGCCGCCCAGCACGTGATAGCGCCCGCGATACTGCCCGGTGCGTTCGAACGCGATGACGTCGACCGGCTGCTCGACCACGCAGATCAGACTCGCGTCACGCGAACCGTCGGAACACATCAGGCACGGATCGGTCTCGCTGAAGTTGCCGCACCGGGCACAGAAGCCGACGCGCTCCTTGACCGCCCGGATCGCCTCGGCCAGACGCAACGCGTCCTCCTTGGGCACCCGCAGCAGGTGCATCGCCAGACGCTGTGCGCTCTTCTGGCCGATGCTCGGGAGCTTGGCGAGTTCCTCGATCAGCAGTTCGAGGTACTTCGAGCTATACATGGGCGCGCGACCGGTCCCTAGCCGAACATCGGCATGTTCACGCCGCCGGTGATCTTGCCCAGGGTCTGCTGATACGCTTCCTTGGCGTTCTTCTGCGCCTCGCCCACCGCGGTGAGCACCAGGTCCTCGAGCATGGTGATGTCGTCGTCCTTGAGCAGCTTCGGGTCGAGCTTGAGCTCCTTGAGCACCGAGTGACCATCGACCACGGCTCGCACCATGCCGCCGCCGGCGCTCGCCTCGAAGCGCTCCTCCGCCAGCTGGGCCTGCATCTCGGACATCTGCTTCTGCATCTTGGTGGCCTGCTTCACCAGGTCGCCGAAACTCTTCATGACGGTTTCCTCTCGTCGCGGCGCGGCCGCTCGATGATCTCGCCCTCGAAGAACGCCACGGCGCGGTCGATCGCGGGCTTCAGGTCCTGCGCGGGTCGCTCGGCCGCCGGCGCGGCGTTCGCTCCCACGCAACGCAACGCGAGCGGCCGGCCGAACACCGGAGTCAGCTCGGCGAGCACGATGGCGTGATTGTCCTTGTCGTCCACCACCATGCGGTGGACCTCGTCCATGGCCAGCACGAGCGCGTTCGAGGTGACGCCCACGAACACGCATTCGCTGAGGAACGCGCCGAGCAGTGGCTTGCGCTCGTTGACGCGCGTCACCAGCGCGAACCAGCGCTGGGTGTGCTCGGCGTCGGCCAGCGGCGCCTCGTCGTCGGCGATCGCCGTGGCGGCGGCGCGCGGGGCCTCTGCGACCGGGGACTCGGCGCGCGTGGCGAGCGGGCGCGGCGAGACATCGACGGCACGCGCCGAGTCGGGCGCGGCGCTCGCGCGCGGGGCGGGGCCACCCGGGCGTGCGGGTGCGGCCGGGCGCGGCGCGGGGGCCACGGTGCGCGCCGGCGCCGGCGCGGCCGCCGGCGGGCTCGCCGGAGCGCTCATCGGGGCACCGGGGCGCATGCCGCCCGAGGGCATGCCGCCACCCATCGGCGCCGAAGCGCCGCCGGTCAGACGCTGCTCGAGCGCCTCGAGACGCGCGAGCAGGGCCGCGAGCGTCTCACCCGGCTCGAGTGTCGCCATCTGCAGCACCGCCGCCTCGAGATGGAGCAGCGGTTGCGGACTGTCGCGCATCGGCCACTGTGCCTCGCTCGCCAGGCGCAGCAATCGCAGCAGGTCGTGCTCGCTCCAGCTCTCGCCCTGGGCTCGCATGCGTTCGAGCTCGTCACGGCTCACCGGCACCAGTTCCTGCCCGTCGGGATCGACCGACAGCACCAGCAGGTGGCGGATGTGCTCGGCCAGGCCCTCGGCCAGGTCGCGCGGATCCATGCCCTTGCCGAAGGCGTCGTGCAACGCCGACAACGCGGCCCGGGGATCGCGCCGGGTGACCGCCTCGGCGATGGCGAAGAACGCCTCGCGGTCGGCGATGCCGAGCACGCGGCGCACCAGCGCCTCGTCGACCTGCTTCTCGCCCGCCGAGACCACCTGGTCGAGCGCGCTCACGGCGTCGCGCATCGAACCCTCGGACTTCTGCGCGATCATCAGCGCGGCGCCCTCGGTGAGCGTGAAGTCGACGCCGTCCTTGTCCTTGCGCTCGAGCCCGGCGATCTGCTGCAGGCGGTCCGCCACCTTGCGCAGCGGCACGCGGGCGAAGTCGAAGCGCTGGGTGCGCGAGCGGATGGTGTCGGGCAGCTTCTGCGGATCGGTCGTGGCGAAGATGAACACCAGGTGCGGTGGCGGCTCCTCGAGCGTCTTGAGCAGCGCGGCGAAGGCATCGCCCGAGAGCTGGTGGACCTCGTCGATGATCACCACGCGGTGGCGCCCGCCGGTCGGCGAGAAGCGCACCTTCTCGCGCAGCGCCTGGACATCGGCGATGCCGCGGTTGGAGGCGCCGTCGATCTCGGCGACATCGAGCGAGGAGCCGTTGGTGATCTCGGTGCAGGAGGTGCACGCGTTGCACGGATCGGCGCTCTTCTGCTTGCCCGTGGCGCGGCGCTCGCAATTGAGGGCCTTGGCGAGGATGCGGGCCGAGGTCGTCTTGCCCACCCCGCGCGCGCCGGTGAAGAGGTAGGCGTGCGCCGCCCGGCCGCTCTCGACCGCGCGCATCAGCACCGTGGTGACGTGGTCCTGCCCGACCAGGTCGCCGAACGTCTGCGGGCGGTACTTGAGTGCGAGAGCGCGATGGGCCATGGGTCACCGAGGTTGGCGGCGGCCGCGGGCGGCCGCGCCGACACACCGAACGATAAGGGCCAGGCGGACAGCGGCGCACCCGAGGAGTTGCTTACCGCTGCTACCTTCCGGTCCTGACGGGGTTCACAAGTTCGGGTCGCGCTGGGCCTGGCCCATGATAGTGGTGGAGATGATCGGGCTCGAACCGACGACCTCCTCGTTGCGAACGAGGCGCTCTCCCAGCTGAGCTACATCCCCACTTAAGCTGTTCGGCGGAACCGCGGTAGCCCGGATTCCGGGACCCCTGCGGCGAGCCGAGGGACGCATTCTAGCCGATGCCGTTCGGGCGTCAAGGTAGACGGACCGCTCGCGGTGGTCCGACGGGGCTCTCACCGACCCCCGCCACGCCTCGGCGCGAGGTCCGCATCGCCCGAGCGCCAGACCCTCCTGCCGGCCGGGGCACCCGTCGGACACGCATGCCGCGGCCCGCGCTAAGGGATTCCCAGACACATGCCGACGACAATTGGGTAGTTTATCGACCATGGGGGTGCGGACGTCGCCGCGCCAACACCTCCGCTCGCGAGTTGATGGACGCCGTCTACTCGGAGAGAGCGGAACGTGCGAGCGACGCTGGTCCTGCTGCTGTTCGCAGAGGGTGCCATTCTCGGCAACCCCGCCCCCACACGCGGCGCCCCACCCGAGGCGCCGCGATGTGACGCTCCGGCGTGTCACGGCGCGCTCGTCTCGAAGGCGCATGCGCACACACCGGCGGCCGAAGGCGAATGCGCGAGCTGCCATGTCCCGACGGGCGCCGCCCATCCGGGCGATGGCGCGAAGGGCTTCAGGCTCGTGAAGACGGGCGGCGCGCTGTGCCTCGAGTGCCACGAGCTGCCCGCACGCAAGAACGTGCACGCTCCGGTGGCCGAAGGCGAATGCACGACCTGCCACGATCCGCACGGCAGCGGGCAACCGGCCCTCCTCAAGCAGCCGCTCGGCACGATGTGCTTCGAGTGCCATGACGCTGCCGAGTTCAAGGTGCACGTCGTGACCGGGATCGATCTCGGCACCGGACATCCGCTGAGCGGCGTGCCCGACCCGGCGCGCCCGGGCCAGACGCTGAGTTGTGTGAGCTGCCATGACCCCCACGGCAGCGATTCCCCGAAGCTGTGGCGCTACCAGGCCCAGACCTCCTTCGACCTGTGTGGTCGCTGTCACCGAATGTAAGCGAGGACCCGGCGATGTGGATACGGAGCCGAGCGAAGTCGACATGGATGACGATGTTGGTGGGTTCGGCGCTGGTGCTGGCCTCGTGGCGGGGCGCCGGGGCGGCCTCCGTGGTCGCGAAGCCGGTGTGGCCGCCGCCGCCCGATCTCGCGCGCATCGAGTACGTCGGTTCGTGGAGCGGACCGCGGGACTTCTCGGTCGGAACGTGGAAGAAGTTCGCGGACTTCGCGGCCGGCTCCGGCTCGCAGCAGCAGATGCTCAAACCGACCGGCATCGCGATCGTCCCGGATGGCAAGCGGATCTACGTGGTCGACGCGGTCCGGCTCGCGGTCTACCGCTTCGACACCGCCGCCCGCCGCGTGCGGATCCTGCCGCTCAGCGCGATGCCCCACGGCGCGATGATGCCGTTCGACGTCGCACTCGACGCCGACGAGCGGCTCTATGTCACCGACCAGGCAAGCCGGATGGTGGTGTCGCTCGACAGCGAGGGCAAGTTCCTGCGTGGGATCGGCCGCGACTCGCTCGCCCGCCCGGTCGGCTGCGCGGTGGACCGCGTCCGCGGCGTGCTCTACGTGGCGGACGCGCCGCCCGGCCCGAACACCCCGCACCGGATCGCGGTGTTCGGTCTCGACGGCACGTTCCGGCGCTGGATCGGCCGCCGTGGGATCGAGCCCGGCAGCTTCAACTTCCCGACCTACCTCACCGTCGGGCCACACGGTGAGCTGTACGTGATGGACACCCTGAACTGGCGTGTCCAGGTGTTCGATCCCGACGGCGCGTTCGTCCGCCAGTTCGGCCGCCACAGCGACGCCCGCGGCGATTTCGACCGCCCGAAGGGCATCGCGCTCGATGCGTTGGGGAACCTGTACGTCGCCGACAGCAGCTGGGACCGGGTGCTGATCTTCGATCGCGCGGGACGGCCGCTGCTCGACTTCGGCGGCCGCGGCGCCTGGCCCGGCGGGCTGCAGGAACCCACGGCGGTGGCCATCGATGCGGACAACATGATCTACGTCGCCGACACCAACGGGCACCGGGTGAACCTCTACCGCCTGATCAATACCACCGCCGCCGACACCACGGCCGGAACCGCCGGCCAACCATGAGGTCGCGACCGCGACCGGAGGAGGAGACCATGAGGGATGCGTTCGTGAGATCGATGGTGGCCGTCACGATGCTCGCGCTCGCCGGAACCGCCGCCGCGGGACCCGGCATCGTCAACTCGAGTCACGATCTGCGGGGCTACCAGGCCGTCGGTCAGACCAACAACCAGGTCTGCATCTTCTGCCACACACCCCACAAGGCGGCGGAGCAGAACCTGGCGTGGAATCACACGCTCGGCTCGGGCAACTACAGCTTCGGCGCGACCGGGCCGTTCGGCGCGCCCGGTCTCAACACCACCAGTTCGGGCACACCGCTTCCCACCACGACGACCGCGTTCGGCACCGGCCCAACCAAGATGTGCATGAGCTGCCACGACGGCTCGGTGGCGATCGGCTCGCTCAACAACATCGGCGACGGCATCTCGGGCACGATCACCACCTCGCCCGCCAATCTCAACGGCCAGAGCATGCAGATCGCGTCGAACACGGGAGGCATGGGCGGCAACCATCCGGTGGCGATCCCATATCCGGACCGCGCCGGTGCCGTGTACAACGGCATCACCACGGGCGTGCGCACCGGCTTCGGCTCGGCCGCGGGCAGCGGCGGCTGGGCGGACGTGGCGAGCGCCCAGGGCGCGGGCGTCCTGCTTCACGGCGGACCCGCCGCGGGCACGTTCGGCGTCGAGTGCACCTCGTGCCACGACCCCCACAACAACACGGTCGCCACCACCGAAGGCGAGCCTGGCAAGTACTTCCTGCGCGTCAGCGGCGACAACAGCAGCCTGTGCCTCGCCTGTCATCGCAAGTAGGACATCCGTCCGGACCCGCACGCCGCGCCCCGGACGGCCGCGGCGTGCAAGCGGATCGACGGGGCATGCGACGGCATCCCCGGCGACGAGCCCTGGCGCGCCCGCGCGTGGTGCTCGCCGCCATGCTGGTCGTGGCGCTGACCGGCTTCCACGCGGCGCGGCCGGCCCGCGCCCAGACCGCCGGCCGTCTCGGCGGGCAGCTCAGCATGCTCTACCGGCGCGACACCGGGACCATGCTCGGACTGCCGTTCCGCAGTTCGTACTTCGACACCCGCCTCGATCTCGCCAGTGGCGGAAATCTGCTCGGACCGCGGCTCGGCAATTACCAGCTCACCGGTGGCGTCGACTTCCTGCGGCAGGGCGGTGAAGTCGGCAGCCGGGATGACGCGCGCTCGCGGCTCGGCGGACGCGTCAACCTGTTCCCGCTCTCGCGCGTCACGCTCAACTCCTTCTACGACGGCGGGTGGACCAATGCCACCCCCGCGACGGTGCAGTATCAGCGCAGCGATGCCTGGGGAGCCGGCGTCGGCACCCGGCTGCTGCCTTCCTCCACCACGTCGGCGGACTTCGAGCGGCGCGAGGACCACTACTCCACCGCGCTCAACTCGGCCCGCACGGCGCGGGCCCACCACGGATCGAGCTATCAGTTCGGCCCGCACGGCGTGAATCTCGCCTACGACCTCACCGACCGCCGGATCACCTCGGGGGTCTCGGCGCTCGATTACCGCACCCGGCGCGACACCGGCCGCCTCGATACCCACGTACTGGCGGGATGGCTGGGGACCTTCGGCGGATGGTTCCAGGCCGACTTCGAACGTTCGCGCACCGCCAGCGGCACGCTCCCCGACCACTCGCTCGCGAACCTCGCCGCGAACGTCGATCTCGACACCCGGCTCGCCGCGCGCACCAGCATGCGTAACAGCTATGCGGACCAGAGCTTCCGCTACGAGACCGACGGGGCCATCACCTCGTTGCGGTTCCAGATCGCCGAGTCGCGTCTGGAGGGCCGCCGGTCCGCCGCGACGAATCTCGACCTGCATGGTCTCGTCCGCGCTCAGTTCAGCCACGTCGAGCGTCAGCCCGACCTGCTGCTCGCCACCGCGCTGACCGACCTGGAGCAGCCGCGTCCAAGCGCCCTCGCGGTGATCCCACGCGGCGGCGCGAACTTCTACTCGGGTGGCATCGACGACGGGAACCACTTCGGCGAGATCCTCGGGCTGACTGCCCGTGCGAGGCTGCGCGTGACCACGCTCGAGTTCGGCGCCAGCCGCGAGCGCACCAAGAGCACTGGGCTGCGTGGTCAGTCCAACGGTGGCTACACCGGTTATTCCCCACGCCAGGCCGGCACGCAACTGGTTCACACCGCGCGCGCGGCGATCTCGAGCGGAGCGGGCCGCGGGGCACTCGGCGCCGACTACGAGTTCCAGCGCGTCGAGAACTCGAGCCTCGACCTCGACTACGACCTGCAGCTGATCCATGCTTCGGCCTCCTATCACGTCAACGACCGGCTCACGCTCGATGCCGGCGCCGAGTATTCGACCACCGACAACAGCGGGATCTACTTCACCACCGACTACCGGTCCGTGTCGGGCACGCTCGCCATGACGGCGCGGCCGATGCGCGCGATGGACCTGCGCCTGATGGGTACCTATGGCCGGGTCCCGGCCGGAGCCCGCGAGACCTACTGGCTGAGCGAGAACACCCTGGCCTATCACTTCCCGCAGCTCGAACTCGCGCTGCTCTATCGAGCGGAGCAGCGCGCCCCGGAGACCGGCATGGTCGAATCCGGCCGCACCGAGCGGCTGCTCGAGCTGCGACTGACGAGGAGCTTCTTCGGTGCGTACTGACCACCACCCACACCTTGCGGGCCGATCCGTGGCCCTCGTTCTGGCGTGCGCCGCGCTCGCGATCCCCGCGGGCGCATCCACGCAGCGCGCCCATGCCCCGACCGGCCCCGTGTGGCCCGCACCGCCCGATCCACCCCGCATCCGCTACGTCGGTAGCGTGGCCACGGATCGCGATCCTGGCGCGAAGCGCTCGTGGACCGACCGCGTCCGCGGGTTCGTGCTCGGAGAGCGGGCGAGCCGTCTCGGACGCCCGGTCGGCATCTGGGCCGGCAGCGACGGGACGGTGCTCGTGTGCGATCCCGCGACCGCCACGGTGTTCGAGATCCGCACCCGTGACGGCTCGATGCGGCCGTTCGTCTCGGGCGGCCGCCTCGCCACCCCGGTCGGCGTCACCCGCATGCCCGACCACACGACCTGGATCTGCGACGCCGACCGGGGCGTGATCCTGCGCTACGACGAGCGCGGTGTGTGGAAGGGCGAGGCGGGCGCGGGCCTGCTCGTGCGCCCGACCGGCATCGCCTACGACCCGGTGCGCGACCGGCTCTACGTGGCGGATGCCCAGGCGCATCACATCGCGGTATTCGACGGACAGGGCCGCCACCTGACCGATCTCGGGCAGCGCGGCACGGGTGACGGCGAGTTCAACTTCCCCACCGACGTGAAGGTGACATCCTCGGGGGATCTGATGGTATGCGACGCCCTGAACTGTCGCGTCGAGCGCATCTCGCCGGACGGCGCGTTCCGCGGGCGCTTCGGGCGCTCGGGCGACGGGCGTGGCGATTTCGCGCGTCCCAAGGGGGTCGCCCTCGATGGTGACGGGCACGTCTATGTCGTGGACGCGCTGTTCGACGTGATGCAGATCTTCGATGCCGACGGGATGCTGCTGCTCGTGGTCGGGTGCAGCGGCGTCGGCGACGGGCAGTTCAATCTGCCGAGCGCGGTCGCCATCGACGCACAGGACCGCATCTACGTCTCGGATTCGGCCAATCGTCGTTTACAGGTGTTCGAGTACCTGCGGCCACCGGGGGGGATCAAGCGATGAGCGCGCGCCCGTCCCTTCTCCGAGCCATGGCACGTCCGATCGCGGCCGCGATGGCGTGCGCCGTGTCGCTGGCGTGTGGCCTCGCCCGCGGCGGCGGCCTCGGTGAGCCCGGATCGAACCGGCACGACCTCTCGGCCACCGGACCGGGCACCGTCAAGGCGCAGGCCGCCACCGAGACCCAGGTGTGCGTGTTCTGCCACACCCCGCACAACGCGAACCCGGCGCAGGAGCTCTGGAACCACCAGCCGAGCGCCGCCACCTACGCGGTGTACGGCAGCACCACGCTCGGTTCCGGCACCGTCGTGATGCAGCCCTCGGGAGCGTCTCGACTGTGCCTGAGCTGCCACGACGGGACGATCGCGATCGGCGCGACGCGCACGCACGGGACGGTCCCGATGAGCGGCGCCGGCCCCGGCGGCGTGCTCGCCCCCGGCCCATCCAATCTCGGAGGCGGGGGTGCGACGCCCAACCTGTCGGACGACCACCCGGTCTCGTTCACCCCGGTGCCGTCCGTCGAGATCGTGCTTCCTCCCACCGGTGACGCGGCCCGGCTGGATCGCAACGGGCAGCTCCAGTGCACCTCTTGCCACGATCCTCACAACGACTCGCGCGACCCGAACCCCGGCGGCGTGAAATCGTTCCTGGTGAAGTCGAACTCCTCGTCGGCGCTGTGCCTCACCTGTCATCGCAAGGCATCCTGGTCGTCGGTGCCATCGGTGCACGCCACCTCGTCCGCGGTATGGAACGGCCTCGGCCTCGCCCCGTTCCACACCGGCTACACGACGGTGGCCACCAATGGCTGCGAGAGCTGTCACCGCACCCACAGCGCACCCGGCGCGATGCGCCTGCTCAAGGGACAGGATCCCGCGAACGCCGCGCGCAAGGGCGAGGAGTGGGCCTGCGCTTCGTGCCACAACGCGAACGTCGCGAGCACGAACGTCATCGCCGAGTTCAACAAGCCCTACGTTCACCCGACCTTCTCGCGCACCCCTTCGGTGCACGACCCGACGGAGTCTCCCACCAATGGCGTCTTCACCATGCCGGAGACCGGTCCCGCCACGCCGCGGCACGCCGAGTGCGCCGACTGCCACGACCCCCACGCAGCCAAGGCCGCGCCGGCCACCGCCCCCGCGGCGAACGGGAGTATCCGGCAGGTCCCGGGGATCAGCGCCGCGGGCACCTTCGTGGCGCCGATCTCGTACGAATACGAGCTCTGTCTCAAGTGCCACTCGTCGAGCGCGAACAAGCCGCAGCCCGGGGGGGCGCCCTATGGCCCGTACACCGCGCGCCAGATCGTGCAGTTCGACCAGCGCCTCGAGTTCCAGACCGCCAATCCGTCGTTCCACCCGGTGATCGGCCCCCGCAACAGCGCCGAGGTGCCGAGCCTGATCGCGCCCTGGACGCGCACGTCGGTGATTTACTGCACCGACTGCCACAACAACGACACCGGCGCGAACAATGGCGGGGGCGGTCCCCGCGGCCCGCACGGCTCGAACTACCGACGGCTGCTGGAACGGCGACTCGACCTGGTGGACGGCACCACCGAGTCGGCGGCGGCGTATGCGCTCTGCTACAAGTGCCACAGTCGCACCAGCATCCTCAGCGACAACACCTTCAAGGAGCACAGCAAGCACATCGTGGGCGAGCGGACCTCGTGCCTCACCTGCCACGATCCGCACGGGGTGAACGGGGCGCAGGGCAATATCACCAACAACGGGCATCTGGTGAACTTCAACACGACGCAGGTGACGCCTTGGAACGGCCAGCTGCGCTACGACGACACCGGCACGTACTCGGGCCGGTGTTACCTCACCTGTCACGGCAAGCAGCACGACGGGATCGGTTACTAGAGCGCGGGCCGCACAACGCTCGAGCAGGGCCTCCCGGCGACCGAGCGCGGGCTCGGCGCGGGACTCCGGCGCGCGCGTGCCACCGTCGCGTCAGTGTCCCGGCGCCTCCCCGGCCCCGGCGCGCTTCGGCCAGCGCAGGCTCGCCCACACCGATACCGCGAGGATCGCCGCCACCACGCCGAGCGACAGCGCGACCGGCAGCTTCACCACGTCGATCGCCAGCATCTTGGCACCGATGAACACCAGGATCGCCGACAATCCGTAGTGCAGGTGATGGAACATCTTCATCACGCCCGCGAGCGCGAAGTACAGCGCGCGCAGACCGAGAATGGCGAACGCGTTCGAGCTGTAGACTATGAACGGGTCGCGCGTGATCGCGAGCACCGCCGGGATGGAGTCGAGCGCGAACAGGATGTCGGTGCTCTCGATCACCAGCAGCACCACGAACAGCGGGGTGGCGAACCACCTGCCGGCCCGGCGCACGAACATCTTCCCGTCTTCGAACTCCCCGGTCACCGGCAGCACGCGCCGCACCAGCCGCACCACCGGGTTCTTCTCGGGCTCGAGCTTCTTCTCCTTCTCGCGCCATAGCTTGATGCCCGACGCGATCAGCACCGCGCCGAACACGTACATGAGCCAGTGAAAGCGCTCGAGCAGCGCCACGCCGGCGAGGATGAAGACGAGGCGGAACACCAGCGCCCCGAGGATGCCCCAGAACAAGAGCCCGTGCTGGTGCCTGGCCGGCACCCGGAAATAGCTGAACACCAGCAGGAACACGAACAGGTTATCGACGCTGAGCGACTTCTCGATCAGATAGCCGGTGAGGAACTCGAGCCCCGCCTGACGGCCCTGGAGCACGAATACGCCCGCGTTGAACACGAGCGCCAGCCCGATCCAGAACACGCTCCAGCCGATCGCCTCCTGGAAGCGCACCTCGTGCGGTCGGCGATGGAACACGAGCAGATCGAGCGCCAGCATCGCCAGGATGAAGGCGTTGAAGCCGATCCACTGCCAGTCCGTGGGCGAAAGAGTCATTCCGGCCTCCCTCCGGGCACCATCGCGAGCTTCGGGTCGCAGGGTTCGATGCCGGGACGGAGTTCCGGGTTGCGGCCCACCGGACCGGGAGAAGGGGACGCCACGTCCGTATTGACGAAGACTTGAAGGATGGCGGCGGAGCCGGGGCGCGAGGGGCGCGTCGCGTCGACGGCGCGCTCAGACGCCCGGAGGCTCGGCGGGTGGCACCGCCGGCGGCTCGAGTGTCGTGGGGCGCGGGTTCAGCGCCGAAGCGACGACGCACACCAGCAACGTGAACAGCACCACCGCCAGGGTGAGCGGGATCGGCAGATCGATCCAGTGCGAGAGCAGCATCTTGATGCCGACGAACACCAGGATGAACGCCAGCCCATAGTGCAGGTAGTGGAACAGCTTCATCACTCCGGCGAGCGAGAAGAACAACGCACGCAGACCCAGGATCGCGAACACGTTCGAGGTGAACACGATGAACGGATCGCGCGTGACCGCCAGCACGGCCGGGATCGAGTCCACCGCGAACACCAGGTCGGTGGTCTCGACCATCACCAGCACCACCAGCAGCGGCGTGGCGAACAGGCCCTCGTTCCGCACGAAGAAGCGCCCGCCCGAGTAGTCGTTCGTGATCGGCACCATGCGGCGCAGCAGCTGGAGCACCGGATTCCGCTCGGGGTGCACCTCGGTCTCGCGCTGCCGCGCCATGCGAAGACCCGAGATCACCAGCACCGCACCGAACAGGTAGAGGATCCAGTGGAAGCGCGCGAGCAGCGCCACGCCGGCGAGGATGAACGTGAGGCGGAACACCACCGCGCCCAGGATGCCCCAGAACAGCACGCGGTGCTGGAACCGGGCCGGCACCGCGAAATAGCCGAACAGCAGCAGGAACACGAACAGGTTGTCGACGCTGAGGGACAACTCGATCACGTAGCCGGTGAAGAACTCGAGTCCCGCCGTGCGCCCCCGCGTGAGCAGGATCCAGCCCCCGAAGGCGACGGCGAGGGCGATCCAGAACGCGCTCGTCCACAGCGCCTCGCGCAGCCGCACCTCGTGGCTGCGGCGGTTGAACACGAGCAGGTCGAGCGCCAGTGCGAGCGCGACCACACCCGAGAACAGCAGCCAGCCGGTGGTGACGTGGCTCATCGGCGTCGGGGAGGGAGGGCCGGTCGTGGCAGCATGGCCACGGAGCATAGCGCGGGTGACGCCACCTTGCAGGCGCCCCGTGCGACGTCCCGGGTCCGAGCGGTCACGACCGGTCGTGGCAGGGCCGCCGCACCCGCCCGGGAAGGCCCCGCGGGGGCTATCCCGGCGTGGTGCCCGCCGGCGGCACCTTGTCGGGGTCGCGCTTCCACAACACGTACGAATAGACCACCAGCCCGCACACCCCGGCGGCCAGGAAACCCGCCACCGTGAGCATCGCCCATGGCGCGCGCACCGCCGCGGTGGCCATCATCAGAATGCCACCGATGACGAACAGCCAGCCCCCCAGTCGATTCGTGCCTGTCCACGCACGCTTGCTCGAGAGCGTCCAGGGCGTGCGCACCCCCACGAACCAGTTCGGGCGCACCTTGCCGAGCAGGTTGCCGACGACCACCATCAGCCCGCCCACCAGCAACGAGATCCAGGCGCCCACCTCCACGTGGTGCCCGCGCATCGCGAGCAGGATCATCACGTCGATGGCCGCGATCATCACCAGCACCGCCAGCCGCAACGTGGCATAGGTTCCGGCGAACGCCGGGTAGTTGGCACGGCCCGGGTCGACGCGCGGCAGCAGCAACAGCAGGAGATAGATCCCGATCGCGACCAACGGCATGGACAGCAGCCCTTCGAATCGTCCGCCGAATCGGTCCGGCTGCCCCGAGAACCCCCAGTGCACCGGGATGCGATCGGGGGCGGACGACCAGTTCGCCGCCGCGAGCGCCACCAGGAGCGCGATCAGCAGCCAGTGCGGCCACTCCGTGCGCCACGAGAACCTCATGACTTTCTCCCCTTTCGCGTGCGGCGCGACTCGAACAGCTCGAGGGTCGCCGCCATCGCCTGCTCGAACGCCGAGAGATTGAGGCTGTAGACGATGCGTGTGCCGTCGCGCTCGGACACGATCAGCCCCGCGTGACGCAGTACGCCGAAGTGCCCCGACAACGTCGACTTGGCCAGCGGGAACCGCTCGGCCAGTTCGCCCGCGCTCATGTCCCGCCGGCGCAGCAGCCGGAGGATCCCGCGTCGCGTCGGATCGGCCATCGCCCGGAACATCTCGTCGAGCATCGCCCCTCCATCGTTCGGTGTTTCGCCAACTACCGAAATATATCACACCCGGCGAACGGGGACCTGCAATGGCGTTGGGGTCCGGGTGGAGGCGCGCGGCCGCCCGGCCGGAACCCGTCGAGCGGAGCGCGCGGGATCACGCCGCGGCGACCCCGCCGGCTGGTGCCCGGGACTCCGGTGCTGCAGGGGCCGCCCCCCGCGGGAGCCCGGCGGCCGACGGGCACGCCGGGGCGCGCCAGGCCAGGCCGGGGGGCAGCGAACGGCCGCGGACGGATCCGCGGCCGTTGAAGATGGCGGAGAGAGTGGGATTCGAACCCACGAGACGGTATTAGCGCCTACACGATTTCCAATCGTGCTCCTTCAACCACTCGGACATCTCTCCGGAGCGATCGTCCGCGTCCCGGGGGGCGGGACAGGACGGCCGAAGCCGTACGGATACCATGCGCGACAGAGCCCGGCAAACGCCCTCTGCCCCCGCGGCCATGCCCCCGCGCGTGGCATTGCGCCGTGCGCAACCGCGCCGCTGCGGCGGTCCGATGGGCCACCCTCCCCACCTCACGGGGCGGCGGGCCCAACTTCGAGGCAGCGTTGGCGGCGTCCCGTCCCTCCTGTCTCCGCGCCTTCCCTGGCCTTGCGGAGTCCTCCATCGCCCCGATTCCACATTCTCAAGGCGTTACGCGCAGGGGCGTTCCGATCAAGGTCCGCATGTGCCGAATCCGTCCACCGAGTCCTCGTCGGCACGTCGATTGCAAATAGCCGTATCGGTGAATGAGGAGTCCCCCGCGTCGCGGGGAGGCCGGCCCGTAGCCGGGGCCGGTCCCTCCCGCGGCGACGAGCGAGCGCCTCAAGTCCGCCGAGCCGCAGGCGATCTACCAGCAGATGGCGCGACCGTTCCGGCCCCGGCTGGTCTGCATCGAGGGATCCATGACCCTGCTCGGACGTCTCATCGGGCGGCGCAAGCCGAAGGAGACCCTTGCTCCCGCGCCGGCCACCACGTCGCGCGCCGTCGCGCGCCAGCTCGCCGACAGCGTGATCGACACCACCGAGGATCCCGGTCCGCTCGCCACTCTGCATGCCATCGCCCGTCTGTGGCGCACGCGCGACGAGCACCTCCCCGCCGAGCTCTTGACACTCGACGTCTACGCCGTGGGGATTGCGCTGGATCACGTGCGCATGACTGAATCCATGCGCGTCCGGCTGCGCGAGGAGCTCCGCTCCGCCATGCTCGAGCATGACGTGGATCTCGACGCGATGACCGACCGCCACCGCCAGTACGACGAGCGGCTCGCCGCCGACCGGGAGATCATGCTCGCCGGCGGCTCGGTGCGCGGCATCGCCGCCTCGGTCGGCGCCGTGTTCACCGCCGCGCTCGGCGGCGAGAACGCGCTGCTGGCCGACGCGGTCGGGCGGCGCTTCATCGATCACAGCGACGCGCTTCGGGGCTATCTCGAGAGCGCGGTCAAGCTGCTGGATCGGCATTAGGCCGGGGCGACGCCGTCCGCAGAATCCCGGCTTGCCGTCAAGGTCGCCGGATCCGAAACCCGTGGCCCCAGACACGAACGGCCCCGAAGAGGGGCCGTCACTCGTTGCGGGACTGGCGGAGAGGGAGGGATTCGAACCCTCGGAACCCTTGCGGGTTCAACGGTTTTCGAGACCGCCACCTTCAGCCACTCGGCCACCTCTCCACGGGTGTGTTTACACGAAATTGCGGGTTTCGCGCAAGCCCGCTGGAGGTGTTACCGACTGCATTCCTGCTACCTGCGGGCCCCCGGGGCAGCTGCTCAATCTTCCCCGGGATCGTAGGGGAACGTCGTGAGTCCACGACGCGACTGTCAGCTTTCCTGTGTAAACGACCGGTTCATCGGTTCGGCACTCGCCCTTCGAACGCCATCGTGAAGTGCTTCAGTGCCGCGACCCAGTCCCGGATCGGCCCGGCCCAGTGCTCCGACGCCTTCCGGATCGCCAGGTACGGCACCCTGCGGACCGAGTCCGGGTTGGGGAACGAGCC
>Ga0315273_10004354_pt1 | contig 17331 bp, 11 predicted proteins | sample YL17G02_0_MG_FD_205753 | JGI IMG/M metagenome (GOLD analysis project Ga0315273, IMG submission 205753) | Sediment microbial communities from Yellowstone Lake, YNP, Wyoming, USA - YL17G02_0 | ecosystem: Environmental > Aquatic > Freshwater > Lake > Sediment | place: USA: Wyoming | collected...
CGCCACCGTCCATTCGGAGACATCGAGTGAGCTCGTCGAACGCGAAATCCTGCCCGATCTGAACCCAGGCGAGTTGCTCGACCTTGTCCGACTCCTACCTGAGCAGCACTTCACCCAGCCGCCGGCACGATTCAGCGAGGCGACGCTTGTGAAGGCATTGGAGGAGGACGGAATCGGCCGCCCCAGCACCTACGCGGCGATCATCACGACGATACTGGACCGGTCCTATGTAATCCGCGCCGAGAAGCGGCTCGTTCCGACCGACCTGGGCTACACGGTGAACGATCTGCTCGTGAAGCATTTTGACTCGATTTTCAGTGTTGGCTTTACGGCGACGATGGAAGAACACCTTGACAACATCGCCTCCGGCCAGGAGCAAATGGCACCGGTGCTGCGCGACTTCTACAATACCTTCGGCCCCCAGTTGCGCAGCGCCGAGAGCACCATGGAGAAAGTGTCGCTCGAACCGGAGAAGATAGGCGAGCGGTGTCCCGACTGCGGCGGGGACCTTATCGTGAAGAGTGGCCGCTACGGGAAGTTCATTGGGTGCGCCAATTACCCGACTTGCCGGTACACGCGCCCCCTCGTCAACCGGATTGGGGTCGTCTGCCCGAAAGACGCAGGACAAATCCTCGAACGCCGCACCAAGACAGGCAAGGTGTTCTACGGCTGCGAGAACTATCCCGGCTGCGACTTCACCTCATGGAAGCGCCCCATCCCGGAGCCTTGCCCTCACTGCAAGGGGCTGTTGGTCGTCGCAACCAGAGACTGGGCAGAATGCACGGTCTGCCACCGACGAACCAGGCTCGAAGGTGCAAAGGCGGCCAGCGCCTGAAACGTTGGCGCGGGCTCACTGACCGGCCGTAAGGGGAAAGCCCAATGTCGGAGTTGAACCATATGCAGCAGGCAGTGGACCGGTACATCCGATATCTCGATGCGGAGCGTAACGCCTCGCCCTATACGATCGGCAACTACCGGCGGGAAATCACCCAATTCATGTGGTTTGCTGCGGACAAGGGCATTGACTCCTGGGACCGGGTTGGACCGCCGCTGTTGCGTCAATGGCTGGCAAGTCTACACGTGCAAGGCTATGCGAAGGCCAGTGTGGCGCGCCGGATCTCTGAGCTGCGTGCATTCTATGCCTATCTGATCAGGGCTGGGGCCATGACCTCTAACCCCGTTCTGGCGATATCTTCGCCAAAATTGCCGCAGCGGTTGCCGCGCCCGCTGACTGTTGACGAGGTCAACGCACTCATCGCGGCTCCGGATCTTGCGACACCCCAAGGCCAGCGGGATCGAGCCATGCTAGAGGTGCTCTATGCAGGGGGCCTTCGGATCAGCGAGCTGCTGTCCTTGGACGTCGCCTCGGTGGACCTTGCGCAATGTGAGATACGGGTGCTCGGGAAGGGAGCGAAGGAGCGCGTCGTCCTGATCGGCACGCCGGCAAAAGAATCGTTGCAAGCCTATCTCGCCGACGGCAGGGTGCGGCTGATGACGGGTGCTGAGTCCACTTCGGGTAGTGATAACACTATCCGACGGCCCATCAAGCGCCCAAAGGCCTTGTTTCTCAACCGTTTCGGAACCAGGCTTTCCGTGAGCATGTTTACTCGAACGCTGAGCGGCTATGCGGTGGCGGCCAGCATCGCGCGCCAGGTCACACCGCATATGCTGCGACACAGTTTCGCGACTCATCTCCTGGACGGCGGCGCGGACCTGCGGTCGGTCCAAGAGCTGTTGGGCCACGAGAGCCTGGCCACGACGCAGATATACACGCAAGTCAGCCAGGCTCACCTGCACGATACGTTGCTGAAGGCACATCCCAGGGCCCGGCTTGGAAGAGAAGAAGGCGCGTGAGCGCTCGGATGAAGACGGAGCATTCCATATGACGCCAGCGAACCCTGATTTCTCCGCTAGCGATACGCGTCTCGCCCAGTTGCGGGCGAAGCTCAAGGCGCTCGAGCTGGACGGTTTCCTCGTCAGCCAGGCGGAGAATCGACGCTACCTCAGCGGATTCACGGGTTCGGCCGGGTGGCTGCTGATCTCGGCGAACCAGGCTCTGTTGGCGACGGACTTTCGGTACTACGAGCAGGCCGCGCTGGAGTCGCCGCACTTCGACATGGTGAGGCTGGGCCCTGGCCTGCCCGAAGCGCTGCCCGGAATGCTCGAGAAGTCGGGCGTTGGACGGCTGGGGTTCGAGTCAGACCATGCCACGTTCGGCGACGTGCAGGCGTGGTCGAAGGCAGCCCCTGAGCACGAATGGGTGCCGGTACAGGGGGCCGTCCAACAGCTCCGAGCCGTCAAGGACCCTGAAGAAATCGCCATTATCCGTGAGGCTGTCGTGCTTGCCGATGAGGCCTTCGCTGATGCCGTTGCGTACGTCCGCGCCGGAGTAACCGAAATCGAGCTTGCGTGGCGCATTGAAACCTTCATGCGGACTCATGGAGCCGAGAATGTCTCATTTGAGCTGATCGTCTCCGGGGGGCCGAACGGCGCTCGACCTCATGCGCGAGCCACCCACGCTCCCTTGCCGTTGGGCGAGCCGGTCGTGATCGATATTGGGGCGAGGCTGCACGGCTACTGCTCGGACTTGACGCGCACTGTTTGCCTGGGCCAGCCCAACGACCCGGACCGCTTCTGGCAGATCTACACGACCGTGCTGCGGGCGCAACAAGCCGCTGAGGCGGCGATAAGACCGGGTCTCACAGGGCAACAAGTCGATGCGGTGGCACGCGAACTGATCGCAGAGGCTGGGTACGGGGATTTCTTCGGACACGGGCTGGGACACGGGGTCGGCCTGGCCATCCACGAAGAACCTAGAGCATCGAGAACCAGCCCGAGCGAACTTGCCGCGGGGAATGTCCTCACGATCGAACCGGGGATTTACGTGCCCGGGTGGGGCGGCGTCCGGATAGAGGACGTGGTCGTTCTGGCGGACGCCGGCGCAGATGTGCTCTCCGCTGCATCAAAGGATCCGATTATCCTCATTCGCTGAACAGCAGTCGCTTGAGAGGAGGAATAAGATGGCTCCAGTCGCGGACCAGGTTCGTCCAAAATGGTTCTGGCCCCTCATCGCGTTCGTGGCCGGCTTGATCGTCGGTTGGTGGGTCATCGGATGGGTAGTCTGGCCGGTGCGGTGGAACAATGTGCTGCCGCAGGACTTGCGCGCGGCTGAACGAGACCACTATCTACGGATGGTGGCGGAATCATACGCCGCGAACGGCGATCCCGAGCTGGCCTCTCAGCGCCTAGCGACCTGGCCGGACCAACAACTGACCGACGACCTCGACCGCCTGCAAGCTCGCATAGGAGCGTCAGACGCGCAGGCAGCCGGACAAGTCCAGCAGCTGGCGAGCGCCTTGGGGGTTGAGCAGGGATCACAAGCGGTTCCTGGCGACGGGCCCGCCTTGGCCGTTCCTGAGGGTGCGGCTCCCGCGACGTCGGGCTCCATACTAAGGACCCTGTTGACCGCAGCCTTGTGGGTGATACTCGTGCTGGTGGGGCTGGCGGTCATTCTCTGGCTGTGGAACAGGTGGCGTTCGGCCAAAGGGAAGAGCACCATCGGCCCGCTGTCCGGCGGGTTTGCGGCAGGCGCCCGGGGCCGCTCGGCCCAGTCTCCCCTGGTCGGCTCCAGTGCACCCGTCGCGACCTCGCCAGGGGCCCCGACATCCGATGCCGGCGCGACGCCCGAGGACCCCCTGGCCACGCCGGGGCTGGCGCAATGGCAGGAGGTCGCGCCCAGCGCCGAGATCAGCGCGAGCGGTGTGGATGTACCTGGTAATGCACCGGCTGGGGTGACGCTCCCGGCCGGCCAGCCTCTGCCGGCCGCCGCTGCGCCAGTCGCTGCCGCCAAGGCGCCGGCCCCACCGGCCAAGCAAGCGAAGCCCGCAGTGACATCAAGTGACGTCAATGGTCGCCCAAGCTCTCCTTCCCCCTCGGTAAAGGCGCCGGTCATGGCACGTGAGTTTCGTGCCGTCTATCAGATGGGGGAGCCGGACTATGACGAGGCATTCGATGTCGCCGATAGCTCTGGCGCGCACCTGGGACAATGCGGACTTGAGCTGACCGAGCCTGTAGGGAAGGCGCATGACCAGGCCGCGGCGCTCCAGGTCTGGCTGTGGGACACCAACGATCCGGACACGAAGGTCAGGGTACTGATGAGCGAGGGCGCCTACCGCGACACGGCGCTCCGAGCCCATCTGGCCGCGGAGCACCAGGCAATACCCGTGCGGCAGGGCACGGAGTTCGAGCTGGAGAGCTACAAGCTACTGCTCAGGGGAGCTGTCGAGAAGATCGACTACGCAGACCAGGATCCCCCGAACGGCATCTTTGCCGAGATCCGCGTGCGACTACAGGTATACCAGAAGAGAAGCTAGCGATCTCGGGGGAACCCGGCCGAGGGGAGGCGCACCTGTGGGTGTGCATCCCCTCGGCACCTGGCCCGGCGATTCTCAGACCCTGGCATCAGGGTCGAAGAGCTTCTGGTGCTCTGAAATGGCGTAGCGGTCAGTCATCCCCGCGATGTAGTCACAGATCACGCGTTCCGGCGAGTCAGGACCGCGCCGGATGCGCGCCTGCACGTCGTAGGGCAGCTGGAGAGGTTGCTCAAGGTACGAGCCGAACAGGTCGGTCAGCAGGCGATGTGCCTTGGTTGCCATTCGGACCACGCGGGGATGGTGGTAGAAGTTCTCCAGCAGGAAGGCCTTGAGTTCCCTGTTCATCTCGAGGACTTCGGGGGAAAAACTGGAGAGGTTTCGGCCCAACCGGCGAACGTCATCGACGCCCGAAGCGCGAACCGAGCCGAGGTTCGCGGCGGTAGCCGTGACAGCGTCAGTGATCTCGAGACCGATCAGGCGGCGAATCGTTCGGGCGCGCAACAAGTCGTCCAGCCTGCAGTCGAGATGTTCTCCCAGTGAGGCCATGACGCTGCCCCAGAGCGCCAGGTTGCGCACCTCAAGCGGGTCCAGGAGCCCGCTGCGCAAGCCGTCCTCCAGGTCCGCCGTATTATAGGCGATCTCGTCGGCCAGGTTGGCAAGCTGGCACTCCAGGGTCCCCGACTTCTCCGGCTCATAGCCTATTGCGTCGGTCACGTCATAGTCGGTATCGTGCTTGACAACCCCTTCGCGCACCTCGTAGGTCAGGTTCAGCCCCTTGTAGTCGGGATAGCGCTCCTCGAGCACCGTGAGGATGCGCATGGTCTGGCGCTGGTGATCGAAGCCTCCTTGCTTCAGCACCAGCTGGTTCAGAGTCGACTCGCCGGTGTGGCCGAACGCGGGATGGCCCAGGTCGTGGGCCAGGCAGATCGCCTCTGTTAGGTCTTCATTCGCTCCCAGCGTGCGGGCGAGCGTGCGTCCAATCTGGGCCACTTCGACCGTGTGCGTGAGCCGGTTACGGTAGTGATCGCCTTCGTGATAGACGAAGACCTGGGTCTTGTATTCGAGCCTGCGAAATGCAGTCGTGTGTATGACGCGGTCGCGATCCCGCTGGAAGGCGGTACGATAGGCATGCTCGCTCTCCGGATGGACGCGCCCCCGCGAATCCCCGCTCACCATCGCATAGGGGGCGAGCACTTCGCGCTCTCGCTGCTCCACCTCTTCCCGGCTCAAGAACATCTGCCACCCCCTTGCACCCGCTCAGGTCTCGGCCTCGCTCAACAGTCTCAGCTGCTCGGATAAGTTGCCTGCTCCGCTGAGATCGGTTTCCTCGTACTCGTCGTCAGCCGCCAGGGCCTGTTTGCGGACGGATTCTATGATTTGCTCGAGTGCTGCGGCAGACAAATCGGGCACGCGGGCGATGGCCGAGCGCGCCTGCCGCCCCTTCGTTGGGGTGTGGACTGCGAAGGTCACCATCGCGAGCCGCCCATCGACCTTGACTTTGGTGTAGATCCAATGGCGAAGATCGGTGTGCCGGCCGGCTGAGGGCCGGATGCAGAACAGCTTCCAAAGACGCTCCCCTGGCAGGAGTTGCAGAAGGTCGTCCCGCGTCAGGTCGGACAGCACCCCGCCGGTAACTCTTGCTTCCCGCTCACTATCCAGCCGATCCATGGTATCGTGCATAGAGTTGTTCCGAGACAGCCTGAGTGGGTCCACCCGCCGGCCGTGATCTCAGCAGTTGGGCAATGCAGAAACCCCATCCAACTGCCGATATTGAGTTTACACCTCCCACATGCGGGGTGTCAAGGCAAAAGACTCAGTCCGCGCGTGGGCATGGCGGTGCGAAGTCTGCCAGCGTAACGGCACCCGAAGCCAGCCGTCACGGATGATCGGGGGGTGCCGGCGGGCCGGCCGCCGTCATCCATCCGGCGTGAGGGTCACGACGCCCTCAACGCGCGCTGGGACGAAACCCTCGAGCATCGCGTCGTTGGGGGCTCATTGTTGGTCCGGTGCTTCACTCCCCCCTTCGCCCGCTCTTAGAAACGAACTTCACAATTGGTTGTCCTTCGGCCGCGTTTTGGTGTTATAATGGTGTCAGTTCCCAGGATCGGCTCCTCGCTCGGCTCGCAAGACGCTACATGGAGGTGCGCCATGAAGGCTCCCACGCTCTGGATCTTCGTACTAATCGCCGTTGCCCTCTGTTCCCTCACCGTTGTCACCCAGGCGGCATGGCAGCCACCCGATCCCGGTCCAGAACGGGATCCCCTGGCCCCGATCCCTAGCCCAACGCCTGAGAGTATGACCATTCAGGCGGACTTCGACACCTATGTCGACCAGGCCGACCCGGATCAGAACTTCAGCACGGCGACCAGGCTGCGCGTCGGGAAGCCCGACGAATTCGAGAACCGCCAGGAGAGCCTGGTGAAGTTCGATCTGTCCGGCATCCCGGCCAACATCTCGATCGTCAGAGCCCTCTTTCGCGCCTATCTTGAAGAGGGGTACGGGGCAGCCAGTGTCAATGTCACGATGGCACGCAGCAGTGTGCCCTGGTTACCGAACACTGTCACCTGGAACAACCAGCCCTCCTGCGTCGCCAAGACCACCCTCACGGTTGCTTCGACTGATGGCTGGTACTCTTGGAACGCCTTCAATTTGCTCCACGACTGGTACGACGGAGGCTACAAGAACTACGGCCTGTGTCTGTACGGTCCGACGACCGGCGCCGCCTATGACCGCCGGTTCGTCAGCAAGGAGGGAGGCCGGCCGCCTGAGCTGGTGATCGAGTTCTACCGGCCGACTCCGACTCCTACCCGCACGCCGAGCCGGACGCAGACCAACACGCCCACCACCACGCTTACCCCGACTCCGACGGCCACTCCTACCCGCACTTCGACCCGTACCGCTACGCCTACCGGGACGTGGGCCCCAACCCCCACGCCGACCAGCACACCGAGCCGCACCCCCACTCAAACCTTGACGCGGACCGTCACGCCGACGGCGCCCCCTTGCAGCGATCCGTATGAGCCGAACAACTCGAACACTACGGCCTCGTCCATTCCCGCTGGCACCGACATCCTGTCGTACATCTGCTCGCCGGCTGACTCCGACTACTTCCGCTTCACGGTTGCCGGGGCGGTCGAGATCCATGCGCGGCTCTTCGGCCTGCCGTACTCCGCCGAGCTGACCCTCTACAATCCGGCCGGGGGGATCGCGGCGCGCGGCAGCGGCTCGGGCACCGAGCCCCGCGAGATGACCTTCGTTCCCCTTGCTGGCGGGAACTACTTGCTGCGCGTGGGCCCAAGCTCGGCGGCCGACTATGACACGGGCAGGACCTACACCCTTCGGGTTGACCTGGCGCCCCTTGAGCCGGTGGCGCTATTGGCGGTGGCCGATACCTACGTGGACCAGTCGGCGCCCTCGGCCAATTACGGTGACGAGCGCCAGGTGGCAGTCAGCTCCGACGAGTTCGGCAGCCAGCAGCGCGGTCTCTTCCGTTTTGATCTATCGGCCGTGCCGCCGGTGGCGATCGCCGGAGCGCATCTGCGGCTTTCGCTCTTCACCGAAGCGACGCATGAGTTCGAACTTGGGGTACGCCGCGTTTCGGGCGCGTGGGACGAAAACGCCGTCAATTGGAATACCAGGCCTTCGAGCGTGGACGCCGGAGCGAGCGCCCAAGTGGGCGGCGCGCTGGGCCAATACTATGAGTGGGATGTGACGGCGCTCGTGCAGAGCTGGCTGACCGGAGGGGTGGGCAACCTCGGATTGGAGCTGCGGCCGGTGACGGGTACCGACTTCCGCTCCTTCCGCAGCTCCGAATACGCCGCCGGGTGGGTCGCGACGCCGGGGACCGGAAGCGTGCGTACGCCGCGCCTGGTCATCGACTTCACGGCGGCGCCCCCGGGCGCGCTCGGTTCCATCAGCGGTCGCGTGTACGAGGACGCGGACCTGGACGGCCGGTACGACGCGGGCGAAAACGCGATCGACGACGTGCGCGTGGAGCTTTTCCGTGAACGCATCAGCCGTGGCAGCCGTGCATCGGCGGCCGATGGGACTTTCACCTTCGGCGATCAGCCGGCTGGCGAGTACGAGCTGACGGTGGCCGAGTCGGCCCTGCCAGCGGACTACAGTCTGCTGAGTGACGCCTCGAGAACCTTCGCACTGAGGGCCGGGGAAGTGCGCGGAGGCGAGGACTTCCGCTTGATGTACCACACCCCGCCCGATCCCGTGCCCGACCCCACCCTCGACCTTTCGGCCGAGGGAATGGACTTCGTACAGGTGGTCCACCACGGGACACTCATTGAGGGCAAGCGCACTCTGGTGCGTGTCTTCGTCGGGGTCACAGGTGTGACCGGTCCGGTGCACGACGTCAATGGCATCCTCTGGAGAGACGGCCACGCCGAGGACACGATCGAGGCTCTCAACCGGGACACCGTCGAGCTATTGCCCGTCGCCGAACCCGTAGATGACGCCGCGATCGCCGGCAACCTGGACAACACCTTGAATTTCCTTCTGCCGGATGACTGGGTGACCAACGGGGTCTTCGTCGTCCAGGTCAACACCAACCGGGCCTGGATCCTTTCGGTGCCGGAGCGCCCTGGCGCCAACCTGAACAACCAACGCCGCGAGAGCCGCTTTTTCCAACCGCCAGGCGACCTCGACGTGCAGATGGTGCGCCTGATGACGACCGGCGGCATGTCCACCGTGAGCGAAGAAGACACCGTGCGATGGTTGAGGAAAACCTACCCACTCGTCGACCTGGGAGTCCACCCGGACTATATGCCCTCGAGCGCCAACTTCAGCGACACCAGCGGTCCTGGCTGCCACAACCCCTGGAACTGGGTCGTGCTCGAGATCGGGGCCCGGTGGTTTTTCTCCGTGCACACCGACCGGTACTACTACGGCATGGTGCCTGAGTCCGAGGTACCTTTGCCTGGCACCGGCGGATGCGGCAATAACCCGGGTCACGCGGCCGCCGGCATGGTCACGGCCGGCAGCGAATTGGGCGGGAAAATCATGGCACACGAGGTGGGCCACAACCTGGGCCGGGACCACACCGGCTCGCTCTGCGCAACCGAGCCTGATCCCGATGACGCCTATCCCTATGCGGACGGCCTCATCGGGAACTACGGGGTGGACCTGACCGACCCGGCCGCGCCCTACTACATCGATCCGGCCACCCACTACGACATCATGTCCTATTGCCGCCCGCAGTGGATGTCGGATCATACCATGAACCATCTCCACGGCGAGCTCACAAGCGCCAGTGCGAGCATGGCGAACGCGCCGGCCGAGCCCGCCGCCCAGCACGAGTACCTGGTTACGTCCGGCTACATCGACGGCCTGACTCCATCCTTGCTCGCACCCTTCTACCGCGTGATGTTGGCGTCGGGCAGCAACGACGGGCAGGGCTCCGGCGCCTACGCAGTAGAGCTGCAGGACGCGGGCCGGCAGGCGCTCTACACGCGATACTTTGATCCAAATGGCACCCATAGCACCGGGCCAAACGTCGGTTCGTTCTTCGAGATCGTGCCATGGCAGCCCGGCACGGCGCGCGTCGTCATCCGGCGGGGCCAGAGCGAGGTCTACGCGGTCGCCGTCAGCGCGCACGCCCCCCAGGTGGGCGTGGTCAGCCCCAATGGCGGGGAGGCCTGGCTTCCCTACGGCGAGAGAACCATCACTTGGACCGCCAGCGACGCGGACGGGGACGCGCTCCATTACGTCGTCCAATACAGTGTCGACGGCGGGACGAGCTGGAATGCTATCGCCAACAACCTGACCGAGCAGCGTTACACCCTGGACGCCGGCACGCTGGCCGGAAGCGCCGCGGCGCGGATACGGGTCATCGCCACGGACGGCGTTAACACGGCACTGGACGACTCGAACGGCGTCTTCAGCGTAGCGGGCAAGCCCCCCAGGGCGTACATCCTTTACCCGCTCGACGGGAGTCTCCACGAGCCCGGCAAGCCGGTGATCCTGGAAGGGGACGCGACCGATCTGGAGGACGGAGCTATCACCGATGGCCTCCGTTTCCGCTGGCGGTCGAGCCTCGAGGGGGAGCTTGGAACCGGCCGAGAGCTGTTCTTCGAGGACCTGGTGCCCGGCCGGCACATCATCACACTGGAGGTTACGGATGGCGACCGCTTCACGGGTGAGGCCAGTGTGACCATCGCCATCGGCTACCGGACGTACCTGCCGGTGACCGTGCGCAACTAACTGCTAAGAGGGGCCGCAGAAATTCCTGGTCGCGGTCAATGAGAGCCGCAACCGGGGCGCGGAGGGAAGGGCGTCTGACACGAATCCTGTTGGTCGCGCTGATCGCCCAGTTTCGGTCCATGCCTGCGGGTGGGGACCACCCTGCGCCAAGGAGGTGATGGCAGGGATCAACGCCCCAAGTGGTAGCCACATTGTGATTGACACCACATGGGCGCGATGCTATACTGCGCCTCTGCATGATCACTGGCGATTGCGGAGATGGGACGGTGCATGTCGCAGGTCCCGCGCCCTTCGTACCCTTGTAGCGCTGTGCTGCCGAAATGGGGAGGAGGGCGCACGTTTTTGTCCGGCTCATGCGGCCCAGGGGACACGTGTCTCGCGAAGGGACACTCCGGCTCAAGTCGCCGGGACGGAGGCGGGGAGGAACAACATGCTTGACATAAAGTTCATGCGCGAGAACCGTGAGACGGTGGTGGCTGCGATGGCGGCGCTCGGCGCTGAGGACGCTCCTGTGGCGATGGCTCTCGACTTGGACGAACGGCGGCGCTCGATACTGACGCGCGTTGAGACGATGAGGGCGGAGCGCAATGCGGGCTCGAAACAGATTGGCACGCTCATGCGCGAGGGCAAGCGCGCCGAAGGGCAAGCGCTGCAGGCGCGCATGTCGCAGATCGGTGAGGAGATCAAGGTGCTTGACGTGGAGCTGGCCGTCGTCGAGGCGGACTTCTCCGACGCCATGCTTCGCATCCCCAACCTCCCACATCCGAGCGTCCCGTTTGGCAAGGACGACAGCGAAAACGTGCTGGTTCGAGTCGTGGGCGAGCTGCCCGAATTCGACTTCGAGCCTGTACCGCATTGGGACCTTGGCGCCGCCCTCGGCATTATCGACTTCGAACGCGGCGTGAAATTGAGCGGAAGCCGCTTCTATGTTCTGTGCGGCGACGGCGCCCGCTTGCAGCGCGCCCTGATCAGCTGGATGCTGGATCTGCACACGCAGAAGCACGGATACGCCGAGGTCTACCCCCCCTCTATGGTTAAGTCGGAGATCCTCGTAGGGACCGGGAATCTACCCAAGTTTGGCGACAACCTCTACCATGACGCCGAAGAAGACTTCTGGTGGATACCGACCGCCGAGGTGCCCGTGACCAGCCTCTACCGGGACGAGATCCTCGAGGCCGGCCAGCTGCCCATCTACCACGTGGCCTACACGCCGTGCTTCCGGCGGGAGAAGATGAGCGCGGGCAGGGATGTACGCGGGATCAAGCGGGGCCACCAGTTCGACAAGGTGGAGATGGTCAAGTTCGTGCAGCCTGAAACGTCGATGGATGAGCTGAGCAAGCTCATCGACGACGCGGAAGATGTCTGCCGCCGGCTGGGGATCGCGCACCGCGTAGTCCAGATGTGCACCGGCGATCTGAGCTTCGTGGCGGCCGCCAAGTACGACATCGAGATGTGGGCGCCGGGCTGCGGGGAGTGGCTTGAAGTGAGCTCCTGCAGCAATTTCCTGGACTTTCAGGCGCGCCGGTCCAACATCCGGTTCCGCCCCGAGCCGGGCGCGAAGCCGGAATACGTGCACACGCTGAACGGATCCGGGCTCGCCCTCCCGCGGGTGATGATCGCAGTGCTTGAGACCTACCAGCGGCGTGATGGTTCAATCGCCATACCGGAAGTGCTCAGACCCTATATGGGCGGGGCGGAGACTATCGGATGAGCACGCGCAGGAGGTCCGGCTACAAGTAGATCCGGCGCATTGTTTGACATGCCGCCCTTGCCGTGCTATACTCGCCGCGACTGCAGGACGAGGGATCCCGAGGAGGGATGGCCGAGCGGCTGATGGCGGCGGTCTTGAAAACCGTTGTGGCGGCAACGTCACCGGGGGTTCGAATCCCTCTCCCTCCGCCTGACAAGTGAAGATAGAACCCTGGGGAGGTCGCATAGTCTGGTTGAGTGCGCCCGCCTGCTAAGTGGGTAAGGGAGACATTGACTTCCTTCGCGGGTTCAAATCCCGCCCTCCCCGCCAGAGTCCGGCACCCGGGCTGACATGTCCCAGTAGCTCAGTGGATAGAGCGCTTCCCTGCGGAGGAAGAGGCCGAGCGTTCAAATCGCTCCTGGGATACCAGCAATGAACATGGGGCCCCCCGATCGGGGAGCCCCTTTCGCTTCTACTGGCATTATCGCGCCAAGGCACGTTCCATCCTCTCGAGCCCCTCGGCCAGCAGCGACCGCGGGCAGGCGAAGTTGAGCCGGACGAAGCCCTCGCCGCCTCTGCCAAAGGCGGAGCCGTCGTTGAGTGCCACGCTCGCCTCTCTCAGAAAGAACTCATGGGGGTTCCCGGGAATCTTCGCCCGGCGGCAGTCAAGCCAGGCCAGGTATGTGCCCTCGGGACGGTAGAACGTGACTCCCGGAAGGCGCTGAGCGACAAATCCTTCCAGATAATCCAGGTTGGCCTCAAGATAGCGAAGGCACGCATGCAGCCAGGGCTCCCCCTCCGAGTAGGCTGCAATGGCCGCGACGAGCCCCAGAATATCGATGGATGGGACCAGGTCCCGGCGGGCCGCCCGGAATTTGCTGCGGAGCCCCGGATCAGTGATCACGGCGATCGAGGCGTGAAGACCGGCGATGTTGTAGGTCTTACTCGGCGCCATCAACGTGATCGTGCGTGCGGCAATCTCGGGGGCCAACGAGGCGACGGGTATGTGGCGATGTCCCGAGAGCAGCAGGTCACAGTGGATTTCGTCCGAGCAGATGACCACGTCGTGGCGGTCGCAGATCTCCGCCATCCGCTCGAGCTCGGCCCTCTCGAAGACGCGACCCACCGGGTTGTGAGGGCTACACAATAGAAACAGGCGGGTGGAGCCGGACATCGCTCCCTCGAAGGCCTGGTAATCCACGGTGTAGCGCCCGTCAGGCCCGAGTGTCAGCTCCATCTCCTGCCGGGCCAGCCGCGAGTTCGCTGCAGCGCGCAGGATAGGGGTGTATACGGGGCTTTGGATCAGGACTCCTTCGCCCGGTGACGCTATCGCCCGACAGGCGACGTTGAACCCGGAGATGATCCCGGGCATCATCACCAGGTCCTCGGGCGTCACCCGCCAGCCGTAGCGGTTCCAGAGCCGCTCCACGAATACCTCACGCAGCCGGATCGAGTCGACCCCATAGCCCAAGACGCCATGGTCGATGCGCTCGCGCAACGCGTGGAGCACGGGTTCCGGCGCCGCAAAATCCATGTCGGCCACCCAAAGCGGCAGCACTTCCGGGCCATAACATCGCCATTTCTCAGAATCCGAGCATCGCCTGTCGATGATCGTGTCGAAGTCGTACGCCATGTTATCCGTTCCGTTGGTGGAGATCAGGTGATCCCGCCAGCTCCACAAGCTTCGCCGCCCAGCCCTGAGGGTCGGCCGCCAGCTCGGCGCAGGTGACCCAGACTGCTGTCCAGAGCTCGGATGCCAGGAGATAGTCAACGGCCTGTGACTCCCGCAGGCCCTCCGGCGACGCCGGCTCGTCGGAAACGAAGACCGCTACTCTCGCGCCATCCCCGAAAAGCGCGAAGTCGGCCGGGTGCTGTGGCAGGTCCTCTCGGAGCGGGTACTGCCGTTCGGCGTCCGCATCCGCCTGCTTCAGCGCGGCCCACAGGCGCTCCTGGGCCGTGCTCTTGAGCCAGAGGTCGTTGATTTCCTCGGCCTCGGCGAGTCTGGCCAGGGTCGTAGAGATGAACGTGATGCGCCGCAGCCGGCGGCTGGGGATTGGGCATTTCAGGGCGCGGAGGGGACCCAAAGAGACTCGATAGTAGCGCTCGCCGGCGCGCGGGTGATCCGCTTCGTGGGGGAGGAGCTCGAGCCGGGTCATCACCCGGTAGCCGGAGACCGGCGCGACCCACTTAACGGCCCAGCGATCTTGCTCCGGGAATGCACCGGTCAGGTAGAACGCCAGGAACTCGGCGGCTATGCGCGGGGGGGCGCGCCCGACCGGTATCCGATACCACCCCTGGTCTCGCGCACGGGCCAGGTCCTCCTGGCTGTTGACGACGACCACGAGCACAGGAGCCTCACCTCCGGTATCCAGTGTCTCGTTGTCGAGTTCCATCATGAGGGGATCTCCGCCCTCAGGTGCCCTTCCCCGCTCGACTCCGCCTCTTCCACGTCGCAGTCTCCTGGCGCTCCCGGGACGGCGGGCTCAAGGCGGGCCGCCAGCTCGGGGGCGTACCGCGCGAGGTCGCGCTCGAGCTGCCTGAGCGCGAGGTCCTTGGCCCTGACCTCCAACATGACGTCGAAGTCGGGCAGCCCTTCAGCTCCGTGCATGAAATCGATGAACTCGAAGGGGTTGACGTAATCCGCGTGGTAGGTCCAGCGCGTCCGCCGCACCCACGGGCCGTTTTCGCCAGCCCGTTGCTCGACGAGCCACTCCGTGCGCGGCGTACTGAAATGGATTTTCGGACGGACGCCGGCCGGCCAGGAAGCCAGGCAAGCCGAGAGGGCTTCACGCACAGGCAGGCCGTTCGGGTTGTTCAACCGGTGGTGCAGGTTGTCGAATACAACTGGAACCCGAGTGCAGGCCTGCACCCAGAGGGCGTCGGCGACCCCAAAGCGCCCATCGTCGTTCTCGAGCACCAGTCTCCGGCGCACGATCTCCGGAAGGGCATAGTAGCCTTCGACGAATCGCTGCCGGGCCGCGTCGCGATCGCCATAGACCCCACCCAGATGTATGACGACGACTGCCTCGGGCCCAAGTCCCATTGCGTCGAGGAGGGCAGCCTGCTGGGTTAGGTCCGCTCTGCTGCGGGCGGCAAGCACGAACTCGGGCGCATTCAACACGACGTGTTGAGCAGGATGGATGGACAGGCGCAATGACATTTGTCGGGCAAGACGGCCGATCTCAGCCAGCTCGGGAAGGCTCTGGGCCAATTGATCGTGGAACTGCGGCAAATCGGGGTGCGTGCCGTAGGGCGCCAGCTCCGAGGACAACCGGTACATCGTGATGCCAGCCGAACTCAGATACTCGAATACGTCCCGCAGAAATGCGAGGCTCACGCTGAGATGAGGCCGGTTTTGCCAGCGCCTGCCGTCATGGCTCCGGAGCTCCGGCCTGACGAGTGGCTTGACTACGAAGCCCAGTCGCATCGTCAGTGCGTTCCCCGGAACGTGATGACGTACGAGAAGTGCTTGTATGGTGGCAGCGGGCACTGGTCGGGTGTGGGGCACGCGGAGCCGAGCTTGCCCGCAATGTCCTGCGGCACAGGGGAGACCAGGGATAGGTTGTGGGAGACTTCGCTCGACACACCGGCGCCGCCGACCGACTCGACCTTGAGCCGGAACACTTCTTGCCCCATCAGGATCTCCGCCTTCCCCGGGCCCTTGTCGCCCGACTCCGCCCGTACGGGGTACTCGGAAGCGCTCACCACGACCGCCTTGTCGACGGGATTGCCCGACTGGTCGACGACATTCACAAAGATCGTACGCCCTGCCCCCGGGCCCTCAATTCCGCCATTATTCTCACCGAGGCCCAAGACGCGAAGCTCCGAGATTACGTAATCTACCGCAGGTGGGGGAGGCGCCGTAGGGGCGACAGGAGTGGCGGGAGGTGCGGGCTCAGCCTTGGTTTCTGGCAGCCTGGCGGGCGCGGGCGTCGAGGAAGCTGGAAGGGCAGTAGGAGACGGCGGCACCGCCGTCGACGCGGGCGTCGGTGGCGCAGGGATGGGCGTTTCGGCCTGAACCGGCGTACCGGTGGCGGGCGGCGCCCCAGTCGGGGCGGCGGTAGGAATCTGCAGGGCCAGGGTCGGCTGCGGCGTTGGGGCGGCCGCAGAAGGTCTGCGCGTGCGCGTAGGCGTGGCTGTGGCCTGCTCGGTGGCCGAGAAAAGCGCGCTCGAACACGAAGCCAAAAGGCCCGCGACCGCGAAAATGGCGGCGGCAAGAAGAAACCTGGTTCGGGTGCGCACGTTTGGTGGGCTCCGTTGGCTACACAGATGCGACGGGCCGGGCGGAATCAGCTCAGTGGTGGCCCGCTTTTGGGGCACTCCCGAGCTGGTGTATAATTCGCACCAGTATACCACCGGCATTCCGTTTGAGTAAATCCGCCCCGGCGGACCGGAGCACGCTTGAAGAGCCTCGTCCTGGCCTCCATAGCCTTGTTCTTCGCCGCCAACGTGCTGGCCCAGGGCGACCTCAATCCCGGATATTGGGAGCAAACGCCGCTGCCGCAGACGGGGATCGCCACCTTCTACGCGTCGGGGATGATGGAGTACGTCAAGGGATATCGTACCGCGAGGCGCCAGCTCCCGGACTGCCCGGAATGCGTCGGCACGGTGGCCCTGTTGAGGGCCGGCGACATCGGCCGCAAGGTGTGGCTGCAACCTCCCGGGGGCCAACGCGTCGGCCCATTTCTCGTGATCGACTGCGCCCGCTGGGAAGACGTTGGCCCGCTGCTCGACCGGAATTGGGTTGTGGATGTCAGCTATGAGGTGGGCCAGTTCTGGAGCATGGATCGCCCAATGGACGACGTGACGGTGCTGGCAGATCCCGCCGATGGAAAGGCATTTCGCCTGCCCGGCGCACCCACGCCGTTTGTGGTGCCCCCCGGGGAGGTCGTTCTCAGCGCACCGACTCCCACCTCGTCTGTAGCGACGGTGGCCCCAACGTCGTGGCCGACCAGCCTTCCGGTCGCCCTGGCCGCGGCGAGCACGATCGAACCGCCCGCGGCCAGCCCGACTCCCGCCGTGCCGCCGCCGCCAACGCCCCTGACCCCGGTGGTCACT
>Ga0315273_10004356_pt1 | contig 17327 bp, 17 predicted proteins | sample YL17G02_0_MG_FD_205753 | JGI IMG/M metagenome (GOLD analysis project Ga0315273, IMG submission 205753) | Sediment microbial communities from Yellowstone Lake, YNP, Wyoming, USA - YL17G02_0 | ecosystem: Environmental > Aquatic > Freshwater > Lake > Sediment | place: USA: Wyoming | collected...
CTGCGGCCATCTGTTCCGCGTCACGCGGGGTCGGCGGTTAAAAGATTTTTTTCAATCCGATTTGTCCGTATTGAAGCCGGGTTGCAAAAAATCAAATTATTTTTGAGCGGTGGTCTTTGCTTCCTGAAGCAAATCCCGCAGTTGATCGCTATGGGGATGATGCCTCCCGGCCGCTTCTAAATAGGGTATGGCTTCGTGCAGCAAATGAAGAGAACGCAGTACATCGCAAAAATTCACGAGGGCATCCTGATAAAAAGGATCCGTCGTCAAGGAACGGGTGAAATACTCGATGGCCCTCGGTGTATCCTGTCGTAAAAAGGCCATGACGCCCAAATTATTGTAGGCTTCCGCATTTTGAGGGTCCAACTTCAGTGATTGGGAAAAAGCTTGTTCGGCTCCCTGGTAATCGCCGGCTTGAAAAAGCTCTTCACCCATCCGGTTATAATCCTGGACTTTTTTTTCCATGGTCATTTTGTCACCCCAATAAACGGTTCAATGCGCAGGCTCCGCCCCCTTGGCTACCAGAGGTTTAAATCATGTAACCAATTAAAATAATTATCTAATTTTATGTTTTTTCGATCGGGTTCGTTCCCTATCGTTATCTGAACGAAGCGAAAAAACCTGGCTCGGAATTCAATAAAAGGTCATTAATAAATTCCAAACCATTATCTAAATTATGCAAAAATTGCGCCACCTAAGTTAAGGTGGTTTGGTTTGTGATTTTGAATGGGCGGTTCAAAAAGGGGTGAATCACGGGGTGGATTCCATGTAGGGGCGATCATCGCGGTCGCCTGTTGCAGAGCGGGCGGTTTCTAATCCTCAAATTGTAGGGGCAGAAAATCTCCTGCCCTCTCTGCAGATTCCATTGTAGGGGCGGTTTTTAAATCCTACCGATCCATTGTAGAGGCGACCCTCGCGGTCGCACTTTTAAAGAGCGGAAAATCTACGGACCGCTCCGTGTAGGGGCGATTGGCAGTCGCCCTTTATAGGATCGGGTTTCAATCTTCCTATCCTGATATACGATTTATCAACCATGAACTGGGACCATATAAAAGTTGATTTTTTGGTTCTATTAAGCTAAATTGACTTCACTTTTCTTTTCATATTTTCCTATCTTTTAAAATGCATCTATCCGTATATCATTCCCATTCAGGCTGATATGCGGAACATCAGAATAATCTTTAGACGGACGTTTTAGGCGCAATATAAATACTTATTTAGGATTATTTTATGAATATGAAGAATAATTCAATAAATGCAGATCTAATTGAAAAATTTCGAAATGTAGTAAATAGTAATTTAGATTTTGTTTTTCAAAAATATAAAAATAAAAATGGTAAAAATTATTGGAACTTAATATGTTCTTGTATGGATTGGATTACAGTCGCCATAATTCATTTACAAAATAATTCATTTAGCAAAAAAGATATTAATGTTATGACAATGCAAGTGTTTTCTTACATTTCATCAATAGATATTGTCTATGAATCGATAAAACAACTTCATAGGGCAATTAAAGGCAATACAATACTTCCATTTCATGAAAGTAAGTACATTTTTTCAAAAAATAACATATATAAAGATGATAATGAATATTTCAAGCAGATCAGGGCCGCATTTGGAGCTCATCCGGTAAATTTGAATGATATTAATGGAAAATGGTTTGCAAGTTGGCCAAATCATGCAATCTTTGACAAAGGTTATGATTTTGAATTGCAGCTTTATAGTTTAGACATCAACAAGGAAGACGTAATATTCGGACTTAAATTCGCTGAATTAGATTCTTTTTTGTTAGAACGCTATTCATATTTATTGATTTTAATTGATGAAATCAATAAGCAATTTGAAGAATATAAAAATGCTTTAAGAAAAGAAATAATCGAAGATAATGAAGATACGCTCAAATTATTACAGATCCTTAAAATGGAATCAGAAAAAAGACTAAACAACGATTACTACTAATATCGCATTGATAAATTAATTAGAATCTATTCAACTCACCTTTATAGTGAGACTTTTATGGATAAAGAAAATGATTATAAAGGAATATTAGTGAAATTAATTACTGAGATTAAAAGAAATCTTCAGAATATGGAATTGATTGATCTTGAAAATGATACTCTTTTAAACCCTGATTATCCATCTGAAATACATTATCCTGTTTCAAAGCTATTTAGCTGTGATTTTGATTCATCAAGAAATCCTTTATTTGATGATTTTTTGAAAGAACTTAATGAGTATTCCAATAATCTTTTTGATTTCAATTCAAATCAACCAAGAGATGAGTTGTTTTTGAAATGTAAATTAATGCTATATTATTATAAAAAATAATGAAACAAAATAAATAGAAACTGCTTCAAATCGATTCGGCTATTGATATGGCTTTTGCCCGGATTCAGGGGTCGAGCCAAGATAATCATTTGAATTTTGAAAATAGTCTTTTAAAACAGAGTCGGGTTTTGGGTTTAGATTGATATTTTCGGATATCAAATAGGTCTTTTAACACTGGGTTATTTGAGTGTCCTGAGGAAGTGGATATAAACTGTTTATTCTCTCGAATAATTAAGGATTTTTATGATTTTGGTTAGTGCGTGCTTGGCGGGTATCCGCTGCAAATGGAATGGTGAAATCATTAAGAACGATGTCATTATGAATCTGGTTAAAAACGGGGAAGCGGTTCCGGTTTGTCCGGAGCAACTCGGCGGATTAGCGACACCGCGCGAGCCCGCAGAAATCGTGGGCAAGAGAGTGCTGACTAAAACCGGAAAAAATGTAACCGAAGAATATCTTTTGGGAGCGATAGAAACATTAAAGATTGTCCGACAATACAATTGCAAGAAGGCGATCTTAAAATCGCGATCGCCATCTTGCGGTTCAAATGTAATCTATGACGGAAGTTTTTCCGGAAAATTAATTCCAGGGGACGGGATTACAGCGAAGGTATTGAAAGAAAATGGAGTTATCGTGTTGTCTGAAGACGAGATATAAAATTATCATAAGAAATAACAATAAGCTTTTTGTTTGAAAGGAATCACAATGGATGCAAAAAAATCGGATTGGAAGAAATTCAGAGATTCTCTCGATAATTGGAGAGAGCGTTACCTTAAAAGAAAAAATGAAGAACTAATGTCAATTCTTAAAAAGAAGGACCTGGATGAAACCAAAAAATTTTGGGATATTGCTGAATTTCAAAAAACGGAAATAAAAATATTGCGGAATTGTCTGGATAATTATACCAGGTTAAACCTGTCTTTGCACATGGCCCTTATGAAAAAGTGCGGAATGATCGATCAGGAAGATATAAAGGAGTTTAGTGCGGAATTACAGGATATGCTAAAAGAAATTTAAAGAGTCTAAATGTTTTTTGATCCTGAAAATCGGACAGGAGTCCGCTTATAAATCGGATCAAAAAACATGAATTCCGGCCAAAGCGCCGGAATAAATCCGTACGATGGTAAGTCAATAGACTAATTTATTTTTGCTTATCGACAACATTTTGTCGATGTTGTGGAACTAAGGGCCTAAATGTTTTATCGATCCTGAAAAACATAGGATCGATAAAACATAAGGGAAAACTGGTTCAATTATTTTGTGATTGACAAATTTCAACCAAATGTGTAAACTAAGTTTATTAAACTAAACCAAAGGAAATGAACTATGCAAACTATCAATATTCATGAAGCCAAGACACACCTTTCCCGTCTGGTTGAGGAGGCTGCGCAAGGAAAGTCTTTCATCATTGCCAAGGCAGGAAAACCGCTGGTCAAGGTTTCGCCCCTATCTGCAGAAGAGCGGAAAGGCGACGAAAAACTGGGATTTATGGCAGGTGAGATTTCCATTCCTGACGATTTTGATTCATTGGGAGCGCCGGAGATTATGCTACTTTTTGAGGGTAAGTTATCATGAAACTGCTCCTTGATACGCATATTCTCCTATGGACGGCCGGACAGCCGGAAAAACTTTCCGAATCAACGCGTACCCTTTTGACGACATCCGAAAATAGTCTGTTTTTCAGCGCGGCAAGTATCTGGGAAATTGTTATCAAGCTAGGACTTGGACGCGAAGATTTCAAGGTTGATCCGTATCGTTTAAGAAAGATGCTCGTAGTGCATGGGTACACCGAGCTGCCCATAACCGCTGAACATGCCTTAAAGGTCGATACGTTGCCGCCGCTTCATAAAGACCCTTTCGACCGCCTCCTCCTTGCTCAAGCCCGTACGGAAGGAATGCTGTTCCTTACCGCCGATGCTTCCGTTGCCCAATATCAAGAATCGGTGCTGGCTGTATGAAAATTCAAGCTTAAACCATTGCCGGAGTAATTGGTATCGGGCCTTGAAATTTGAAAATGACAAGTGGTCCGACTATACATCGGCCTAATAAAGCCTTGCTCTTAACGACTTGCTGGAAAATATTATAATTTAATTTAAAACAGGTTTCAAAATTCTGAAACCTGTTGATTCTTTGAGTCGGAGGAAAAGTAAAAATAACGTCTTCTTTCTAATTATTTCTTCTCTGTGCCCTCTGAGCCACTAGAGTAATTTCAGAGTCTTCTGAAATTACGTCCTCTGTGGTGAACTGTGGGATCATCGGTCCGATAGTGCGGGCCCAGGCTGTTTTTTCGAGCCAGGGCGGCACGGGTTATGGCTTCCATGACCATAAAGGCCTGAATGGACTTGATTTTTGACAGAGGGTCTGCTTGCAAGGCATTGATTTCTTTAAGGGTATGGGTTAAATGCGTCAGGCAGCCGGTTAAGCCCGGCTCGTTCCGCAAGACCATGACCTCTTGAGAGAATTTCTTTTTGGCAGACAAAAGGATTCTTGAGATAGGTTCTTGGGGCTATGGTTTTTTTTGTGCAATCAGGGTTTGGAGTCCAGGAGGCCGGGCCATGCGGGGCATGGCTATTATTTTTTTGGTGTATAAAGCTGCCTCCCGGCCGGCAAGTGCACCGAAAACCTGGGTGGCGGTCAGCATGCAACCGCCGATGCGGTCCGCGCCATGCGGGCCGGCAGCTGTTTCACCGGCCGCATAAACAAAACGTTTGACACCCGATTGCCGGGCCTATTCCAGAACCCGGATAGTGCCGTCCACATTGGCCCGATGATTTAGCAGCGGCTGTGCGATGGAAGGTACGATGTCGGCCAGGCCGGCCAGGTGAAAGAGCCAATCCACGCCTTGCAAGCAGGCCAAGGCGCCGGGGTCGTTGATATCAGCCTCATAAAACCTAAAGGTCTCGAACGCGCGGGCGGCGCTGAGGTTTTCCATTCGACCGGTCGCCAGGTTATCAAGCGCGATCACTTCCAAGCCGTCGCTAAGCAGTCGATCCACCAGATGACTGCCGATGAACCCGGCTCCGCCGGTCACAGCGGCTTTCAACATTTTTTTGTTTTTAGACCAGAGACTCATAAAAATCGAGCAAGCGTTCCAGGATTCTTTGTTCGCTCCAGTGTTCTTCCATGAACTTGCGGGAATAGGCGCCCAGCTGATTGCGCAGGTCCGGCTCGTGGCGGAGTTGGTTCAGGGCCACTTTCAGTTCTGCTTTGGTGCGGGTGATAATCCAGGGCAAGCGGTCCGTGCCGGTGAACTTCTTGATCTGTTTGATGTTCCAATTGTCCAGGCCGGCGATCACCGGTTTGCCCTGACTGAGCGATTCCAAGGAGGAAACGCCGTAATAACCTTGCATATGGTCGAAAATGATATGGCAAAGGTTTTTCTGGCGCAGGCATTCCGTGTGCTCGGTATTTTCAATCACATCCAATTTCAGCTCGGGCGGCGCGGGGTCTTTCTGCAGTTCCTGAACCGCCTCGATCAACTCCGCGGTGTTCTTCAGGTCTTTGCGGGTGGCGGATTGGCCGATCCGGACATATCCGTTTTCCGAGACCGGACGCGGCATATAAAAGGAATCGTAGAGCGGGACGATATTCGGCAGCCAGATCGCGTCCGGCAGCAGTTTTAACAGGTCGGGCGTGCTGACGATGGATTTTCTCTTCAAGTGCCGGTATTTTTTGCGGTAAACATCGGGATGGGAGCGAAAGTGCGGGTGCCCGTGATGATGATGAACCAGCATCTTGCCTTTAATATAATCCTTGATATGAATGGGTCCCAGCTCCAGGTTCTCATCCGCGCCCATATGAAACTGGATCACATCGGCCCGGCGCAACAGATCGCGGATCTCGTCCAAGCTTTGAGCATCAAGATCAGGCAGGTGCAGATCCTTTTCAAATTCGAAGTTATAGCTGATTTGGGTGGTGATCAAACGACAGGAGTGCGGCGTGTAGGTATTGATGGCTTTAGTGAAAGCAATGCCCATGCCGGCCGGGTCGTTTTCCGTTATCATCAAGATTTTCATAAAATAGTCCTCAAAGGAATTTTTACCACGAAGGACGTAATTTTAAAAACTAAAAATTACTCCAGTGACGCGAAGACACAAAGGAAAAATTTTAAAAAACAAACAAAAAAAGAATTTTTCCAATCATTGAATCTTGGCAGCCGATAGCTTTTCGATCCGGAAAATATCAATCCGTTTTTGAGAAAAGGTGTTTCTCAATCACTCTGAGCAATTCATTAGGTTCAATCGGTTTGGGCAGGTAATCATCCATGCCGGCCTCCAGGCAACGCTCCTGGTCGCCTTTCAGGGCATGAGCGGTCATGGCGATAATCGGGACGGAATGGTTTTGGACCTGGGATTGCGGGTTGCGAATCATTTGGGTAGCTTCAAAGCCGTCCATCTCCGGCATTTGCACGTCCATGAGCACCAAGTCATAAGGAACCATGGCCAGGGCATCAACAGCTTCTTTTCCATTGGCGACCGCGTCGGCCCGGTAACCGAATTTTTCAATCAGGTACAAGGCCAGTTTCTGGTTGATGGCGTTGTCTTCGGCCAGCAAAATGCGCACTTTGAGTCGTTCAGCCTCGGTGACGGTATGGCGGGTGATCAGGGTCGATTTTTGCCGGTCGTCGTCTTTTTGGCCGGCCAGGCCGAAGACCATCAGGAGGCAGTCGAAAAGCTGGGAGCGCTTGATGGGTTTCACCAAATAACCGTTGAAACCGGCTTCTTTCATGCGGGTCGCGTCGCCGCGCAGGCCCACGGACGTGATCATGACCATGAGGGTGTTTTTCAAGAGGGGGTCGGCCTGGATCAGCCGGCCCAATTGCTCGCCGTCCATGACCGGCATCATGTAATCGCTCAGGACCAAGTCAAAAGGATTCCCGTTTTCAGCGGCATTTTTCAATATCTGCAGGGCTTCAGCGGCATCGGCCGTTTCCTGGAAAACGCATTTCCAATGGCTCAAGTAGGTCGCCAGGATTTCACGGTTGGTGCTGTAATCGTCCACGACGAGAATTTTTTTGCCGGTCAGGTTGCCGATGCCAGGGTGGTCTTCCTTGGTTTCCATGATCTTCTTTTCCAACAACAATGTGAACCAGAAGGTGGACCCTTGGCCTGATCGGCTTTGGACCCCGATTTGCCCGTTCATCAGTTCCACCAGGCGCTTGGAAATGGAAAGGCCCAGACCCGTGCCCCCGTATCTCCGGGTGGTGGAGGCGTCCACCTGAGAAAAAGGCTTGAACAGTTTTTCCAGGCGGTCCGGGAGTATGCCGATGCCGGTGTCGCTGACCTCGAAGCGTATCCGAGTATGGGTCTCTGTTTCTTCTTCCGGATGAACCGTAATGCCCACGGCCCCTTTTTCGGTAAACTTGAGGGCGTTGCCGCATAAGTTAAGCAGGATCTGCCGGATGCGACCCGGGTCTCCTTTGAGCCAGACCGGGGTTTCGGGGTGGACCAGGCAGGTGAACTCCAGTTTTTTCTGCTCGGCGCGCTCGGCCAACATATCGCCGATATCTTCCACGGTCGAACGCAGGTTGAAATCCATGATCTCCAGCTCGATCTTACCGGCTTCGACCTTGGAAAAATCCAGGATGTCGTTGATGATCTGCAAGAGAGCCTGGGCACTGGCGCGCACGGTGTTGACATAATCCCTTTGCTCGTCCGTCAACTCCGTGTCGGCCAGCAGGCCGGCCATGCCGATCACGCCATTCATGGGCGTGCGGATTTCATGGCTCATGTTGGCCAGAAACTCGCTTTTGGCGCGGTTGGCCACTTCGGCCGCCTCTTTGGCCTGGCGGTACTGCTCCACGCTTTTTTTAAGGGCTTCATCCGCTCTTTTACGTTCGATGGCCAGGGCTACCTGCTCGGAAACGGAATTGAAGATTTCAACGTCCCGGCTATCAAAGCGGTTGGGGTCGGTGTGGCTTTGAGTGGCCATGACGCCGATGACTTCATTTTTTATTTTTAAGGGTACTCCCAACCAGATTTCAGAAAGAGTACCGAATGGTTTTTTACCCATTTTTTCGAGCTGGCTGATTCTTTCGGCTTTGGTGGATAGGATCGGTTTACCGGTTTTGATGACTTCAGCCGTTATGGAAGGATTATTGGGATCGCTGACTTGTTCGATGACCAGACTGGCCATATTTTTATCTTTTTCATCCACGTAATAGGTGAAATTCACCGAATCGGTGCGTTTGTCGTAAAGCGCGATAAAAAAATTAGTGACGTCGATGATTCTTGTCAGGGATTTGTGAATGTAACGATAGAGCTCGTCCAGGTCAAAGGTGGTATTGACCGCGTTGGATATACTGAAAAGCACCTGGGTGATTTCCTCGCTCTTTTTGCGGGCTTCTTCAGTCCGTTTACGTTCGATGGCCAGGGCTACTTGTTCCGAGACGGAACTGAAGATTTCAACGTCCTGTTGATTGAATCGATAAGGGTCGGTGTAACTTTGGGTTGTCATGACGCCGATGACTTCATTCTTTATTTTCAGGGGAACGCCCAGCCAGACTTCGGCCGCTATACCGAGGAGTTTTTTATTTTCCCTGGCAGCCAATTCAATCAGTTCCGCTTTCGCCATCAGAAGAGGCTTCCCGGATTTGATCACGTGGCCCGTCAATGACAAAGATTTGGACTGGGGACCAATGGGAATTTCCTGATGAATGGGGGCGTCGGAATCCACGGCATCTTTATGATAACAGAAATAGAAGGCGTCATTTTCCTTATTGTATATGGCAATAAAAAAATTGGTGACGTCGATGATTCTTGCCAGGGATTTGTGGATGGAGGCATAAAGTTCATCCAGATCAAAGGTGGTGTTGACCGCGTTGGATATGCTGAAAAGGACCTGGGTGATTTCCTCGCTTTTCTTCCTGGCTTCTTCGGTCCGTTTGCGTTCAATGGCTAAGGCTACCTGGTCGGAAACGGAGCTAAAGACTTCGATATCCCGTTGACCGAATCGATAGGGGTCGGTGTAACTTTGGGTCGTTATCACGCCGATGACTTCATTTTTGATTTTCAAGGGCACACCCAGCCAGACTTCGGCCGGAGTGCCGATCAGTTTTTTGTTTTCCCGGGCAGCCAATTCGATCAATTTCGGTTTCGACATCAGAAGCGGTTGGCCGGTTTTAATCACATGGGCCGTCAGGGACAGGGATTTGGACTGGGGATCAATGGAAATTTCCCGGTAATTGGAATCGCCGGAATCCACTTCATCCTGATAATAGGGAAAATGGAAGGTGTCGTTTTCCTTGTTATAAATGGCGATGTAAAAATTGGTGACGTCGATGATTCTGGCCAGGGATTTGTGAATGGAACGATAAAGTTCATCCAGATCAAAGGTGGTATTGACCGCATTGGATATGCTGAAAAGGACCTGGTTGATTTCTTCGCTTTCTTTTTGGGCGCTCTCGACCCTTTTGGTATGAATGGCCAAGGCAATTTGATCGGAAACGGCCAGAAGCACATCGGCATCGCTTAAATTAAAGCGCTCAGGATCCCGGTAGTTTTGAACGGTCATGACGCCGATGATATCGTCTTTCATTTTCAGAGGAACCCCCAACCAAACCTCGGGTGGCGTGCCGACCGGCTCCTTGTTTTTCCGGGCAATGAGTTCGAGTACGTCTTTCCTTTTAATTAGTTTGGGGACCTTGGCTCGAATGACTTCGGCGCTCATGGAAGCCGACTCCATGATATTGAATACTTCCGGAAGAAATGCGTCCATTTCATCGACCAGGTATGGAAAGCGGATGGAATCTTTTTCTTTATCGTATAAAGCGATGTAAAAATTATCGGTGTCAATAATATTCGACAAGAACGAATGAATGGATTTATACAGTTCATTCAGATTGGTCGTGGTATTGACGGCATTGGCAATGTAATACAACGTGCGGTTGATTTCCTCGGCATGTTTGCGTTCATGGATGTCCTGCATCAAGCCTTCAACCCGCACATGGCCGGAGGCGTCTTTTAGCGGCGAGCCTTTTTCACAGACCCACTTCCATTTGCCGTTCTTCTGGATGACCCGGTATTCCATGGTGTAGGCGGACTGGTCCTTAAGGGCTTTTTGTACGGTTTCCTGAAACAGAACTTGGTCATCCTTATGAATGAGACCTTGAAAAAAGCCGGTTTGGACTGCTTCTGTATTTTCGGGAAGATTAGAGGCGGGTGATGGGTCCTTGTTTCGGCCTTGGCCATAATCGGCATGTCGCAAAAACAAGATTTCTTCTTTTGAATATCCCAACACGTGAACGACCGCCGGGCTGACATAGGAGAAGAAACCGTGCGGGTCGGTCGAAAAAATGACATCCCCGATGTTTTCGACCAGGTGCCGGTAACGCTCTTCGCTTTTTTGTAATTCTTCCTGGGCTCTTTTGCGTTCAATGGCCAGGGCCACCTGGTCGGAGACCGCCAACAGGATATCGGCGTCCCGTTGATTATAGCGCTGGGGATCGGTGTAACTCTGAACGATGATCGCCCCGATGACTTTTTGCTTTATTTTCAGAGGAACGCCCAGCCATAATTCCGAGGGCGATCCTAAGATTTCTTGACCCTGTTTACGGGCACGTTCCAAGCCTTCGGCTTTTGTAAAAAAGATCGGCCGACCGCTTTGAATCACTTCCGCGGTTAAGGCGCTTGATTTGCTGACGTTTTTGATTTCGCCCTGATCTTTATCCCTTTCATCCACGAAATAAGGGAAAGATACTTTGTCCTCATTTTCATCATAAAGGGCGATCAAAAAGTTGGTTACATCCAGGATGTTCTGCAAGGATCCATGAATAGACCGGTAGAGTTCATCCAGGTTTTGCGTTGAATTGACGGCATTGGAAATCTGGAAAAGAACGGCGAGGAAGCGTTCTTCGCTCTGTACAGGCGTTAAGGGATTCAATCCTATGGTGTTTTGTTGCAGGGGCATCTTGGGCCTTTTTTGAGAACATGGGTTTCCATGGATCTATTTAGCAATTGATGTGCCAAATCAGGCCGGTTCGGTAAGAAATGCATGCCGGATAGGTTTAAATATGAAAAATCAAGTCATATTAATAGGTTATCATTGAACCGGAAATTTATTGAACCTTTTGAACATTCAATGATACAAATAACTAAACAGGCGGTTTTATTTTTTAATAACTTAATTTTGATAAGGAGAAAAAAATGAAAACTTTTAAGATTCTTTCCAGTTCCCTGATTGTTTTAATGTTGCTTTGCACAACGATTTTTGCCGCCGGACCCACTACGCCCGTAACCCAAGTTCAAGCCCCGGCCCGGGTCCTGAAATTTTCGGCTGATTTGCTTGTCCAGTATATTGAATATTTTAATTGTCCTTGTACCCTCAACCAGGTCTTGGACACCGAGTATGTCACGGATATGATCGCGGTCAAGGTGGCCAATACATCCATGCATAATTCTGTCCCCGCCAAAATTACGGTGTCTTATTATGATGTGTCCGCAAAAATCATGGTCATCGTCACCAAGAACGTTACGCTCAATGCCAATCAATGGACCAAGGTCATTATGGTTCAAAAACCTATTTTGATGAGAAAATCGGTCGGCGTCAGCGCTTCCATCGAACACACCAATGCCAAATACACAGACCCGAACCTGGCCAACAACAAAATTCTCAATTATAAAACCTGCGGTCCGATGGTTGAATAAGAAAGAAAGTCGGACTTTTTTTCCAATAGAAAAATCGAGGGTTATGGGCTTACATCCATAGCCCTTTATTTTTTGAGGGAGCATTTATCCCGGATGATGCATGAGGAGATAAGCATGGGTTTGCCTGACCTTTTTTGGTTTATCATTGAACCTTTGACCGGTTCAATGATACAAATAAGTAAACGCGGATTTTATATTTTTTAATATTTCAATTTTTTAAGGAGGAGAAAATGAAAACTTTTAAAATTCTTTCCGGTTCCCTGCTCGCTTTAATGTTGCTTTGCACAACGGCTTTCGCGGCCGGCCCTACAACACCCGTGGGCCAAGTTCAAGCGCCGCCCCGCAAGCTTCCGGTTGATTTGCTGGTACAGTATGTCGAATTTTTCAATTGCCCTTGCTCGCTCAATCAGGCTTTGGATACCGAATATGTCACGGACATGATCGCGGTCAAGGTGGCCAACACATCCGGAATCAATGGCGTCAGAGCCACACTCAGTGTGAACTATTATGACATGACCAAAAAGGCAACAGTCAATATCGCAAGAAACATCACTCTGAATGCCAATCAGTGGACCAAGGTCATCATGGAGCAAAAACCGCTATTAATCAAAAAATCATTTGGCGTACATGCCAGCATTCACATCCTGGGCAACTTTACGGACCCGAACCCGGCCAATGACCGTGTGGTTCAAAAAACCTGCGGCCAAATGGTGGAATAAAAAAGAATCCGACCATTTTAACAACCTAAGACGGTTTTCCGGTCTGGAAATCAAGCAGCCGGAAACCCGTCTTTTTTTATTTATGAAACAGCTCAAATCAGCCGAATAAAGAGGTGGGATTTTTTAATCTTCCATTTTATTGATTTTCTAAAAGGAGCGTACCTATGACCGGTGATGACATTTGTAAAAAATTGGATGAAATGTCCCATCAGGGAGAAAAGCTTGAAAATCTGCTGAAGAACGCCGTGCAACTATTGCATGAATCCGAGCCGGCTTTTCACTGGACCGGGATCTATGAGCTTTCCTCAGATCAGGTTTTGCGCTTGGGGCATTTTATCGGCGCGTCCACGGAACATGTGTTTATCTCGGTGGGTAAAGGGATTTGCGGCAGCGCCATTGCGGATCGCTGCAATAAAAATATTCCGGATGTCAGCCTGGAAGAGAATTATCTGGCCTGTTCAACTTCAACCAAGTCGGAATTGGTCATTCTGATCCGTAAGGGCGAGACGATCTTTGCGCAAATCGATATCGATAGTCATGATCATAATGCTTTTGACCCCCAAATTGAAAAAAAGGTCGAGAAAGTCGCCGAATGGCTGGCGGATGCTTATGTGGCGGTTCAAAAACACTGATCGCAAACGGATAGATGGCCTGTTGAAGAAAATTCTTCCGGGATACATGTCTGCCGGACATGAATCCCGATGCTTTTGTTTCTTGCCTGCGCAAGCTTTTAAACTCATAGTTTTCAAAAGCTATTAACGGCTTTAAAATAATATTGATATATGATTTCGGCTTCAGCAGATCGATAAAAGTTTTGATCATTTTGAGTAACATTTAATTTTTAAGACTTTACGCGTTGTTTGGGACCCTGTCCGGAAAACGCGACCCACACGAGGGCGTCTGCCCTGGCCACACGAGGGCGTCTGCCCTGGTCACACGAGGGCGTCTGCCCTGGTCACACGAGGGCGTCTCTGCCCTGGTCACACGAGGCGTCTGCCCTGGTCACACGAGGGCGTCTGCCCTGGTCACACGAGGGCGTCTGCCCTGGCCACACGAGGGCGTCTGCCCTGGTCACACGAGGGCGTCTGCCCTGGTCACACGAGGGCGTCTCTGCCCTGGTCACACGAGGCGTCTGCCCTGGTCACACGAGGGCGTCTGCCCTGGTCACACGAGGGCGTCTGCCCTGGTCTAAGAGGGCAGTTCATATCAAAGAAACCCAACTCGAATCTACGTCATTCCGGCAAGCTTTTAGCCGGAATCCAGTCAGTTGGGCGTTGATGAAGGTGGATTCCGGCTTGCCACGCCGTAGCTTTTAACGAAGGCGGGTCAAAAACCTACCGGAATGACGATGCAGAGTAAATGGCTTCAAAATCGCATTTATCGACAACAAATTGTCGATGTTGCTGAGTGCAGAGCCTACCCGGACGAGACTAACCCGCCCTGCCTGTTTATCATTTTGACCATTCTAAATGCAATTTAACCTCAATATTATACAAAAAAGAATGTAAGATTTCTCGTCGCTACACTCCTCGAAATGACATGGAAAAGAAGCTATCATAATAATATTCTTTAAAAACCTGTTTTGTCATTTCGACCGCAGGGAGAAATCGTATATAAAATGTCTATCTACCTGAGCGGTTACTATAAAACTTTTCCACCCATTCATCCATTGCGAGTCGCGGAACACAATGAAAAATGGTAAAGAATATTTTCATAACGGAAAGGAGACCGACCCAATGAAAACAAAACGATTCTTTTTTATAAGTCTGGGTTTTCTGGGGATTTTGAGTTGCCTGAATCCTTTTTTTGCCGGCGCAGAGGAAAAGGACCAGGCGGTATTGAATCTTTTTAAAGAAATCACCGCGGTCCCAAGGTGTTTCATGTATGAAAGAAATATGGGCATTTGGCTGCAGCAATGGGCCCACGAAAACGGATTCCAGGCTGAAGGAGATTCAACCGGGAATGTGGTGATCCGGGTTCCGGCCTCTAAAGGATATGAGCAAGCGCCGGTCATTGTGCTGCAAAGCCACATGGATATGGTGTGTGAAAAAAGTTCCGTGGCGACGCATGACTTTTTCAAAGACCCGATCCGTTTGAAGCAAGAAGGGGAGTGGCTGTTGGCGGAGCAGACGACCTTAGGCGCCGATGACGGCATCGGGATAGCCCTGGCCCTGGCTGTGGCCAAGGATTCGACGAGCCGGCACCCGGCATTGGAGCTTTTATTCACGGTCGGGGAAGAAAGCGGTTTTAGAGGAGTCAATGCTTTGGATGGGTCTTTTTTAAAGGGCCGGGTGCTCATCAATCTCGATTCCGAAGACGGAGGGAACATTACCATCGGTTCGGCCGGCGGCCGTACTACCGCTATCACCTTGCCGGTCAAGTCTGAAAAACTGCCGAAAGCATGCGGTAGTTATACTTTAAAGGTGGCCGGGCTTCAGGGCGGGCATTCGGGAGGCGATATTCATTTGAAAAGGGGCAATGCCATCAAGATTCTGGCCAGAGCGCTTGAGACCCTAAAAAGCCATGTGGAGATTCGTTTGATTGAAATGAAAGGGGGATCCAGAGTCAATACCATTCCCAGGCAAGCGGAAGCCCTTTTGGCATTTAATACGGATCGTTTGGAAAAAGTCCAAAAAACGCTGAATAACCTGGAACAAATTCTGCAACAGGAGCTGGCTTTGACGGACAAAGCATTGACCGTCACTCTTATTCCTTTTGAACGAGAAAAACCGGCCAAGGGCTTTACCGTGCAAGACAGTTTGCGGATCATATCACTGCTGGCAGCCTTGCCGGACGGCGTAGCGAAAATGGACGCGCGTTTTCAAGGTGTGGTTGAAACCTCGAACAATCTGGGTGTCCTGCAAACCAATGCCGATGGTTTGACTCTTTTAAGCAATCAGAGAAGTTCAAGCATGGCCGGACTTGAAGAACTTACCTCAAAAATAAAAGAAATCTCTTCCGCAGCCGGGGCCTCAGCCAACGACCAAAACGCCTATGCACCTTGGCAACCCAATACGGACTCAAACCTGCTCAAGCGCAGCAAGGAGGTCTTTCGCAAATTATTCGGCCGCGAACCGGATGTAGCGACGGTCCACGGCGGGCTTGAATGCGGGGTGCTGGCCGCCAAATTCAGGAACATGGACATCATTGCCATCGGTCCCCTGATCCAGGGCGCTCATGCCCCGGGCGAACGCGTGCATATTCCGTCGATCGGAAAAGTCAGGAAATTTTTGGCTGCCCTGATAGCCTCGTTCAAATAGGCTGAGTATATTTCTCTTGTTAACACCCTGAATAAATGATAAAAATAACGCTGTCAAAATCAAATCCAATCAGGCAAAATATGGAAAGGCCCCTGTATAAGGAAAAAATTAACGGTTCGTTAGATTTACATGTTTAATCGTTTAACCAAAGGGTTTTATGAAACAGAACCAGAAAATCGTTGATGGTTTTCGTTTTTTACCGCCAGGGCTCAAGGCCTGGATTCAGAATTATATTCCCGCGCAAGAATTTAAAGGGTTCATTCCCTGGACACCCCTGAAAAGGCCTTTGAATCAAACCGTTTTCGCACTGTTGACCAGCGCCGGGATCAGCCTTAAATCCGATCCGCCCTTTGACATGGAACGGGAAAAAAGGGAGCCGATCTGGGGCGACCGGTCTTACCGGTTACTCCCCGGAAATATTAGTGAAAAGGATATCGAAGTCAGCCATTTGCACATCAATACCCGCTATATTAAAGAAGATATCAATGTCATATTGCCGCTGGCCCGCATGACTGAACTGGAAAACGAGGGTTTGATCGGCCGTTTGGCGGCCACGGCCTATTCTTTTTACGGTTTTCAATGGGAGAGTATGGAGTTCCTGCAGGAGGCGATCGAGCCTATTTCCCGCAAAATGAAACAGGAAGAGGTGGAAGCCGTATTGCTTACTCCGGCCTGACCTTTTTGCTGCCAGTCCGTGGGCCTGGCCGCCCGGTTCCTGGAAGCAAAAGGATTCAGCACAGTCGTGCTGACCCCGATGCACGACTTCAACCGGCTGGTCGGCATCCCGCGATCGGCGGCTATCGAATATCCTTACGGCCGGATTCTGGGAGCGGTCGGCGACAAGACCGGGCAAAGAGCGGTTTTGCTCAGTGCGCTGAATGTGCTGCAAACGGCCGAAGAGCCCGGTGAAGTACGGCATTTGCCTTTTACCTGGCCGGAAGAACCCAAAGATACGGATTGGCAACCGCCGGAAATGTCGCCTTTGATCAAGTTCTATCTGGAGGATATTAAGAAGGCCAGGAAAGAGCAGGGGTAGCGGTTGTCTGGGACCCTGTCCGGAAGATAATGCCTTAAGAGGATAGCTTAACAATCTTTGTCGTAATCGTTATCGTAGTCGATACATTTTTTCTACCTCGCATAAGAATTCGATTACGATTACGACAACGATAGCGACAACGATTTAGAAAATATCAACCATCTTTTGTCGATATGTGAACTATAAGCGCTTATGCGTTTTCCGGGACCCTACCCGGAAAACGAGGTATCACGAGGGCGTCTGCCCTTGTTCTTTACACGAGGGCGTCTGCCCTTGTTCTTTACACGAGGGCGTCTGCCCTTGTTCTTTACACGAGGGCGTCTGCCCTTGTTCTTTA
>Ga0315273_10004357_pt1 | contig 17326 bp, 15 predicted proteins | sample YL17G02_0_MG_FD_205753 | JGI IMG/M metagenome (GOLD analysis project Ga0315273, IMG submission 205753) | Sediment microbial communities from Yellowstone Lake, YNP, Wyoming, USA - YL17G02_0 | ecosystem: Environmental > Aquatic > Freshwater > Lake > Sediment | place: USA: Wyoming | collected...
GTTGGCCCCGACGGCCCTTGAAACCTGTCAATCTCTTCCGTGAACGCCGTCGGTCGTTAGCCTTGCGGACAGTCTGAGAAAAGTCGGAGGTTTCGTCTGCTGCGTTAGAACATAAGTCGCTGCGGTGAGAAAGTCGAGAACGAACTGGCCGGGAGCGGAGAATCTGGTCACGAGAAATCATTCAGAAGTGATTCGGAGCACTCGACACGAGACGGCGCGGGCTCGCCTGGCATGCTCATCCCTTCTCTTCGGGCTTGCGATTGCTGCATTGACCAACGGGCAGAGTCTCGGTTCAGCGACGGATGGCACGCGCTATCGGACGCTGAAGAGTCGAATCCTCGACGAGAAAGAGAAACTCGTGGTTCGGTACACCCGCACGTCGGACTCCTCGGCCAGAAGCGGTATCGACGCGGAGGCCGCTGAGCGCCTTCGGACCTGGCTGGTCGATTCGATCCTGCCTACTTGGTTGGGGACCACTTGGGGTTACAATGGCACGACCCAGACGCCGGGTTTGGGACAGATCGCCTGTGGGTACTTTGTCACGACCTGCCTGCGCGATGTCGGGTTCGATCTACCGCGCGTGCGGTTGTCTCAGCAGCCGGCGGAAACGATCATCGGGACATTCGTGCAACAATCGCTCCGACGGCGCTGGTCGAACGCCCCGATTGATCAATTTGTGAGGGATGTCTCGGGCATGGGCCAGGGTGTCTACCTGGTCGGGCTCGACTACCACATCGGCTTCCTCATTGTCGATACCGGGGTGGTGGCCTTTTGGCATGCCTCGTATCTGCCTCCGTCAATGGTGATCGGTGAGGATGCCCTGCAGTCGCCGATTTTACGCGCTTCCCGCTATCGCGTTGTCGGTCGGATCATCCCGAACGCGATGCTGATTCGAAGATGGCTGAGTGCCGAGCGCTTCGATCACTGACATCGCTCACAACGGTGCCACTGTCCGCCTCAGCCTGTCATCGCTCACCCGCGCATAGATCTCCGTCGTCGTGATCTGCCTGTGCCCCAGCGCCCGTTGGACAAGGTACCGGTTGCCGGTCTTCTGGTAGAGACGCGTGGCGAACGCGTGGCGGAGAGAATGCACTGACATGTGGCAGGGGATGTGTGTGTAGGAGTACTTGCCTCAATGTCTCAATCAGTTTGGTGTTGTTGAACGGCTTGGCAAAACATGCGTCAGCCCTGGACGCGATGGCATCCACTGGCTGGAGACGGGACGCTCGCCCAGTGATGATTATGACTGGGATCTCGGGCCAGCGTTCCTTGATAGTGGCGAGGAGTTCAAGTCCGGACGTTCCGGGCAGACCGATATCTGTGACAACAGCATGAGCGCGCTCTTGCTCGAGCAGCGTGACGGCCTCTTCAGCAGAATTGGCCGACCGGGGCTTGAATCGCTCCAACTCCAGGAAACTGGTTAGAACCTTGACTACGGCGGGCTCGTCATCGACCACCAGGACCGTCAGTTTCCCCCGTTTCGCCGCGCGCTCGATCTTGGCGATCAGCGTAGCCTCGTCGGATGGCAGCAGTACCACATCATCGGCGCCCTGTTGCAGATAGTGCGTGAGTTGATCCGCCGTGAACGACCGGCCAGCCACCAAGATGGGTATCCTGCAGAGACGGGCAGACGTCTTGACCGCTCTCAGGAAACGCTGGCCGCACGCATCGGCGGTCGAAGCGGCGTCGAGAACCACCAGATCGATGCTGGAATCGGTCTCCAGAACCTGGAATCCCTTCGAGCCGGAATGGGCCGTCTCGACCTGGAGGCCGCGGTGTTCAAGCTGCACCTTGATTTCCCGGAAATGCCCAACCATGCCGCCAACAGCGAGTATCTTCATAGCTCAAGTCCGATGCGACAACCACGCGTGCCGTCCCTCTATGTTCTCGGCAGTTCTATGCAACGTCTTGACTGACTCGACATCGGCATTGAGGGCACAGCAACTCGGTGGTCGTGATCTGCCTGTGCCCGAGCGCCTTCTGGACCAGGTAGAGGCCGCCCCTCTTCTGGTAGAGCCAAATGGCGCAAGCACCACGGCCACCTTGTTCAGATTGGCGGCATCGATCCGCGTTTCTGCTCCAGCCTGAGGATGACCGATGTGATGTCATCTTGCTGGGGTTGGTCCCCTGAAGCTGCCTGAGCGGCATGGCAAAGTCCTTCTGCTATCTGTCGGGCGGGCTCATCCCAGTGGCTCGTCACGTATGCGACAGCGTGCGCCTCCCCGGATTCGGGTTCTTCCGGCACGATTGACTCCGTGACTCCGTCCGTCATGAGCAGCAAGAGCTGCTCCGCGCCCAGCGGCAGAACATCGCCGCAGACATAGTCATAGTCGGGCAAGACACCCAGTGGCGGGCCTGTCGCTGGCAGAGTGGACGCGACTTCACCGGTTTTGTCCAGGAGATACCCGGGCGGCAGATGACCCGCATTGGCATACACAAGTGACTGCCTCTTCGGGTCGAGAAGCACCAGCAGCAGCGTGACAAAATCCCCGCGCTCGAGATCAGGCTCCATGGCGCGATTGACACGGGTCAGAATCCATCCTGCATCCAGACTGGTTGCAGCAAACGCGCGGAGATAGGCGCGCGCTTCTGCCATCACGATTGCGCAGCGCAGACCATGCCCGCTCACATCGCCGATGGCAATTGCGAGATGCCCATTCGTCAGGGGAAAGAAATCGAAGTAATCTCCACCCGTCTCATTCGCCGGGTAAGCAACACCGCCGATATCGTAACCGGGAACCCGCACTGTCCCCCGGTAGTACCTCTGCTGCACCTCGCGCGCCAGGCGCATCTCGACGTCCTGCTCATTCCGCCGCAGCAGCTCGGTGATATCTCTCAGGACGGCGACAAAATGGGTGACCTTGCCATCGTCATCCTTCATGGGAGTGATTGTCTGTTGGGCGGTGTACGGCTCACCAGCCTTCTTGCGATTGACAATTGTCCCTTTGTAAGATCGGCCGGCGAGAACCTCAGCCCAGAGATGCCGGTAGAACTCCGCGTCGTGCTTGCCGGACTTCAGGACGCGCGGGGTTTGGCCCAGAACCTCATCCCTCCCGTAGCCGGTCGTCCTTTCAAACGCCGGATTTACATACTCAATGCGTCCAAGCCGGTCCGTGATCATCACGCTATCAGCGGTCTGCTCCACCGCCGCAGAGAGACGCTCATAGACCTTGACCTGCTGCCGCACGCGCTGGCGCTCCGAAATGTCACGGTACAGCCACATTCGCTCACAAAGCTTCCCCTCGACGAAAACTGGAATGTGGTCGCACTTGAAGACGCGGCCGTCGGTCAGATGGAGTGTCTGACCCACGTCTTCGGAATGGTTTGTTACCAATTCCTCCATCCATCGGACAAACCCATCCGGATCATGCAAGAGCGACTTCACCCGCTCAATGCATTCTGCGGAGCTCTGGCCGGTAAGATTCGCAGGCGCGATGGCGAGATTGAAAAGATCACAGAACGCCTGATTGGCCGCAAGGATGTGTCGTTGCGCGTCTTCAACAAGAATGCCGATTGGCAGGTTGGCGACAAGCGTGCCGAGTCTGGGTGCCGTTGAGTGCATTGGACGCTTTATACGTCAGATGACGCCGTTACAACAGGAAAAAAGTCCTCTTTCCGATCGGGGCTACAATGGTCTGCTGAGGACCCTGAGAGCAAAACCGATTTATAGGGCCAGCCCTGCCGCCCGCCTCAGCGCGTCGTCCGACACTCGCGCATAAATCTCCGTCGTCGTGATCGGCCGGTGCCCCAGCGCCCTTTGCACAAGGTACAGGTCCCCCGAACCATGCTGAACTCAGAACCTTCAGGATAAGCATCCTGCTGTCATAAGCTCTCGGGGCAGGCAGGTTGACCGGGTATTCGATCCCGGCCGCAATGACGCGGCCTCGAGCCGAGCCGACGAGGACCGCCTCAGCCGGGCCGGGTTCTCCTTGATCCAGCCCGACTCCACGCAGAACCCAAAGAACGCCCGCCCGCCGCGGTGGGCCGACTTGGTGCGGTTGATGGTGATGGGCTTGCGGGGAGAGCCGTCCGGAGTCAGCAGCACGGCGTCGCTGATCAAGAACCGTGCCAGATCGTCAGGTTTGATCGCAGAAAGTGAGGCATCCCGCCCCAACCAGCGGGCGAAAGCGCTCAGATCCCGTGCGTAGGCCTTCTGCGTGTGGACAGAACAGCCGTTGGCCGCCAGTTGGCGGGTGAAGTGGGTGGTCGCGTTGGGCAACCGCATAAGGCCTCCCGTCAGTGAGGTGAACGACAGGTGGGGGCGGAGTGATTGCCTCGGAGGGCGGGTTGCGGACGAGAGAACTTCGTTGCGGTCTTCGTTACTGGTGCGAAAAGGACCGTTCTGGGATGGTACACATGACGATCGTGGTGACCGTTCCTGGTCTCTCAGGACAAGGGTATTCCGGCTCTTCGTTTCCGTTCGGGAGCGGACCCGGTTGATGCTGGGAGGGCCGACGGCGCGTCCTCATGGCGGCCGTTTCCCTGTTTCGCTGGTCGCCAATACTTTGACGGCCTGCGGCGCCGTCTGACTTGCTACTTCCGGGCCGTTGGGTTATCTTGTCTGCGGAGGTGACGGTGAAACGGGAGATCAACCTGCTTGCTGTGCTGTTCAGCGCCACGTGTATGACCGGACACCCCGGGAACGCCTTTCTCGGGTGTGGCCCCGCCAAGTTCTGTTGTACTTGCCGGCGAGGTTTGAGACGGTCGTGCTTTGGGGATATCGAGTGAGTCGGCGTTGCGCGAGGACCATCCCCGGCGTCAGGCGAACCCCTCTGTCAGGGCCAGAAGCCGCCGCAGGACTCCGCAGCCGGTGCCACGGGCGGGCCTCTCGATATGCCGCCGCGGGCTCGGGACAGTCACTCCGTGGTGCGAGGCTGGCAACGGAAGAACGCAGGCGCGCTTCTTCAACCGGTTTGTGGCGGGAGTAGATGAAGATGGCCGATTGTCGACACCAGTGGGCGATGACCAATATTCGGTTCGGTTTCGTGGCCTTTGAGAAGTGCTATCACTGCAACCGTCAGAGGACCTTCTTCTCCCACGAACAGGTGCCGTTCTTGGGGGAGAAGTATCGTGAGGGGGACCATTTCTGGAGTCGGGTGGAGAACCCGCAGTCCTTCCAGTTCGATCTGCAGTGCAGCAGATGCAACTGCGTGGAACCATTTAGCGACCTCATGGGGCTTTTGCATTGCACCGAGTGTCTCCCAGACTGCGGCGTGGACATCCTCAGGCGACAATACGAGGCGGCACGAACCTGGATCGTGGTCGCGTTCGGTTTTCTCTCGGAGCTGGACACGAGGCCACAACCCATCCTCCCCCGCAAGCTCCAGATCCTCACCGACTACTTCAATCAACGAAGAGACGTTTCCCGGCCACGGATCGCGGTGATCTCCTTCGATCTGATCTCTGATTTCTCGCAATGCAGAGGAGACTTCCTTCATGATGTGGGCATGCTGTCCCAAGAACCGCCCCAGGACCGCCGGCCGCCATTCTGATGCTGACACCAACATCTTTCACACAGTGATGCAGGAGAGCGTTCATGACGACGCGTGATTTGCTGGAGAAGATTGGCCTGAAACCCCTGAGTCAGTTCACCGACCGGGTCGTCGAAGGCGTGTTTATTTCCGACATGGTAAGCGACGTGATGGCGGGCGCGAAATCAGGGAATCTCTGGCTGACCGTGCAGACCCATAAGAGCATCGTCCCCGCCGCCAATCTTGTCGACGTCGCGGCCATCGTTATCACCAGCGGCAAGCAGGTACCGCAGGAGACAGTGGATCTGGCCAGCAAGTATGACATTGCCATCCTGTCCACGGAGCTTGCCACGTTTGACTTAGTGAGCAAATTGCAGGCCTGCGGTCTCGGCGGGAGCTGAGACAACTGCAGATCGGTCGATCGCGTTGGCCACAAGGCCGGCGCCCGATCAGAGGACAGGCGAACCGAAGACAGGACTGGGACTCTGGTTGTGGAACTGCGGGGAATCAAAGAAGCACTGGAGGCATCGGTGATTGCCGGCGCGGATTGGCTCGACGGGGAAGTTGAGCATGTCTATGCCTCCGACCTGATGAGTGACGTTTTGGCATTTGGTGAACCCAATTCGGTTTTGCTTACAGGCCTGGCAGCTCAGCAGGCTGTGATTTCGGCCCACATGGCAGCGTTCAAAGGCGTTGTTTTTGTCCGGGGCAAGAGGCCGAAGGACACATCGGAGCAGTATGCCCTGGACAATCATCTGGTCCTGCTGTCCAGCACGCTGGACATGTACGATGCCTGCATCCGGATCGAGTTCCCGCAGAGACAGGCCTGCGCAGATCCGGCAGAGACGGATCATGAGCCGAAAGCGCGCGCCATTCTGCTGCAAAAGGAGTTCGTCATCCGGGGAGGCGATTTCGCGGAAGCGGGTCTCGTATCCACGGAAGTGAAATCGCTCTTGAAGAAGATCGGATTCAACCCCGGACTGGTCCGTCGGGTGGCGATCTGCACATATGAAGGGGAGATGAATGTCGTCATGCACGCCCGGAGGGGGAGGGTCAGTCTCACCGTGGCGCCCGACGTGATCTCAGTGGGGATCGACGATGAAGGAAAGGGCATCCCGGATGTTGGGCTGGCCATGCAGCAGGGGTTCACCACGGCCACCGAAGAAATGCGCGCCATGGGGTTCGGATCCGGCATGGGTCTGCCGAACATCAAGAACAACTCCGATGAACTGAAGATCGTCAGTGAGGTGGACAAGGGGACCACCCTGCGGATGAAGTTCCTGACATAGATCGGCGTTCTTTGAGGAACTCCAGGGCTAGCATGGCAAAATACTATCATGCCCACCAGATCAACCGAGACCGCTGTCGCGGTCACATGAGATGCATGCGTCACTGTCCGACCCAGGCCATTCGGGTCCGGGGCGGGAAAGCGGTGATCTCCGAAGAGCTCTGCGTCGACTGCGGTTCATGCATCTCGGTGTGCCCGTCCGGTGCCATTGAACCGATCACGGATCCGATCGACCAGATTTCTCGATTTCGTTACCGGGTCGTGGTGCCCGCACCGGTGCTGTACTCACAGTTCGATCCGAGTATTCACCCGTACATTTTGCACCTGGCGTTCAAGCAGCTTGGCTTCGACGAGGTCGTGGACGTAACGACCTCCGCAGCGGAACTGGCTGTCACCCTGGACAAGTTCATGAAAGCGTATGGAGGCCGGCTCCCGCTCATTTCATCATATTGCCCGTGCATTCTCCGGCTCATCCAGGTGAAGTACCCTGATCTGGTCGAACTGGTGGTCCCACTGGACGTGCCGCGGGAAGTCACGGCGCGGGAGATACGCCGCAGCTTCCCTGGCCGGCTGGGACTGAAGCCGGAAGATATCGGCGTGCTGTACGTCGCCACCTGTCCGGCCAAGATCGTAGCCACCAAACAGCCGGCAGAAAAAGTGCGGTCGTGGTTCGACGGAGTTGTTTCCATCAGAGATGTCTATTCGGCGTTGCTCCCCCATGTTATAGCGATCAAGCAGCAGTTTGACGAAACCCAAGTGCCGGAGGATTTCGTCTTTGATTCCGGTTGGGTGAGGATGGGAAGCATTGCACGGGCGGCGGGGACGGAGAAGTGGCTGGCCGTCGCCGGCTTGGACCACGTGGTGCGAATCCTCGACGATATCGAGAACTCGCGTCTTCGCAACGTCAGTTTCGTTGAAGTGCTGGCGCACATGCTGGGCTGCGTCAGCGGGCCATTCAACGTTGAGAATCCCTATGTCGCCCGCACGAACAGTATCAAGCAGCGGCAGTTGTACGAAAAGGGGATCCGTGTTGACGAGAAGGAGATCGCGCGGAAGCTCGAGGAGGGGTATTTCTCCTTCGAGAATCCCCTCCTGCCCCGCCTCACGACCTATTTCGACACCGATCTGGAGACCTCGATCAAGAGAATGAAGGAGAGGGACAGGGTGTATCAGAACCTGCCGCAGATCGACTGCGGTTGCTGCGGTGCGCCAACATGCATGGCATTCGCTGAGGACCATGTCAGAGGTGAGGCGCAGCTCACCGACTGCAGACTGCTGGGCCAGAAGAGCCGTGGCGGGGAGTAGGGGCTGGAGATGACCGGTCGTGTGGGGATGGATGATTCTGCCGTGAGTTATGATGAGTACGGGCCCGTTCTTGCCCGGTTCAAAGGCGAGCAGGGTGATCTGATCCCGGTCCTTCAAGGGGTCCAGAGGGCGTTTGGATACATCTCCGAAGAAGCAATGCGGCACGTGTCCCGGTTCCTGCGTATCTCTGAGAATCAGGTGTTTGGCGTGGCCTCGTTCTATTCCCAGTTTCGCTTCACGCCACCTGGCCGGCACTCCGTGAAAGTGTGTCTCGGGACAGCCTGTCACGTGCGGGGTGGACAAATCCTCAGCCGCGCACTGGAACGGGAACTGGGCATCCTGCCCGGGCAGACCACGGTGGACCGGCGGTTTGACCTGCAGCGGGTCGCCTGCTTGGGGTGCTGCGCTCTGGCGCCCGTGATTCAGACAGATGATGAAATTCATAGTCAGATGACGGTAATCCGGCTGAAACAGGTCCTATCGGAATATGAATAAACTCCGGAAGCAAAGAGAAGAAGCGAAGAAGAAGTGGGATTCCCTGGCGGCCGGAGATGTCCCGGTCATCTACCTCGGGACCGCGTCGTGCGGTCGGGCTGCCGGCGCCATGAAGGTGCTGGAGTCCATTCAAGCGGCGCTACGGGACAATCGGCTCGAGGCGATCATCGTCCAGGTCGGGTGTGTCGGACTCTGCTACCTTGAGCCGCTGATGGACGTCGCGGTGCCGGGTCATCCACGGATGTCGTACGGCAATGTCACGCCGGCCAAGGCCAGTGAAATCGTGGAATCCTGCCTGATGAAGGGCGATCCGATCCTCCGGCTGGCGGTTGCTCACTTCGGAGATGAGAACGGCGAGTTTGCGAAACGGAAGATTCCCCGGTTCTTCGATCTCCCGATGCTCAAACCGCAGGTGAGGGTTGTGCTCAAGAACTGCGGATTCATCGATCCCGAGCAGATCGGCCACTACCTGGCCAATGACGGATACCGGGGCATTGAGAGCGCCTTCGCGCGCGGCGCCGATGGAGTCATCGCGGAGGTTCGTGACGCCGGGCTTCGCGGGCGCGGAGGAGCGGGGTTTCCCACCTTCAAGAAATGGGAAATCTGCCGGAACGCGCCCGGCCGGATCAAGTACCTGATCTGCAACGCCGACGAGGGCGATCCGGGTGCATTCATGAACCGCTCTCTGCTGGAAGGTGATCCCCATGCGGTCCTCGAGGGAATGCTGATCGCCGCATATGCGATCGGCGCCTCGCAGGGGTACATCTACATCAGGGCGGAGTATCCGCTCGCCATCGCCCGCCTGAACGTTGCGATCAGCCAGATGCGGGACTACGGCCTGCTGGGTCAGAACATCCTGGAATCGGGTTTCGACTTCGAGATCACCATCAAAGAAGGTGCTGGAGCCTTCGTCTGTGGCGAGGAGACCGCACTGATCGCCTCGATCGAAGGAGAACGAGGCATGCCCAAGTCGCGGCCGCCGTTTCCAGCAATCGCCGGCCTGCACGGCATGCCCACAATCATTAATAATGTGGAGACTCTTGGAACCCTCTCCAGCATTCTCCGCAACGGGGCATCCTGGTACCGGCAGTTCGGCGTCCAGGGAAACCACGGTACAAAGACATTCTCGCTTGTGGGAAAAGTGCGCCGCACCGGACTCATTGAAGTGCCGCTCGGAACGACCCTGCGAAAGATCATATTCGACATCGGCGGCGGCACGATAAAGCGCTTCAAGGCGGTTCAGACCGGTGGCCCGTCAGGTGGATGTCTCTCGGAGGAGTTCCTAGACACACCTGTGGACTACGAGTCACTCGGCGCAGCCGGTTCGATCATGGGATCAGGCGGCCTCATCGTGATGGATGAGGACACCTGCGTCGTGGACTTGGCGCGGTATTTTCTCGATTTTGCCCAGCAGGAGTCGTGCGGCAAGTGTACCCCGTGCCGCGTCGGAACCAGGCATCTGGTGGAGATCCTCCAGCGGATGACAACAGGCCGCGGCCTTGCTGAGGACCTTGCCACGCTTCAGACCCTCGGCGAAACGATCAAACGTGGTTCGTTGTGCGGCTTGGGTCAGACGGCGCCGAATCCGGTGCTGACCACGCTGCGCTACTTCCGGCCCGAGTACCTTGAACATGTGACCGACAAATACTGCCCGGCGGCCGTCTGCACGGAGCTGGTTGAGTACCGCGTGATACCCGATCGCTGCACAGGCTGTCAGCGCTGTGTCAGTGTCTGTCCCACCGGCGCCATCACCGGACCGCGTGCGGAGCCGCACAACCTCGATGCCTCCCAATGCATCAAGTGCCGTGCCTGCTACGAGATCTGTCGTTTCGACGCCATCGCAGGCGACGCCATTGTCATCCGGTCCAAACGGAGAACTGCCGATGAGCAAGTGCTCTGAGACCCTCACAATCACGATGGACAGCCACTCGTACCCTGCGGAGCGCGGGCTCACGATTCTCCAGGCGGCCGAAAGAAATGGCGTCTACATCCCCACGCTCTGTGCCCACAGGGATCTTGTTCCGTTCGGTGGCTGCCGCATGTGCATCGTGGAGGTCGATGGCATGCGGGGTTTCCCGACCGCCTGCACCACACCCGTTGAGGACGGGATGGCCATCCGGACTCACACCGCGCAGCTCCAAGCCATGCGCCGGGAAGTGCTGCAATTGATCCTGAGTGAGCACACTTCCAGTTGTCTGATCTGTGATGAACGGGAGGACTGCAAAGCCTACTCGGTCACAATCCGCAAGGCGGGTGTGACCACCGGTTGCCGGTATTGCCCCAACGACGCGCAATGCGAATTGCAGACAGTGACGGAGAGACTGGGAATCACAGAGATCGGCTATCCGATCTACTATCGCAACATGCCGGTCGAGACGGAGGACCCGTTCTATGACCGGGACTACAACCTGTGCATCCTCTGCGGCCGATGCGTCCGGGTGTGCCAGGATATCCGCGCCGCCGGCACGTTGTCTTTTTGCCGCCGGGGACCGCACACGGTGATCGGTCCGGCGTTTGGCCGAAGCCATTTGGAAGCCGGATGCGAGTTCTGCGGCGCCTGCGTGTCCGTGTGCCCCACAGGTGCACTCTCGGAGAAGACCGGCAAGTGGGACGGGAAACCGGAACGCGAAACGGTCACCACGTGCCCGTTCTGCGGTGTGGGATGCCAGATGCGTCTGCTGGTAAAGAACGGTGCTGTCATCGGAAGCCAGCCTTCGGATGACGTGCTGGTGAACAATGGACAGTTATGTGTCAAGGGGCGGTTCTGTGTTACCGAGACGGTCAACGGTTATCAGCGTGCCACAAGACCATACAGAACAGAGAGTGGCCGCACAATACCCATCCACTGGGAAGAAGCTCTTGCGGCGGCGGCCAAGCGTCTTTCCGCCTGCGCCCCGGATGATTTCGGCATGCTCGTCTCCCCCAATTGCTGCACCGAGGATCTGTACGTGGCGCAGAAGTTCGTCCGCACCGTGATGGGATCTCATCACATCGACACATCGGCGAGGATGTTCTACCGCGCAGGCTTCAATGCCTATCTGGATCTCATGAAGATGTCGGTTCCTCTCTCCACGATCCACCGGGCGTCGTGCATCCTCTGTATCGGGCTCGATACGAGGTTCGCGCGGTCGGTTGTGGGCGTGGAGCTCCGTCAGGCCGTCAGACGGGGCGCCAAGATCATCACAATCCACCCGCAGGACCACAACCTCAGCACGTTTAGTGACAGATGGATTCAGCCCCTTCCTGGTACGGAGACCGCTGTTCTCAATTCGCTGGTGGACCTGACCACTGCCAGGACAGCGGGAAGCACCCTGCCAGGTGGCGCGTCAAACGGCGGGAACCACACTGATGATCTCCATACTGTTGCGCAGATCCTCATGGATGCACAGCCGGCCGTGATCCTCCTCGGCTCGGAGTACCTGCGGTATGATCAAGCAGCCTCGATTCTCGAAGCGATCGCGCGGCTGGCGCGCAACACCGGGGCCGGTGTTCTTCCCCTCCCGGCACAGAACAACCTGTATGGCTCCATTCTCATGGGCGCATATGCTGAGTTTCTCCCCGGAGGGGAATCCGCGACCGATCCCAAGGCAGTCAGTGCTTTGGGGCAGCAGTGGAACGTTACCATACCCGGTTTCTCTCCATGGGACGCCGCGATGCTCTCTCCGGAGAAGAGACTCAAAGTCCTCTATCTGATCGGGGAGATTCCGTCGGCTGTCGAGCGCTTCTCTGACTTCATGATCTTTCAAAGCACCTATCCCCCGGCGGTTGCACTTGGGGCGGATCTCATTCTCCCCTCGGCCGCGTTCACCGAGGTCGATGGATCATTCATCAACGGTGAGGGACGGATGCAGCGCGTTCGGAAGGCGGTTGACCCGCCGGGTGAGGCCAAGCCCGACTGGGAAATCCTCTGTCAAATCGCACGGATGATGGGATCCAAAGGATTCGATTTCGGCAGCGCCGCAGAAATTCATCGCGAGATGTCACGTCTGATTGATGGTCTGGGGGACTTTGACAACCCCGCACGCGAAGCGCGCTCCCTGACGTGCGCAGGGGAGTTCCGCATTCCCCAGACCCAGGCGGCAGCAACCCTGAAGACCGACCGGTCGTTCCCCTTTATCCTGAGTGCTTCGGTTGTGGAGCACACGCATCGCGGTCTCCCCCTGTCCGCTCACGTCGAGGGAGCAAGAGCGCTGTTCACGGAGAGGATCATCGAGATCAATCAAGAGGACGCCCGGGAGGCAGGTCTTTCGCACGGTGATGAAGTGCTTGTGTCCGGAGATGGTTTCGAGGCAGCCTGGTGTGCCAGGATCGCGAATGACCAGCCCCGAGGGACACTGTGTGCCGTGCTGGGCGAGCATGAGACGATCCCCTTCAACCCGTGTCCGGCGAGAATAAGGAAGAGAGATGTTTAAGGTCCTGGAACAGCGGATGATCGTCCCCAATATCCATCTGCTGCGGCTGGAAGCTCCGGCTGTCGCGCGCGCGGCGAAGCCCGGCCAGTTTGCGATTGTGCGCGCCACGGAAGAAGGCGAGAGAATACCTCTCTCGATTGCGGACTGGAGCCCAGAAGACGGAACGGTGACGATCGTCTTCATGAATGTCGGCAGCAGCACCAGAAAACTGGCCGCGCTCAAGTCCGGCAGCAGCATTCCCACCGTGGTTGGACCACTGGGCAATCCAACCGAGATCGGGCCATACGGCACGGTTCTGTGTGTCGGCGGGTGCTACGGGATCGGCAGCATCTACCCGGTCGCCCGTGCGCTCAAAACCGCCGGCAACAGAGTGATCTCTGTCATCGAAGCCAGGAGTTCCTACTTGTTCTACTGGGAGGACAGGCTTGAAAGCGTATCCGACCGGCTCATCCACATCACGCGTGATGGAACGAAGGGTTATCGGGGGCATGTGGGACGATTGCCGGAGATCATCAAATCGATTGAAGAACCGATCCATCGCGTCATTATCAACGGTTGCACCTTTCTTCTCATGAGAGGGTCCGAAATCACCCGTCCGCAGAGCATCCCGACGGTCGTGAGTCTCAACCCGATCATGATCGACGGCACGGGAATGTGCGGGGTGTGCCGTGTCACGGTCGGATCGGTTACGCGTTTTGCCTGTGTGCACGGGCCGGATTTCGATGGCCATCAGGTGGACTGGGCGGAGCTTCTAAAGCGTCGGAAAATGTACATGACAGAAGAGGTTGTGCCCCTCAGAACAAGCCGTTGTGAAGAACATGCCATAAGATCATAGGGCCCGGTGCTATGCCTGAACCGAAGAAGAAGAAAACGCTGGATTTGAACAGACGGGAAATGCCCAAGCAGCCGCCTGAGGTGCGGCGTTACAATTTCGATGAGGTGGCGCTGGGGTATACTATGGAAACCGCGATTGAGGAAGCTCGCCGATGCATACAGTGCCCAGCGCCGAAGTGCGTCGACAACTGCCCCGTGGAGATCGACATCCCCAGCTTTGTCAAATATGTTGCCGAGGGGGATTTCGCACAGGGGATCAAGATACTGAAACAGAAGAACTGCCTTCCCGCGGTCTGCGGCCGGGTTTGCCCTCAGGAAGAGCAGTGCGAGGAAACGTGCTCTCTGGGTAAGAAACACGGTCAGATCGCCATCGGACGTCTCGAGCGATTCCTGGCAGATTGGGAAGCGACTCAAGGCGAGCCGGAGATCCCCCAGATGGCGCCGCCGACGGGACGAAAGGTGGCAGTCATAGGCGGGGGGCCTGCGGGTCTCACGGTGGCCGGTGATCTGATAAAGCTTGGGCACAGGGTTACGATCTTTGAGGCGTTGCACAAGATGGGAGGCGTTCTCATCTATGGCATCCCTGAGTTCCGTCTTCCCAAGGCCATCGTGGGACGGGAAGTCGAGTATCTCAGAGCACTCGGTGTCGAAATCGTGACTGACTTTGTCGTTGGCAAGACAAGGACGGTGGACAGCGTCTTGGAGGAATACGACGCCGTGTTTGTGGGCTCCGGCGCCGGGCTCCCGTGGTTCATGGAAATCCCCGGCGAGAACCTGAATGGAGTGTACTCTGCGAACGAATATCTGACCCGGATGAACTTGATGGGCGGGTTTCTTTTCCCCCAGTTTCACACCCCGATCAAGAGGCACAAGTGTGTCGCCGTTCTTGGCGGCGGTAATGTGGCGATGGACTGTGCGAGAACGGCTCTGCGATTGGGCGCGGAATCGCGGATCATCTACCGCCGATCAAGGCAGGAGCTTCCAGCGCGACTGGAGGAAGTCGAGAATGCGGAGGAGGAGGGCGTCATATTCGACTTCTTGACTCTTCCCATCCGGTACATCGGTGACGACAACGGATGGGTTAAGGAAATCGAATGCCTGAAGATGACTCTCGGTGAACCCGACGCGTCCGGCCGACGGAGGCCGATCCCCATCGAGGGCTCGGAGACTATTTATCCGGTGGATGCCGTGGTCTGCGCCATCGGCAACAGCCCCAATCCGCTGATCGCCGCCACCACACCGGGACTGGAACTGGGGAAGAAAGGGAACATTGTGGCGGATGAGCAAACCGGCAAGACCTCCCGCGACCGGATATGGGCGGGGGGCGACGTGGTGACCGGCGCAGCAACGGTCATTCTCGCCATGGGAGCTGGACGCAAAGCCGCCCGATCCATCCACGAGTACCTTTGCTCTCTGTAGATCTGCCGGTTTTCGTCACGTTGTCTGCTTGATCGACCACATGTTTTCACGACAGCTATTCCCGCAATAGACAAGGACAGAGAACAAGGCAATGTGCGCGACGTGCGCTCGACCGATTTGTCAGAAGACCTCTCCTTTCTGGCGAGCGCCGACGATGTAGCGGCCCAACGTCGACGCTCAACGGCGCGGTGATCTCCAGCGCGGACTTTCCCAAAACCTCTGGCCATTCCTGCTTTCCCACAAGCGGATCTCCTGTGATGTCCGTGGATGTCGGCTCCACTGTCACTGGGATCAAACGCCTCCAGGGCCTCGCACTGCTACTTCAACTGGGCCAGCAGCGCGCCGGCTTCGTCGTAGGCAGCTTTGTAGGTGTAGTCGGGCGGGCCGTCGCAGGTGGCGAGGTCTCTGGCTTTCTGCGCGTGCTCTTTTGCGGTGGCTTTGTCACCACGGGCGAGGGCAAGTTTGGCGAGTTCCAAGTGGGCGTCGGCGCCTTGCAGGACGTAGCCGCTGCGCTCGCTGATAACCAGCGCCTCCTCGGCCAGCCGCCGGGCTTCGTCTGGCGCGCCAGTGACGGCGCGCAGCCGCGCCAGGTCAATGAGGATGTCGGCTTCATGGTCCACCAGATTGATGCGGCGGCAGCGTTCCAGTGCCTCGTGCAGGTGGCGCTCCGCCTCGTCAAACTGACCGGCGACGCAGTGCGCCGCGCCCAGCAGCCAGTGGGCGCGGACGTAGTCGCGCTCGATGGGATAATCGGTGCGGGCGTCCTCATCCGCCAGCTCCAGCCCGCGGCGAGCCGATTCGATCGTGGAATGTGGAGTACTGAGTGCGGAACGAGGCCTGGAGCGTAGCAAGAGCAGTTCGCGCAGGGCGCGGTAGGCCCATGTTATGCCTTGGCCTTGCAAGTTGACCCGCTCCTCGAACACCTTCAGCGCCATCGCTAGTTCCGTTTCCGACTCAGCATACGCGCCGCGGTAGGCCAGCACTTGACCCACATCTCGATGGCCACTCGCTTCGCTTGACTCGTTCTCGGCCTCCCTGCACAGCGCGATGCCGCGGCGCAGGCTGGCCTCGGCGGCCCGCAGCGCGCCGATGTTCAACTGGTCTTCAGCCAAGTTCGCCAAGCCGATAGCGAGGTTGCTCTTGCTGCCAAGCTTCTCTCGGACGGCTATGTGCTTCTCATACAGCGGCACGGCGCGGCGGGGCTGGCCGCTAAGGCCGTAGGAATTCGCTAGCGCGGTCAGCGTCCACGATTGGGCGCTTTCGTCTTTCATGCGTGGCGGGCGGTCTTCGCCGTCGGGGAAAAGCGCGCGCAGCAGGTCAATTTGCAGCAGGTAGGCGCCGAGTTGGTAGTAAGCGGCTCTTATGATGCGGTCACGGTAGAGCGTGAACGCCTCATCAAACTGCCCGGCGCGGACGGTGTGGTGATAGAGTTCGATCACCGGGGCAAGGTCTTCGAGGTGCGTCACCTTGTCCGGCGCGGGCACGGCGGCGAAGTAATCCCGCAGGCGGGTGTGGGCGGCGGCGCGATCGGGCGCGGCCAGCCGGTCGTAGGCGTAGCGCCGCACGATGGGGTGCAGGTCGAACCGGCCCTCTTTGGTGTCGTGATGCACCAGCCCGCGCGCAACCAGGTCCCGCAAGTCGGTATCGAGGGTCTCCGTTGCAGAGGAGTGCCTCCCCTCACCCGCCCTTCGGGCACCCTCTCCCCCTTTTGGGGAAAGGGATGGGGTGAGGGGGTCAGCTTCCGCCAGCGCCTTCAAGGCCTCGTATTTCACCGGGCTGCGAAAGCAGGCGATGCGGCTAAGCAATGCCTTACGGGTCGGCGTGAGGCTGTCATAGGCCATCTCCAGCACGTGGTGCCGGCGTGCAACCAAGTCCCCAGCCACATCAAGACGCAAAGCAGCGGCGATGTCGCCAGGCTGCTGGAGATCGCTCACGATCAGGCCGGCTACCAGCCGCAGACTGAGCGGATGGTAGCCGTAGCAACTGTGTTCTATTTTCACACCGCGCGAGCGTAATCGTTTTGCCAATGCGTTCCTTGTCTGACCATTGCGTTCAGAATTACCAGCAGCTTGCGCATGCAGGCGACCTGGGCGACCTTGAAC
>Ga0315273_10004358_pt1 | contig 17326 bp, 8 predicted proteins | sample YL17G02_0_MG_FD_205753 | JGI IMG/M metagenome (GOLD analysis project Ga0315273, IMG submission 205753) | Sediment microbial communities from Yellowstone Lake, YNP, Wyoming, USA - YL17G02_0 | ecosystem: Environmental > Aquatic > Freshwater > Lake > Sediment | place: USA: Wyoming | collected...
TCGTGATCGACCCGGGAAATCCGCTTCATATCTATCTGGCCATCGGGGGAATGGGGGTCTATGAGAGCACCAACGGCGGAGAGATGTGGAACGAGCTTCGGCAGTTCGGTATCGCATACCTGGCGATGGACCCGCGGACTCCGGCGACGCTCTACGCCAGTATCCACCCCACCGGCATCCAGAGGAGCACCGACGGTGGACGCACCTGGACCAACTTTGCCGGCAGCACCGGGATTCGGTATCCGTCGGCAATTGCCGTCGATGCCGCGAACCCCAACCTTCTCTATGTGTCCGGCGACGCAGTCTACAGGAGCATCGACGGCGGGCAGACTTGGACCCGGACACCCAAGCCGTGCGGTTCGCAGACCGTGGTTGCGGATCCCAAGACACCGAACACCGTGTACGCGACGGGTTGCGGGCTCTACAAAAGCACGAACGGCGGCGAGACCTGGCAGAGAACCGACAGCGGATTCGACGACGCCGATCCTTACTTGATCGCCATTGACCGTTCGAACCCCGCGACGCTCTACCTGGGGATCAATCCGGCCAGCGACGCCTTTGTCACGAAGCTGAATCCGGCCGGTGACTTGGTTTTCTCGACCTACCTTGGAGGCCTCGCACGGGATGAGGGCCGGGCGGTCGCAACGGATGAGCGCGGCAACGTCCACATCACCGGGATGACCGCGTCGAAGAATTTCCCGGTGACCTCGGATGCCTTCCAGAATGCGCACAACGGCGGGTCGGATTTGTTCCTCACCAGGCTCGACCCCACCGGACGAAGCCTGCTCTATTCATCGTTTTTCGGAGGACCGAACTGGGACGAGGGCACGGACGTTAAGGTGACGCCCCGCGGCGAGATCGTTGTGCTGGGGTGGGGCGGCTCGGGCCTGTTCACGACGCCGGACGCGGTTCAGCGGGGCTTCCGGGGCTGGGAGGATATCATCCTTGGGGTGTTCAGCGCCGACGGACGGCGGTTGCTCCACTGCACCTACTTCGGCGGCAATGGGCAGGACCACAGTTCGCGCCTCGGCACGGATGCGTTCGGCGGTGTCACCATCGCCGGTTGGACCGGCTCCGACAATTTCCCAACACTTCAGGCGGCGCAACCTGCCCGCGCGGGCGGCACGGATGGATTCGTTGCCCGGATCGCCGAAGTCCTGGAACCGGCCGAGTTGTCCTTCTCGGCGACAACCGCTCCGACGGGCGCCGTTGCGGGCGCCGAATTCCAGGCCGCGCTGTCAATCCTCGGTGGAAGACCGCCGTACCGCTGGGCCGTCGATTCCGGAAGTCTCCCCCCGGGACTCTCGCTCGACGCCGGCGCCGGGGTAGTGGCGGGCACTCCCACGACGCCGGGTTCGTTTGCCTTTCGGGTCAGAGTGACGGATAGAACGGGTCTTTCCATCTGGGAGAGATTCACGCTGGTTGTGGCGGCGCCGGGGCGCCTTACCATCGTCTCGCCGGCGAAACTGCCGGACGGCGGCGTCGGAACCGCTTACGCTCAGGACCTGATGGCCGCCGGCGGCACAACTCCGTACCGCTGGGACGTGGCCGCCGGTTCATTGCCGGCGGGGTTGGAACTCAATCCGGCGACCGGCCGCTTGAGCGGTTCGCCGAAGCAGGGCGGATCGTTCGTCTTCAAAGCGCGCGTCGGCGACAGCGCCGGCGCGGTTCACACCAAGGACCTGTCTCTCGCGGTCGGTACGGCCGTCTCCGTGAGCGGCGTCGTGAGCGCCGCCAGTCTGCTGCCCGGTCCTGTTGCGCCGGGCAAGGCCGTGGTCATACTCGGCTCCGGGCTTGGGCCGCCCGAACGCGTCAGCTTCGAACTGGCGGAAGGTCAACTGACCTCCAAGCTGTCGGACACCGAGGTCCTGGTGGACAACATAGCCGCGCCTCTGGTTGAGGTGCAGGCCGGCAGGATCACGGCGATGATACCGTTCGCGGTTGAGGGAACTCTTGAGGCCAGGTTGCAGGTGATCCGCAAAGGCTCTCCGAGCAACACTGTGCGATTGCAGATTGCGCCGAGCGCGCCGGACCTTTTCACGCGGGATTCGAGCGGCAGAGGCCAGGCTCTGGCCCTGAATGAGGATCGTGGCGTGAACTCGGCGGCGAACCCCGCCGAGCGCGGGAAACTGGTGACTGTCTTCGGCACCGGAGCCGGGCCGACCGATCCCCAGGTGGCCGACGGACAGATCGCGGTGGGCGCTTCCTTGCCTGGCCCGCGACACCCTGTGAAGGCGATGGCCGGCGGGGTTGAAGCCGAGATCACGGAAGTTGTTTCGGTGCGCGGCGTGGTGGTCGGCCTGTTTCAGGTGACGATGAGAATCCCGGAGACCGCGCCCTCCGGCGGCGCCGTGGCGGTTGTGCTCAAAGTGGGCGAGGCGTCAAGCCAGTCAGGAGTCTCGATTGCCATCCGATAGAGCAATTCGAGGTCTGGCAGGGTCGGCGTTGCTGCTGGCTTCCTGCTGGTGGCTGGTGCGGTGCGCCGCGCCGGCCCGGACGCCGGAGGCGGCTCGCGTTCGCCTGCCGGTGTACTTTGAACTCAACCGCGGGCAGGCCGCCCGGGACGCGGAGTACGTTGCGCGCGGCGGGGGCCGGACAGTTCTGCTGAGGCGCGACGGCGCGGTGTTGCCGGGCGGGGTGGGGATGAAGTTCCCCGGCGCAAGCTCCGAGGCGCGCCTGGAGGGAGAAGCGGAGTTGCGGCATCACAGCCACTATCTGTTGGGCGCCGAGGCGCAGCGGTGGCTGAAGGACGTGCCGCACTTTGCACAGGTGCGCTATCGGAACCTGTACGCGGGCGTGGACCTGGTGTTCTATGAAGGCCGGGGCGGGCTGGAGTACGATTTCGAGTTGGCGCCGGGCGCGAAAGCGGAAGCGATCCGGTTGAAGTTCGAAGGGGCGGAAGGGCTGAGGATGGACCCAGGCGGAGCGTTGCTGGTCCGCGTGAAAGGGGGAGGCGAGATCCGGCAGAGCCGGCCGAAGGTGTACCGGAAGGGCTGGGGGAGGCGGGAACAGGTAGCGGGGCGGTATGTGGTGTTAAGCCCGGAGGAAGTCGGATTCGAGGTCGAGGGAAGCGGAAACGGATGGGGCTTGCTGATCGATCCGGAGTTGAGTTTTTCGAGTTACCTGGGGGGCGCCGGAGCGGACCTGGCGTATGGCGTGGCGGTGGACGCGATGGGGAACAGCTACGTGACGGGAGTGACCGGGAGCGCGGGGCTGGGCGGAGGGGTGGGAGGGCAGACGATCCAGGTTGGAGGACCGACCGACGCGTTTGTGGCGAAACTGACGGCGGCGGGCGCGCTGGAGTGGGTGACGTACGTGGGCGGCGGCGGGCCGGCCGGCGGGACGGGGAATGACGAAGGGCGCGCGGTAGCGGTGGACGCGCAGGGCAACGTGTGGGTGGCGGGGCGGACAAACTCGTCGAACTTTCCGGTGACCAGGGGATCGCTGCAGGAGCAGCCGGGCGGCGGATGGGATGGTTTCCTGTCGAAACTCGACCCTACCGGCTCGAAGCTGCTCTACTCGACGTATGTCGGCGGCACTTCGACCGACGAGGTCTACGGTCTCGCCGTGAGTCCTTCCGGAGAAGCCCATCTCACCGGATCGACTTCGTCCACCGATTCGTTCCCGGCAACGCAGAATGCCTTCCAGCGGTTCGGAGTCCGCACGAGCGACGCTTTCGTCACCAAGTTCGACCGCTACGGCGGTCTGGTCTTTTCAACGTTCCTTGGCGGTTGGGATTCCGAATCGGGATACGCCATCGCGCTGGACCACGACGGCAACGTGATCGTCGCGGGATCGACGCTGTCATTCAATTTCCCCGTGAAAGACGCCCTGCAGCCGAACCATGGCGCGGCCAACGCTTACTTGAGCGCGGATGGCGGAGCCACCTGGCGGACGGTTCCCTTGACCGCCAAGGTGCGCATCAGGAGCTATGCCGTCGAGCCGGCGAATCCGGCGAAAATGTACGTCGGGACCACGCAAGGCGTCTTCCGCAGCACGGATGACGGAAGTACGTGGAGTGACGCCGGCCTCGCGAACCTTTCGGTAATCGCGCTGGCGGCGGACCCCGCGAGTTCCGGTGTCCTCTACGCCGGCGGTGAAAGCGGGGGGTTGTACAAAAGCACCGACGGCGGCGTCCGTTGGACCGCGATGAACACCGGCCTTCGCTACGGTGCGGTCAACTCCATTGCCGTCGATTCCACGGACCGGCAGCGGGTCTTCGCCGCGGTCGGTGGAACCACTGTTTTTCGAAGCACAAACGGCGGCCAGCAGTGGACCCAACTGGCCGCGGACGCTTACTTCGGCGCGAATCCGACCGTCGTTGCGATTGACGCCAAATCGCCGGCCACGGTCTACGCCGGCACCGCCGCCAATGGGATCTTCCGAAGCTCCGACAGCGGCGATACGTGGAAGGCGATCAATACGGGACTCGCGCCGGGCAGCATCGCGAGCATCGCCGTCGATCCCTCGGCGGCTTTCGCGCTTTACATCGCGGCGCCCAGTTCCACCGGCGGGTTTTACAGGAGCGTGAACGCAGGTGAATCCTGGACCCGGCTGGAGACCGGCCTCTCCGCGGCTAACACGCGGGGGATTGTCGCCGATCCGAACAATCCGTCGACCGTCTTTGCCGCCGCCTCCAACGGATTGGCCCGCAGCGACGACGGGGGAAGTACCTGGCAGCGCGTCACGATTCCCCTGGGTATTGATCCAGTGGATGTGTCGGCGCTGCGAAACGGGCCGGCCAACACTTCGCTGCTGTTTGTCATACCGGCTATTCCGCAGGATGCGTTCGTGGCGAAGTTCAGCCCGGCCGGCAGTCTCCTTTGGTCGACCTATCTGGGAAAGGCGAGCCGGGAGGAAGCCTACGGCGTGGCCGTCGATCTCGCCGGAAACGTGTACCTGGCCGGAGTGACCCATTCGGCGGATTTCCCCGCCACGCCCGGCGCCTTCCAGACCAGCCTGGGCGGGGCCAGCGACGCCTTCGTCGCAAAACTCGACCGGGACGGGCGCAAGCTGCTTTACTCGACTTTCATCGGCGGCCCGAACACCGATGAAGGCATCGACGTGGCGGCCACTCCCAGGGGCGAGGCGATTGTGGCCGGATGGGCGGGCGCGAATCTGCCGACCACGCCGAACGCCGCGCAGCGCGGGCATCGAGGCGCGGACGACGCTTTCATCGGAGTTCTCGATCCCGAGGGCGCTCGCCTGACCTATTTGAGCTACCTTGGGGGAACGCGGCAGGAACGGCTCCGCCGGATGGCGCTGGATGCTTCCGGGGTGTGGCTTGCGGGCAGCACTCTGTCGATCGACTTCCCCATTGTCGCCGCCGCGCAGCGGACCGCCTCCGGCCAGGACGACGCCTTCATCAGCCGGTTCAGCGGCCTTTTCGAGCCGGCGGAGCTGGCGCTGATCGCGCCGCAATCGCTCGCGCAGGCGACGGCGGGCAGCGCGTATGTGCAGGCCCTGGGCGCGCTCGGAGGCGCTCCGCCCTATCGTTGGGTGATCGAGTCGGGGGCTCTTGCTCCGGGTCTGTCGTTCGATTCCGCTACCGGGGTCATTGACGGCGCCCCCCTCGTACCAGGCAGTTTCAGTTTCCAGGTTCGGGTCACGGATCGCTCCGGCATGTCGGTCTCGCGGAGTTATACGCTGGTCGTCGGCGCTCCGTCGCGATTGACCATCACCACTCCGTCGCAGATTCCGCCCGGCGGCTTGGGCACGCCGTATTCATACACGCTGATCGCCGCCGGCGGCTCGCCGCCCTATGGCTGGGAGATCGCGGGCGGATCCCTCCCGGACGGCCTCGAATTAAGCGGCGCCTCGGGCGAGATCCGTGGCGCACCCAGTAGTACGGGCACGTTTCCTTTCAAGGCCCGGGTCCGCGACGGCGCGGGCGGCGTCAACACCAAGGACCTTGCGATCACCGTCGCCCCCGCGGTGGCCGTTAAGGCGGTCGTGAACGGAGCCAGCATGAGGCCGGGGCCGGTCGCGCCGGGTCAAGTCGTGACGTTGTTCGGTTCCGGACTCGGGCCGGCGGAACGCGCCACGCCGCGGATTGAGGAAGGACGCGTCGCCACCGCTCTTGGCGGCACGGCGGTCCTGGTGGACAATATTCCGGCGCCGCTGCTCTACGCGCAGTGGGACCAACTGAGTGCGGTCGTGCCTTTTGCCGTCGCCGGAACAGCGCAAGCCAGGTTGCAGGTTGTGTATAAGGGAGCGCAGAGTGCCACCGTTCCGCTCCGGGTGGCGCCGGCCTCGCCCGGGCTGTTCACGCTGGATTCCAGCGGAGGCGGGCAAGGATTGGTTTTCAACCAGGACGACAGCTTGAATTCGGCCGCCAATCCGGCGTCGCCGGGTTCTCTGGTTTCGCTTTTCGTCACCGGACTCGGGGAGACCGATCCGGTGGTGGCGGATGGCACGATCGCCACAACGCCGGACTCGCCGCGGCCGAGGCTGCCGGTCAGTGTGAAGATCGGCGGAGTCGAGGCCCGGGTCGAGGAGGCAGGGCCGGTTCCGGGAATGGTGGTCGGCGTCTTTCGGGTGCGCGTTCGCCTGTCCGCGAGCGTTCCGGCGGGAGACGCGGTGGGTATTGAACTGATTGCGGGAGAGAATGCCGCTCAACCAGATGTCACGATGGCCGTCAAGTAGAGGGCCCAGGAGAAGATCATGGTCCGATTTCTGACAATCTTAACGGTTCTGGTCCTGGTTTCACCGGGCGCTTCCCCCGGGGAACGCGGCGCGATCTCCACCATCCGGCTCGACGGTGTTTCGGTTGGGGCGCCTGGAAGCGGCTCTGCCGGGCGCGCCGCCCGGACGGCCGCCGCGCCGCTGCTGATCACAACGTCATCGCCGCTTCCGTCGGCGGAACTCGCAAATCCGTTCTATGTTCTGCTGGACGCCACGGGTGGAACGCCGCCCTACCGCTGGTCGCTGAGCAGCGGCTCATTGCCGCCGGGTTTGAATCTGAGTTCGACGGACGGCGTGATCAACGGCACGCCGACGGCGCGCGGTTCGTTCAATTTCACGATTCGTGTCAGCGACAGCGCGCAGCCGCCGGCGACCGATAGCAAACCCCTCAGCCTGGCGGTAGGAATGGCTTCCCCGCCGGCGATGCGGATCACCGGACTGGAGGCGACGACCGAACCGGCCAAGCAGCCTCAGTTCAGTCTGACGCTCGATTCCGGGTTTCCGCTGGAGTTGACCGGCCGTTTCTCGCTCTCCTTTGCCCCCGACGCCTCCAGCGCGGCGGCCGATCCGGCGATCAAGTTCCTGGCCAGCGGCAACACAAACCTCACCTTTCGGATTCCGGCTAATTCCAGGCAGGTGGAGTTCCAGAACAACAACACCGCCTTCCAGACCGGTACTACCGCCGGCGTCATCACCGTGCGCCTCTCCAGCCTCCAGTCTGGCGGAACGGACCTCAGCCCCCTGCCCTCTGTCAGCCAGGCCACCCGGGTTAACCGGTCGGCGCCCGTCATCCGGAGCGCGAGACTCGTGCGTCGCAGCGGCGCGATGGACCTGATCCTCATCGGCTATTCGACGCCCCGCGACATGACCAAGGCGAACCTCAGCTTCACGGCGGCTTCCGGCAAGACCCTTCAGACCACCAGCCTGACGGCGGACGTCAACGGCCAGTTCGGCGATTGGTATCGCGGCGCGACATCGGCCGGCTATGGAACCGAGTTTACGCTGACGATCCAGTTGGCCATAGCCGGCGACACCACCGCTGTCGGAAGCGTTGCGGCAACCCTGGAGAACTCGCAAGGCCGGTCGGCCCCGGCCGAAGCGCGATGACGTGACTCGGACCGCTTCCCGGAGCTAGAATTGTGTAACCAAGGTGCTGAAGGAAGTCGGCCGTTATCGAATTGAAAGCTTCATCGGAAAAGGCGGCATGGGCCGCGTGTACCGGGCTTTCGATCCGGCCATTGGCCGCCAGGTCGCGGTAAAGACGATTCCGCTCGACAAAATCAAGACGTCCGAAGAGCGGCAGGACCTGTTGGACCGATTGCGCCGCGAAGCGCAATCGGCGGGGAGCCTTTCGCATCCCAACATCGTCACCATTCACGATTTTGTCGAGCTGGACAATTTCGCCTGTCTGGTCATGGAGTTCATCGACGGCACAACCCTGAAGGACTTTCTGAGGACTCCGAAGGGTTGGGAGCGGCCGGCTGGTCTGGCGGTGCTCGAGCAAACGGCGGCGGCTCTCGATTACGCGCATTCCTGCGGCGTGGTCCACCGTGATATCAAGCCCAGCAACATCATCATCGCGAAGCCGGGCGCGGCCAAGGCGCAGGAAGTCCTGGTGAAGATCCTGGACTTCGGAGTCGCGAAGCTCGCCGCCGCTCAGACGCTCACCAAAGCGGGCTATGCTCTCGGAACGCCTGAGTACATGTCGCCGGAGCAGTTTCTTGGGCCTGCCGTCGATGGGAAAGCCGACCAGTTTGCGCTTGCGACGATCGCCTATGAGATGCTGGCCGGCGCCCGGCCGTTTTCCGCGGACACGCCCTTGCAGGTGATGTTCAGAGTGACCAAGGAGGATCCGGCTCCCGCCAACGACCTGAATCCGAGCATTGGTCCGGCGGCGGCGGGGGTCTTGGGAAAAGGGCTGAGCAAGAACCCCAAATCCCGTTATGAATCCTGCGCGGACTTTCTGACAGCCCTCGAAGAAGCGCTCGCCGCCGCACCCGGCTGGCAGCCCGGCATCGCCAAGACCGGCGGTCCAAGCACGCCACGGGAATTGAAAGGCGCTTCGGCCGGCGCGGGAGAATCGCCCGCCGGAGGGGCCCCGCGATCTCCCTATCCGGACCAGAAGGCTCCGGTGTCGCCGCCTCGCGTGGAGGTGACTCCCCCTCGGCCGGCGAGCGCGTTAACGGCGCGCGCTCGTTGGCGGCTCCTGTTTGTCGCGGGCTGCCTGGTGGTTGCCATGGCCGCGGCGCTTGGATGGTGGTCCTCCCGCCGGGACAGCGCGTCACGAGAGAAAGCCTCCGCCGTCTCGCCGGCCATAGAGAAGGATGAGCCTGTTCCTCTGACCGTACCAGCAGAACAGCTTCCCGAAGGGACCGTGGGGAGCAGTTACTCACGGGCGCTGACCGCGACCGGGGGCGTTGCGCCGCGTATTTGGGCCCTCGCGACAGGCAGTCTGCCGCAGGGACTGGAACTGGATCCAAGCGCCGGCGCAATCGGCGGCACGCCCGCGGCGCCGGGCACATTCGCATTCGCGTTGCGCGTGACGGATGCATCTCGGAACAGCGCCGCGCGGGACTTCGTCATTCGGGTGAATCCAAAACCAGCGGACGCAGTCTTGGTGATCGAGACCGCTCCGCAACTGCCCGACGCAGTCGCCGGGAGCGAGTATCGTCTTGCGCTGGCGGTCTCCGGAGGCGCGCCCCCCTTCCGCTGGAACATGCGCGGCGGGACGCTGCCGCCGGGGATTTCTTTAGACGCGGCGCGAGGCGCGCTGACCGGCACGCCGAGCGCGCCGGGGAGCTACCGGTTTGCGGTGCAGGTTGCCGACGCCTCGCGAGCGGCCGCCCGGCAGCCCTTCTCGCTCTCCGTAACCAGGGTTGTGCCGCCTCTGTCGATCACCAGCGCGGCCAGCCTGCCGGGCGCCGTAGCCGGCGCTGGGTACTCCGCGCATCTCTCGGCATCCGGCGGCGAACTGCCTCTGCGCTGGTCGCTCGCCGGCGGTGCGCTTCCGCCCGGAGTGTCGCTCGATCCCGCCCAAGGCCAGATCCAAGGTGCGCCTTCGACCCCGGGCACATACAAGTTCACGGTTGGTGTGGCGGACAACGGCAACGGCAGCGACACGCGCCAATTCACCATGGCGGTGAATCGTGCCGCGCCCGCCATCCCCCCCGGAGCGCTTCCGGATGCCTCAGCCGGGCGAACCTATTCGCAACCGCTCAACGCCTCGGGCGGGAGCCCCCCCTACACCTGGTCGGTGAGCGGCGGCGCATTGCCGGCGGGGCTGACCCTCGACCCGCGCGGAGTGATTCAAGGCACTCCATCACGCCCGGGTACGTTCCAGTTCACCGTCGGAGTCGTCGACACCTCCCCGGCTTCCGCGAATCAGCAGTTCTCGTTGCGCGTAGTCTCTATCGTACGGATCATCACTCCTTCCCTTCTCCGCACGGCGAGCGTGGGGCGGCCCTATTCCCACGAACTGGTCGTCTCCGGCGGAACCGCCCCGTATCAATGGTCCGTGGTGTCCGGCAGCGTGCCGCCGGACCTGTCGCTCGACTCCGCCCAGGGCGTAATCCGTGGAACGCCGGCCAAAACAGGACAATTTCGTTTCACGCTGCGGGTAACCGACAGCGCGCAATCGAGCGCGGCCGGCGAGTTTCTCCTCGGCGTCAATGAGATGCAGGGCGAGATTACCTGGACCGGCGAGCTCGACGTCAACGTGCCTCTGATCATTCAGGGGCGCCACGCCAGCAGAGGCGCCCTGAGCGGAGAGTTGCCCGGAGCTCCGGTTAAGGTGGAGGTTGTGGATCCTTCCGGCGTCACCATCGTGAATCCCCCGGGATCATCCTTCGGATGGCGGAACATGGTCCTCAACAGCCCGTACCGGCGGCAAACCAGGATCGTGATCCGGTGGACGGAATCGCGATAGATCCCGGCGTTTGATGTGCCGTACTTTGCCGCGCCGGGGCCTGCGCCGCCGCGCAAACCGGTTTACGCCACGCCCGCGGCGCGAAGGCCGAAGCCGCCGCGCTGCGAGCGTGGGTGAGGTGGGCTGACAGCAGCCCAAGGTCGTCGGCTCGGGAAACAATCGCACCTTGCGATCACGGCTTGTGCTCGAATTTGACGCTGGCGTAGGACCGGACCTTCAGGAATACGCCACCCGGATTCGAGGACTTCACGCCTTCGAATCCGCGGTTCTTGATCGTCACTTCAAATTCGCTCCTCGCGACAGGAACTTGAGCCGCCGGAGCGGTGTCCTCTCTCGGCGGACGGTTTGCGAAGGGATCGACCTCCGCCGGCCTTTCGGGCGGTTGCGGCTTCCGGGTGCCAGGCTGCGCAGGGGAAAGCTTCGCGGGGATTGCAGCGACCCGTTCCCGGAGGATCTGTTGGGCCAGCGCTTCGATGGCCGGGTCCGCGCCGGGGCTGATGTAGACCAGCGTTTCTTCCGTGCCGGGCCGGCTGTCCAGAGGCAACCCCGTGGACGGCCCCGGTATCCAATAATCCCGCCCCGCGGCCAGAGGGTTCTTCATCGAGGCGGCGCGCGATAGATCGGGATTGGGAAACAACACGGCCCAATCCCCGGCCGACCCGTGATGAAACGCGTAAGCGTGAACCGGCTGCTCGCTGCGCATCCGCACCCTGACTTCATCCTTGCTGTGCAGCACCGCGCCGTCGGTCAGGGGCCGGAATTCGCGCGCGCCCTTGGGACGATACGAAAAAGCGACTTCCACGGGCCTTCCGCCGCGCGCCTCTTTCACCACCACTCTGCGATTGAGCGTGTGAGCTTCGTCGCGCTGGCACGCCGCGTGAGGCAAGTCTTCGGCGGAACTCGAGGCAATGGGATTCGACTCTCCCATCGAGGCGGCCTTCACTTCCGTGGGTTTGAGGACTCCCTGCCCAACCAGATAGGTTCGGATCGCCTCGGCTCGTTTGCTGCCGAGTTCGAGGTTGAAACCGGCGGGACCGCAACTGCACGCATGGCCCTCGACAACCAGCGGCCCGCGCGCCTTCCACTCCGGCGACTGGAGCGCCGAGGCAACCTCCTCCAACTGCTTTCGCCCCGTGTCGCTCAAGTCCGCGATGGCGGACTTGTCCCTCGGAAACGAGATGCGGAATGGCAGGGTCAGGGCCTCCGGTGGTCCGTCGGGCTTTCGGACCTCGAATCCGCGCGCCGCCAGGCTCTTCGCCTGTTCCCGGACCTCCGCCTGCCGCGTGGCCAGGCGCAGGAAAGTGTCCCGGCTGACGACGCCCCGGCCCTCTTCGGCAAGAGCCTGCCGGCAGGCGTCGAGGTACTGCGACGACAGAATGTCTTTGGGATTCAGTTCGACGGCGGCGCGATAGTGATCGACAGCCTTCGCCCAGGCCCCGTTCTTGCGGTAGAGATTGCCGAGGCCCACGTGCGGAGCGGCAAGCTGGGATGAAACGCCGAGCGCGTTTCGATAGTACCCTGTGGCGACAGCCCATCTCTCTTCCGATTGGTGAAGATCTCCCAAACCGATAAGCGCTTGGATGCTGGCGGGCTCCAGCTTCAACACGTGCTCATACGCCCGCCGCGCTTCTTCGGGATTCTCGTTGCGCGCGGCCATGCGGGCCAGCAAGAACCAAGCTTCCGCTCGGCCCGGTTCACTCGCCGCCAGCCGCCTGGCCTCGTCGTAGGCCTCGACGTAACGCCCTTCGGCGACCAGCGAATCCACCTGCTCCGGGCGTTGGCCGGCGGCGGATGTCAACAGGATGAACGGCAGGAACCACGCCACTTTGGGATGTATACCCATGTCACAACCTCCTTGTGCTGCTGAGCGATCCGGTCTGAGCGCCCAGGTTTTGGAATTCGCAAATGCCATAGACCAGGCCCGGGATCTGCCCGGTCGCGCGTTCTTCCAGCGCCAGACGATCGAGCAGGCGCTTCAGAGCGGCGCTCCGTCGCTGGGAGTTCTTCTCGGCGCTCACCTCGCCGGCCAGCCTTTCCAGAACCGGAATCTCCCAGTGAGCCGCCACCAGCACGATCCGCTCGGTGCCGCGAGCCGGCTTCAAATGGAGCCAGCCGTTCCCGTCGGGGATCCTCAGCATGGCCGCGCCGGCCGGAGCGGGCGCTTCCTTCGGCTTCCTATTCGGAAACAACCGCAACACCTCGCCTGTGCTGGTGATTTGGAATACATACAGATAGCACGCCGCCGATGGGCGCACCAATAGATAGTAGCCATCCGACGGTCCCAGCGCCAGGTCCGCCGGTGCGGCTCCGGATCGAAACGCTCGATTGTCTTGCGGCGCGATGCGCATCCGGAAGTCCACCTCGAGATTCTCCGTGAGCTGGGACCGCAGGCGGACGAGTTCCCGGTTTGCCGGATCTCGCTTTATCCCGTCGGCCAGCAACTGGAGAGCACGCTCATACCGGCCCGCCGAGCGCGCGGCCAGCACCTGGGACGGCTTCACGGCGCCGCGGCCCGGGAGAAAGGTTAGCAGAAACCCGGCCAGCAGGAGCGCCGCAACGCCCGCCCCAACCACGTATGGCCGCCCCCGGCGATGCATGAACCACCAAACCTCGAGATCCGCCAGCATGATCGTGCCCCCTTCCCTAACGCCGCGCCAGAAGCCGCGGCAACTCGACCAGGATGCTTCCTTCCTGGTAGAAGTTCCCCTTCGTCACCGACGCCCCGGCTGAGCTGAGGATCGACTGCCACCGCCCCACCACGATGTCCCAACTGGTCCCGACAGACACTCCGATCCTGTCCGCCCAACCGGAGGTGTTGACGAAGAAGCAATAGACCCGAGCGCCGCCGGCCAACTGGAAGTCGACGTCGGCGACGGCCGGCATTTGTGGGGTCTGCTCCATGTCGGAGAAGATCAGCAGAACCGGGTTGCGGTCCGGTTGGCGGTTGAGAAAGAACGCGGCATGCCGCACGGCGCCCAGGATGTCCGTGTAGTTCCGTTTATGAGTCCGCCGCTGGACGGTCGCCAGGTTCGCCGCCCACGCCCTCTTTTGACGATGAGCTTTGAGCACCGCCGGGTCAATCACCTGGATCGGCACGCGAACATCCTCTGGGTCGAACCCTCTGTCGTCGATGCCAATCAACCCGAATGCTTCGTTCGGACCCAGGCTCTCAACCACTTTTCCAATGGCGTGCAGCGACTTCTGCCAGCACGGCTCGAAAGACGCGGTTTCATCGACCAGCGCCATCACGAACCGCGGCCGCGCGTCAGAGCCCAAGCCCGGCTGGGAAGCCGCGGCGTCGCAACCCGTCATCAGCAACGCGGCGGCGAGAGCCGCGCCGAAGCCCTTCCACAAGATACCGATCATACAATTCCGATTCGTTTTCATGGTAGTCGCCCTCCTTGAGTTGGTCTTCACAGGCGCCCTTGGCGTTTACGCCTTGGCCGCACTCCTGGTCCCGCCCGGCTTGTCGGGGGGTTCCTGATTGACTCCCATGATGAACTCGATTATTTCCGAGAATGTCCGGCCGATCCAGGCGAAGAACTCCCACAGGAAGAACCGGCGGCGCTGGCCGGAATAGAGTCCGGCGTCCTCGATCATGCCCTCCTTCTTGTAGATCGCTTTCTCGAGACGGCGCACCAGTTTCGTGTACTGGTTCGCCGCGGCGACGATCTCGCGCCGGGTCACGGCCAGTTCGTTCCGGGCAGCGGTCAATTCGCTGTTTTTGGGCCGCTCCGGCGGGTTCTGGGCCGCCTCGGCGGAGTTGGATTCGAGCTCCGAGATTCGATGCGTGAGACCGTTCAGCTTGTTCTCAGCTTCACGAAGGTCGTTATTCACCTCCGCCCCGAGCACCTCCAGGCACTTGGTGTGCTCTTTGAGGGCCCACTGCTTGTCGATCGGGTCGGGCGCGCACATGGCGCGCTTGCGGAGCTCATTCAGTTGCGCCTCCAGCGGTTCGTCGAATTCGCGCTCCTCCGCCGGTTCGGAGTTGTTCGTCTTTTCGGCCTTGCGCTTCGGAGGCCGCAAGATGCCGATCAGATTCAACCGCTCCTCCTCGGTCTCCCGAACCAGATCTTCCCGCCTGGAAACCTCGGATTTGAGCGCCGGCAACGCGGTCTTCAACGGGACGAAGCGGGCGTCCCAGTTCTGGGCGGCGGCCGGCAGATCTCGGAGCAGCCCGTCCAACTGGTCGGCTTCCGTGACGATCCCGGAGGGTTTGGTCGAGATGCCGGCCGCCAGCGCGCTCAACCTTTGCCCCAGGTCTTCGCAAGTCTCGGCGGACCGGGATTCCTTCAGTTCCGCGTTGATCTCGTCGAGGTCCTTCTTCCATTCCGTGCGTGCGCGCTCGCCCGCCGCTTTGAGAGCGGCCACCTTGTCGCGCAGTTTCGGGAACGGCTCCTGCATCTCGACCAGCAGACTGACGTTCTTTTCCTGTTGCCCGACCTTTCCGGCGGTCTCTTCGGCGTTGTCCAGCAAACGCTCCGCCTTCTTCTTCAAGTTGCCGACGGCGCCGGGAAGGCTGATGGGCGTGGCGTCGTGAAACGCGAAGAAGAACGAGCAGAAGATTGCCCACACCCCCAGCGCCAGACCAAATCCCAACCGGAAAACATAACCGACGCCCGGGAATATGAAGCGGGGCAACGCCAGGAATCCCAGCACGCTGTGCGCGACGGGCACCACGAACGCCACCAGGGCCGCCACCAGCGGGCCCTGCGAAATGACCCGGTCCGTCATCGTCGTATCGGCGCCGCCCTGGCCGCCCTCCAGGTACACGGCGCGTTCATAGGCCAGCCTCATCTCGATGCCGATCGTTAGGATCAGGATAAGGATAAACAGCGTCGCGACGGACTTCTTGCCGGTCTCGCCGGCGACGACGCCGAACATGCTCTGCGCGATGGAGAAGAGAGCGCCCATCAGCAACGGGAACACCGCGTAACTGCCGAAATAGGGGATCGTGACGCGAGTTTCACTCGGAAAGTACATCTCGAGCACCTGGGCCAGCAAGAGCAAATTCAAAAGCACCACAACCGGCCACAGCAGCGACGACAGGAACCCAATCACGGAGATCCGCTGCGGAATCGTCGTGATCCAGTCGGCCGAGCGCCTGCGCCACTTCGGGGCGTTCTTGTGTACCCACTGGCAAAACTCGAAGCCCGGGAAGAACAGCCCCTCCTCGACCTTCAGCAGCTTGCCCACCCACCACACAAACCGCGTGGTTATATACAAAAGGACCAGACCCGCCACCATCAGGTGTTCAGTCCGGAGTTCGTCGATCATTGTCTGCGTCATGCCTCACCTCACTCTGGTAGTGGCGGAATTCGAAAAACGTTACACGGACCGCGAAAAGGTTCCGGCGGATCCGATTTGTGTAACGTTTTCCCCGGATTGTCACTCCTTGGGTGAGTGGAGATCGCCATGGAGCCGCAAACCGACTACCGCGAACAGATGACCCGATACCTCCTCGGGGCGCTGCCCGATGCGGGGCGTGACAGGCTGGAGGCGCGCTACTTCGCAGACGGCGCCGCGCACGATGAACTCGTGGCCGCGGAGCAGGAGTTGATCGAAGACCATCTCGCCGGCAGGATGGCCGGCGGTTTGCGCCGGCGGTTTGCGCGGCGCTACCTCTCGAGTGCTGCAAAGCGGAGAAGGGTCAAGCTGATGGCAGTCCTGGCCGACTTCTGCCTCTCACCGCGGCTGGGATATTCGATCTAACCCGGCCAGGCGCCAGCCCAACCGGCGACGCCCGTCCGTCCAGGCTCGAACTCGTGCGGCGGTCGCGTCCTTTTCAGGCATGGTCTGTTGGCTCTCCCCCTCGGACAACCCCAATAGCGATGACCCCCTCGAGGGCCCAGGCAGTTCGGGCAGCAGACACCGTATGCGACCCGGGCCCGATCCCGACAGTGTGAACTGTGGCGCCGGTCGAGGCGAGAGGCTTTGCTGATGCGTCCCGCGCGCTCGGCCTCGCGCCGGCAGGTTTTCGATGGGTGCGATCGGCCGCGACACTGCCAGGTGAATCGGCACCCCGGAGAGGAGATCCACGCACGCCATGATCGCTTCTGCCCAGAGGTGGGCCAACACATATCGAAAGAAGTCAATCGGCGGAACAGACCAGACCGCCTCTCACCAGCCCACCTTCGGGCGGGCTAGTTTGCCGCACTGGTGCATAGTGGTCAGGGAATCTTTGGCCACCTTCTCCGAGCTGCGGCCAAGGATCTTGGGTTTCGAGGGACTGCCGGAAGCCTTCTCTTGAGCCTCCTTCCGGCGGCAATTCGGCCACCCACTGAATCGCGATCTGCCGCAACCTCGGATATGGGGAACAATAGGGGAACGTTCTGGAGGCGACACAGGCCCAGACCATCCCAAACAGTACCAAAACCTGAACACGCTACTGTCTTGGTAGAAACGACTTCCGTTGATTCTGAACCACTTAGCCATGTCGGCAAGCAGCCCTGAAAAGGCGGGCCTCGGCCGTTGGACGCTTCCAGGACACGATCATGGTTGGGATTGGCGCCCGTCAGCGTGCCCATCATCTGATCCCCGCCCGGCCATGAAAGTCCCGTCCTTTTCGGCGCAAGTACTTTTGGAACGCTCTTTCAGGGTCCGGGATACCGTTCCTAGCCCGATGCCCAACTGCCGCGCAATTCGGCGCCTGGAGAGACCTTGCCGGTGCAGGCAGATCACCGCATCTCGGTCGAAGATCTTCCTAGGACGATGTGG